>Ga0116194_1000566_pt1 | contig 29925 bp, 22 predicted proteins | sample AD_SCU001_MetaG_FD_89887 | JGI IMG/M metagenome (GOLD analysis project Ga0116194, IMG submission 89887) | Active sludge microbial communities of municipal wastewater-treating anaerobic digesters from China - AD_SCU001_MetaG | ecosystem: Engineered > Bioreactor > Anaerobic > Digestate | place...
AGCCGGTCAAAACCAAGGCTGCCAGTATGGCAATGAGAAGAAAAAGCTTTCTCGGTGTGATCAATACCTGAATCCCTGGCTCAGCCGGCAGCGGTCATTTCAGCAGCTGCTTTGGCGGGAGTCGGCCGGTTGAGCGGTTCAAGATACGTCTGACCGCCCATATAGGGGCGCAGAACTTCAGGAATTCTGACACGACCATCTTCTTCCTGGAAATTTTCAAGAATTGCCAGCCAGGTGCGGCCAACGGCAAGGCCCGAGCCGTTAAGGGTATGAACGAAGGCGGTCTTTGCCTTGGCATCGCTGCCCTTGTATCTGATACCGGCGCGGCGCGCCTGGAAATCTTCGAAGTTGCTGCAGGAACTGATTTCGCGGAAGGTATTCTGTGACGGCAGCCAGACTTCGATATCGTAAGTTTTGGCGGCAGAAAAGCCGAGGTCGCCGGTAGACAGGGCCACGACACGGTATGGCAGGCCGAGCAGGCGCAGAATTTCTTCGGCGTTGTCGAGCAGTTTTTCGAGTTCGTTGTATGAATCTTCGGGTTTGCAGAATTTAACGAGCTCGACCTTGTCGAACTGGTGCTGGCGGATCAGACCGCGGGTGTCACGGCCATAGCTGCCGGCTTCGCTGCGGAAACAGGGAGTATAGGCGGTAAAAGCAATGGTCAGGTCTGATTCTTTGAGAATTTCGTTGGCATAGAGGTTGGTGACAGGCACTTCAGCGGTCGGAATCAGGTAGTAGTCGAACCCCTGCAGTTTGAAGAGATCCTGTTCGAATTTTGGCAGCTGACCGGTGCCTTTCATTGATTCGGCATTGACGATGAACGGCGGCAGAATTTCGCGGTAGCCGTGTTTCTGCGTGTGGGTATCGAGCATAAAGTTGATCAGAGCGCGTTCGAGGCGTGCGCCAGGGCCAGTCAACACCGAGAATCTGGTTCCGGTGAGTTTGGCGGCGCGGTCTAAGTCGAGAATACCAAGGTTGGCACCGAGATCGACATGATCTTTGACCTGAAAGTCAAATTTGCGGGGGGTGCCGAAACGTCTGACTTCGACATTGGCGCTTTCGTCGCGCCCGACCGGAGTCGTTGCATTTGGCACATTCGGAATGGTCAACAACATGTTATTGAGAGCCAGGTCAATCTCTTCGAGCTGTTTTTCAAGCTCTTTGGCCTGATTGCCCATTTCCTTCATACCGGCAAAAATGTCTTCGCAGGGTTCTTTTGCGGCCTTGCGGCGGCCGATTTCCTTGTTGATGTTATTGCGTTCGGCCTGCAGGGCCTCGACCTTCGCGATCATTTCGCGGCGGCGGGCATCGAGTTCTTCGAGGGGCTGCAGTTTATCGATAACGACGCGCGAAGAGTTGTTTATAAGGGTTTCGAGAATTTTAGCCGGTTCGGTGGGGTTGCCGGCTTCCTGAAGGATGGCTTTGTTGGTCGGATTTTCGAGCGAAGCGTCGCCGCGTTTGATCATTGCAGCTTTGAAGAGTTCGGGGTTGGCACGAATCCATTTGATATCGAGCATGTCTATCCATTGCCTCCGGTAGTGTATGGGGTCAGAAATTAGAATACTCTTTTCGTGCCAGTCTTGCAAGAGGCGGCGCAATTATTCAGAAAAAAGGTCGGGTTGAAACGGGCCTTGCGGCATTTCTGGCCTGACACACTCAGGGCCTTCGTTGCGGGTCGAATTAACGAAACTGCTGACCCTGGTGCAGGCAAGCAGGTCGTCAGAAGCCGGCCTGAGAAGTTTCGCTAAATCATTCTGGGCCGCTTCGGGGTTCAGCCAGGCAGTGATCTGGTCTGGCGCAATGATGGCCGGCATGCGGTGATGAACTTTCTGAACCGTTCTATTAGCCGGCACGGTTATGATGGCGCACGAATTCATCTGTTCGCCAGCTTCGCCATGCCAGATTTCCCAGATGCCGGCGAGGCACAGCTGGCCAGCAGTGGCGGCGACAGAGAAATAGAAAGGCTCGGCGGCGGCGCCGGCCCTTTTCCATTCATAGAAGCCAGATGCCGGCAAAATGCAGCGGCGGTAACGAAAGGCATTTTTAAACGCCGGTTTTTCGCGCAGTGTCTCGGCACGGGCATTGGTGAGAGTGCTGATTTCGCCGGGGTCTTTAATGAATGGCGGCACCAGGCCCCAGCTGAGAAAATCATATCTGAGGCGGTTGCGATCGATGTCATAGAGGAAGGCGAAAACCGGCTGAGTCGGCGCGATGTTGTAGCGATCGGCAAAAACCGGTGGCGGTTCAAGAAAAAGCAGCCTGAACAACCAGTTCAGGCTGCCTGTAAGCGCAAAACGGCCGCACATTTACAGCATCGGCCTGACCTGATTGGCTTTATGCTGTTTAAAAGCCTTCAGGGCTTCAGAAATGATTTCGATGCTGCGCCGCATTTTTTCGGGCGAAACGACCAGAGCGACTCTTATTTCGTTGCGGCCACGGGACGGATCGAGATAAAAACCATTCGCAGGCGTTACCGCCACGGTTTCGCCGCCCATGTTGAACTTTTCGAGCATATAGAGACAAAATTCAGTAATGTCTTCGAATTCAGGAAACTTGATCATCAGATAAAAAGCGCCGGCCGGCCGGGGGGCCACCACGTGTGGCAGATACTCTTCAATCGCCTGCATGGTTGCATCGAGGCGCTCACGATAGGTCTGCCGCAGCTGATACAGATAGTCCGGACGGGCAAGAACCGCATCATAGGCGCCGGCAACCCCATACTGAGCCAGATCTGAAACACAGGCCACCGAATGGGCCGTAACCATGGCAATTTTGTCAATCATTGGCTTGCGGGCAACCACAAAGCCGATGCGAATGCCACACAGCGAAAACGATTTGCTCGCCGAGTCGATTACAATCATCAGGTTTTTAAGCTTTTCGTTCTGTTCTTCGTCACCGAGATCCAGCTGCAGAACACTGAAGGCCTCTTCATCGCCGAGAATCATTTCGCGATAGACTTCGTCGCTGATCAGAAACAGCTGGTGTCTGACGCAGATGCGGGCAAGCCGCTCGATTTCTTCGCGGCTGTAAATCTTGCCGGAAGGGTTGTTAGGGCTGTTCAGCAGAATTGCCTTGGTTTTTGGGGTGATCAGCTTTTCGATTTCCTCTTCTGAAGGAAGCGCAAAATTGTTCTCGGCAAGGGTCGAAACCGCTTTGAGCACGCCATCTGCCAGACCAAGATAGCCGATATACGGCGTAAAGAAAGGCTCAATCGCCAGCACTTCGTCGCCGGGATTGCAGATTGCCAGAAAAACGTTATTGAGCGCATTCGAGGCGCCGACTGTCACAAGAACGTTGTCGGTATCGACGACCAGATGGCGCAGGTGCCGGCGGTCGAAAAAATTATTGAGATAGCGGGCAAAAGTTTCGCGCAGGTATTTTTCGCCGGTAAATGGTGAATAATTGATCTGCCCGGTCTGAGCCTTGCGATTGACCGCCTGAACGAATTCTGGGATACACTCGATATCGGGCTGACCGATGTTGAGTTCATAAACGATTTTACCCTGCGCCATCAGCTCTTTGGCGATGGCCATCATTTTTCTGATCGGGCTCGGGCTCAGATTCTTGACACGTTCAGCATATCTTTCTTCAAACATTGATCTTTCCTCGCTTGTTTATTTATCAGCGTTCTGAATTCTATACTTTTTGCCGGGCAAAGGCAATCGCAATTATCAGTCGAGCAGGCCGCCTTCGCGATTTTTAAGGGCACGATAGATGGTAAAAGCGTCTTTTAAAAGAGCCAGCCATTTCTCTGGTTCGAGTGTCAGGCTCTGGTGAACGATCAGCGAATCATCCTGCCCCTCAACCTGAATGTTCTGCCCGGCAAACTTCACAAATTCGTTACGCACTTCCGAATTGAAAAACGAACGGGTTTCGGCCTCGACGGTTCCCTGCAGAACGAACGCCGCCGAAAACTTTTCGTCTTCTTTGAAGTTGATATCCTGACCACCAAAAAGCTTGCCAAGATAATCTAAAAACGAGAACTCACGGCGCAAATAGAAGTTGGGCAGCTTAAGCTCGGGGTCGGTGATGATGCAGATGGTCTGATCGTGCGAAGATGAGTTTTTGCCGCTACCGGTAGTGTAATGGTAGTCAGCGAGCAGAACCTTGATGCCGTCGCGAACCCCTTCCATGACGTTGGTCATGCGATGTGAATGGCCGCGGCTGAACATTTTGAGATGCGAATGCGAATCGCGGAAACTGTCGTCACGGGGCTTGAAGTCAAAGCCCATGCGTGGAGCCATCGCAGCCAGGGCGTCATGCCGCTTTTTGGCCTGGTATATGGCATAGCCGACCGCGCAGAAAAACAGAAAAAATACCAGTCCAAAAATAAAAATCTCAACATTGTTGATAACCCAGTCCATGCCTCACCCCACGTTTGATCTATTCTGCTGCAGCTATTGATTACTGCCTTAACAAAATTGAACCGGCCCGTCGGGTCTATCAGCCGGGTTACTTTTTATTTGCAGTTATCAATAAAAATTGTCACGACAGTTTAAAATGACAGCATAATAAAAGCAACCGATGAATGAGAATGGGCCTTTTCAGGGGTTTTCTTCGGAAGCGGCAGAGGTTGGAGTCGCGGCCGGCGGGTCGATCACGACATTTTTAGTTTCTTCAGGCGGCCGGCGCAGGCGATGCATGAAGTGACTGAAGGCATCATCGGCTTCGGCGTTGATATCAATCAGTTCGTTGCGCATCAGCAGGCTCAGGCTCGCTCCCTTGCGGGCGCCGACCAGAATTTTCAGTTTTTCGCCGCCGCGGACCAGTTCAATGCTTCTGGCTTTTTCAGCATCTTTCAAGCCATATTCTTCGAGATTTTCCGGTTCAGCAAAAGAATTTACGCGGGTACGGCCAAGGCTGTTAACAAAATCTTTAACGTCAGATTCGGCAATCTTCTGCACTCCTACCATCCAGCCGCTTTCTTTGCGTTCGATTGTAATCGATCCGCTGGCATCGGCAACTGTCATCTCTTCAATACTGTCAAGCGCCGGAACGTCGAGGTGTTTCTCTCGCAGACCGTTCAGATCAACCAGCACACCGTGCAGTTCGCTGGTAAGAACCGCGTGAACCGCCTCGGAGCCTGACACCCTGACATAAGTATCAACACCTGACATTTCGCCGGTTTCAATGGCAAACTCACGGTTATCGCGGTTAATTACGAGTATTCTGGCGCGATAAGGTGCAAAGCCGTAACCGGCGGCATCTTCAGGCTTATCTTCGATAAAGCGCGAAACTTTCAGATTGCGCAGGTTTTCGAGCAGCTGCGCCACGGCAACGCCATCGGCGGCATACGAGGCCGGAGCGACGATTTCCCAGCCTGACAAAGATTCATTCTGCCGCAGTTCGACCTTACCCTCGGCCTCTTCGATAACAATACGGCTTGCCTGGCCAAAATCTTCGGCAAACAGCCGCTTATCGCGCAGGTCTGCCAGGCCTCTGGCAAACGAGCCCTTGATGTAGCCAGGCACCATGAACACCCTCGGGTCGCCCTGTCTGACAAGATAATATGACCCGCCAACTTCGGTTTTGGCACCAAGGGTCAACTGCACCGTCTGCGTGGCGGTTTCGACAAGAACCACCGGCGAGCTGGCATCTATTCCGTAAGGTGTTGTATCTGTGGCATTCTCGACAATGATCAGTTCAGACCGGAGTTCGGAAAAATGCTTCAGCAGCCCTTCAGCCTCGCCCTGGTCGACGGGATAATCTGCCGGAGAGACTATGCGGCTGCCTTCTTTACCGTATTTCACTTTCAACTCTGCTTCAGCGCCATTTCTCCAGGTCAGCGAGACGATGTCTTTATCGGAGCAACCAAGGATAGACACCGGTTTCTGAACGCCTGGCGGCAGCTTTTCTTCGGTTTCGAAGTAGTTGGCATAGACAAGCAGCAGAGCCAGAACTATAAAAGCGCCAAGAGTGGGCAGGAATCTCTTTTTCACGATCACACTCTCCTTCTTGCGAGGTAGACGAAAATGCCAAGCATTACAATCAGTGCAGGTGCGCCAAACACGCACAGCGAGAAGATTTTTCCGGCGTCGTTTTCGTCAAAGGCGATACGCGGCATTTCGAGAACTCTCGGTCTGATAGAAATCTGCTTATGCTGGCCAACCAGCCAGTTGACAGCGTTGATGAAGATATCACGGTTCGCAAGCGTTCCGACGTAGGCATTCGAGAAAAAGTCAGAATCGCCATAGAGCAGCAGGCGCGAGCCAGAAGCCACATCGGTTCTTTCAACAGCCAGTGCCAGATTGAATGGCCCTCTGACGTCACGGCCCTCTTCGAAGCCGATGTCGATCTGCTCGCCTTCGCGCAGATTTCGTTTTGCCCATGAGTTATCGATGGTTTTCATTACCGGCTCGACCTTGAGCCCGTCTTTTTTCTCAAAAGTCAGACTGCGGGCATGAAACATCAGGCCGAGCATGTTCTTTTCGCGAATTGGTTTGACAATCGGGTGCTCTTCGAACGCTGGCGCGACTGTCCAGTAATTTCGCCCGATGCCACGGGGATCGACAACGATATCGCTGGAAAAATTAACCCCGAATTCACTCAGCATGAATTTTTCGAGCCTTTCGAGCGGCCGGCCCGGGTCAAGAGCCACGATCAGGTGGCCATTCTGTGTTTTAACAAAGCTGCGCAGTTTTTCGATTTCGCTGTCGAGATAGTCCTGCTGCGGGCTGGCAATAATAAGAACCGAGGCACGGGAATCAATTTCTTCGTCGATCAGGCTGACTTCAGAAACATCGAAATTTTCGCGAATGAGAAATTCGTTCACGCCGGCAATGTCTCTTGGCTGAAAACCAGAGACTGAAGCCTCACCATGCCCTTTAACAAAGCCGACCATGCGTCTTATACCGCTGGTAACATTGAAAATCGCAGAGGTAATCGCCTGTTCACCGGTGAACTTCGGCTTGCTGTCGAGCGGGCTATACTGGCCAGGCATATCGAACAGGTCGTTGCTGAAAATATCCTGGCGGCTGGCGTCACATTGCACCACAAGGGTTCCGAGGGCGGTGATGTTCATGGCTCTGGTGGTTACAGGGTCCCGCATCGGGTCGATCATGGTGAATGTCAGCCGGTCACTGTGACGGCGATATTCTTTGAGCAGATCTTCAACCATGCCCTCTTCAGCTGTTCCTTTCGGGAAAAATGCCGTGATCTTCACATCTTTCTGCAGCTCGCGTACGGCCCTGATTGTCAGATCAGACAGTGAGAACATCTGACTGGCAGTAAAATCGTAGCGGATGTTGCGGCGAAACCCGATATGTGACAGAACTACCCCGATACCGATGATCAAAAGAATCAGAACGATATCGTTAAGCCACAGAAGGGTTTTGCGACTGGCAAAGATTTCTGACAGCATGGCAGGGCGGCTGACAAAAGCGACGAGCGCTGCCAGAACCCCGGCCAGCAGGGTTCCAGAAGCGGCGGTGGTCTGACTTGGGAAATTGACGTAGATGAGGCCGGCAGCAATAATGATCGCCAGCGACACGATCAGCAGAAGATAGGGTAAAATCGGAATCTGAATGCGTCTTCTGTCGTTCATCTGCTTACCTCCACCGGTCTGATTCAAGAACTCTGGTTGCGAGAAACAGCCAGGTCAGTGTGAATACAACAAAGAAAATGACATTGCCCGAATCGACGATGCCGCGCAGAAACTCGGCGTAGCGGTCGAAAATCGACAGGTTGCCGAGAATTTGCCCAAAGGCGTTGTCAAAGGCATGTTTGGCCCAGCCGAAGATCCAGAACAGCACCAGACCACCAAAGCTGACCATTGCCGCGATGATCTGATTTTCAGTGAGAGTGCTGGCGAACAGCCCCATCGAGATAAACGCCGCCCCAAGCAGAACCAGGCCGATATAACCGCTGTAAACCGGCCCCATATCGAATTCTGTCGAATAGGCTGATAAAACGAGAGGATACTGCACGGTCAGAAGTATCAGCACAAGATAGAGCGTAAAGCAGGCAAGAAACTTGCCGGCAATAATTTCGGCGGGCGAGATCGGCGAAGTCAGCAGCAGTTCGATCGTACGGCTCTTTTTTTCTTCGCTGACCAGGCGCATGGTCAGAACCGGCGAAGCCAGCAGCAGTATGAAAGCGGCGTTGTAGAGCATCGGCTCGAGCGACGCCATGCGGCTTGAAATCAGGATGACCCAGAACAGGTAGCCGACGATCATCAGAAACGATGCAAAAACTATGTAGGCAACCGGTGAATAGAAAAAAGACTGCAGCTCTTTTTTCATTATCGCAAGAATCTTCATGCGGCTTCTTTCCTTTCCTCGGCACTGGTGAGCTTGAGAAAAACGTCTTCAAGAGTGGCTTTTACCGGCGTAATTTCGCGCAGCACATGCCCGGCCCCTGTTAAATTCCGGAAAAGGTCGTCGAAGTCTTCTGCTTTTTCGAGGTTGAGCTTGAAATGATGCGTTTCCGGCATCTCGACCAGATCTGAAATGGCTGCTCCAGCATGTTTTTCGACCAGCTGTCGCCAGTCTTTGCCAGCGGCTGGCCTGATGCAGATGTTCCAGGCCGGTTTGCCGGCGGCGGCTTTTTCGAGATTGGCAACCGAATCGACAGCGACGATTTCGCCCTCATTGATGATGACGACTCTGCCACAGGTCATGCTGACTTCGGGGAGAATGTGGGTAGAGAGAATGATCGTGTGATCGCGGGCGAGATCTTTTACCAGACCGCGAATCTCGATGATCTGACTGGGATCGAGGCCAACTGTCGGCTCGTCGAGAATCAACACTTCGGGGTTATGCAGAAGTGCCTGTGCCAGCCCGACACGCTGGCGATAGCCCTTCGACAGGGTTCCTATTACCCGGTTCAGCCAATCAGCCAGACCGATTCTTTCAGCAACATAGTTTATACGCTCGCGACGTTTGCCGGCAGGAAGTTCACGGAGCTCGCCGATAAAATTCAGATATGAGCCAACAGTCATTTCCGGGTAGAGCGGTGGAGTTTCGGGCAGGTAGCCAAGTCGGCGCCTGACTTCGAGCGAATCTTCAAAAACATCATAGCCCGCCACCGAAACGCTGCCGGATGTAGCAGGAATAAAGCAGGTAAGAATGCGCATGGCAGTTGTCTTGCCGGCACCGTTCGGGCCAAGCAATCCGATAATTTCGCCCTTCTCGACCTTGAGGTTGATATTGTTCAGTGCCCTGAAATTATCATAAAACTTAGTGATATTCGTCATTTCAATCATGCTCAGTATTACCTCCTGAAGCATTCGTGATGGTGGTAACCGTTTATTTGCTGAATGTAGACTAAAAAAATGCGATCGGGTTCCAGATTTTTCGATTTAATACACAATTTTTGCATTTTTAACAAGAGCAAACCGTCAATTAAAGTAGTTTTGCAAAACGCATATCTGAAAGCACCGGCGACAAAAACTCAAGGCACCGCCCGGTTGACCGCGTCACCCTTTTAACCGGCAGTCCTGGTGCACAACCGCCTGACCTGCCGCAACCGGGATTGAGAAATAACCAGTTGAGAGGAGCAGAATGATAAGTCTTGAAAAGTAATTCAGGTTCTGCGATAATTCGCCAGAAATCAAACGAAAAGGAACCCCCGGCATGCCAACCATTGGAATCTCAATGATAGCTCACAATGAGGAACGCCAGATTGCCAATGCCTTGAAATCAGCTGCATTCGCAGACGATATCGTAGTCGTAAACTGCGAATCGATCGACAAAACCGCGGAAATCGTCAAAGGCTTTGAAAAAGTCCGGCTCTTTGACCGGCCAAATAACAAGAATCTCAACGTTAACAAAAGTTTTGGCTTTGAACAGCTGAAAACCGACTGGATCTTCTATCTCGACCCGGATGAGATTATTACCCCTGAGCTGGCCGAAGAAATAAAAACCGTTATCAACAGTGATGCAAAACATGTTGCCTACAGGCTGCCGCGTAAAAACATCTTTTTTGGCCGCTGGCTGGCACATGGCAGCCAGTATCCGGATACGCAACTGCGCCTTTTCAAGCGCGGACATGCCGCCTTCGCGAATCAGCACGTGCATGAAATGCTCAAGGTCGACGGGTCGACCGGCAACCTGCAGCAACCATTCGAACACCATCCCTACCCCGAAATTGCCGATTATCTGCGTAAAATGATTTTTTACACCGGTTTTCAGGCTGAGTTCTGGCACAATTCCGGGCTTTCTGCCGGTATTTTCAACACGCTCCGACATCTTTTTTTCAGACCGTATTTTCGTTTTCTTCGCCGCTATCTGCTCAAACAGGGCTTCAGAGACGGCTGGCAGGGTTTTGTGGCTGCCGCCGGCGATGCTTTTCAGAATGTTTTCAGCTATGCCAGATTTCTCGAATTGAGGAGCAGAAAATAGTGCGCATCATTCAGATTCTCAATTCGCCAAACTGGAGCGGTGCTTCCAATTATTGCATTTCGGTAACGAAAGAGCTGATGAACCTCGGACATGAAGTGCTGCTTCTGACTGAACCCGGCAAACCATTATACCGGGCACAGCAGCTTGGGATTCCTTGTGACGACACCATCCGGCTGAATCACCGCAATCCGTTGCTCTACGTGCATGCCATCAAGCGCATGAAAGCCATATTCAAAAGCTTCAAACCTGACATTATCTCTTCGCACATCAATGAAGGCGCCTGGATGGCGGGAATGATCGCAAAAAAGGTGGTGCCAGAGGCGGTTGTGGCGCGCATCAGAACCGACATCGATCCGCCCAAGGGGCATTTTATCAACCGCTATGTTCATCACGTCTGGACCGACCACATTGTTGTCGGCTCGATGCTTCACAAAAAGTTGTGCCAGCAGATTCTCGACTACGCCCCGGAAAAAGTCAGCGTCGTCTACGGTGGTGTCGACACCGATCTGTTCAACCCTTCACGGGCTACAGACAGTGAATTTCGCAAAGAAATCAGCGCCGAAAAACACGAGCTTTTAATCGGACTGCTGGCCCGCCTCGACCCGGTCAAGGGGCATGAATACGCAATTGGTGCAATCGCAGCCCTGAAGGAACTGCCGGTTAAATTCAGGCTGGTTGCGGCAGGCTACGAAAATGAAAGAACCTTTGCCTGGCTCAAACAGCTCGCGGCAGAGAATGGCGTCGCCGACCGTCTGGTTTGCCTGGGCCTGCGCAAAGACCTGCCCGACGTTCTGGCAGCGCTCGACATCGGTCTGATCACTTCGGTGGGCTCAGAAGCTAACTCAAGAGCGGCTCTTGAATTTATGGCATCGGGTAAACCGGTTGTCGGAACCTCGGTCGGGGTCATTCCGGAAATTGTGCATCATGAAGAACAGGGCTTTATCGTTGAGCCCAGAAACGCCACTGCAACTGCTGCAGCCCTTGAAAAACTGATCACCAGTCCCCTTCTGAGACAGCGTCTGGGACAATCTGCCAGGCAGAGCGTCGAAGCCAACTTTTCGCTGCCCCGCTTTGGCCGGGTGATGGAAAGCGTTTACCAGAAGCTTCTCCCCGGTAGAAACCGGAGTTGATATTGGCTGTTGACTTCGTGGGCGACAATACCATAAAATCCAAGTCAATTTAACGGGGTACACTGTTTGAATATTTTTCGTAACTTCTCGATCAAAGTCCGCCTGCTGGCCACCTATTTTCTGGTCGCTCTGTTCCCGGTGGTCATTTTTGTCTACGTCAGTTATACCGGCACCGTGATAAGCCAGGCAACAGCTTTTTTTATCGGTGCCATCGCCGTAATCAATGCGATCATTACCTCGTTTATGGTTGGGGCTTCCATTGTGGGTCCGATCGACATGGTGCTGCATTCACTTCAGAACTTTCAGACAAAAAAGTCAGCCGCCACCGTCAGCGACACCGGTCAGGATGAAATTACCGAAATATCTTTTGAATTGAACCGGGTATTCGGTGAATGGAACCAGGAAATTGTCACAATCGGCAAAAAGCAGTTCCATCAGGAAAAGGATCAGGAGAAAAATCAGCTGCAGATCAGTCAGAGCGAGCAGCAGCTGGCGTCGACCCGTTCCCTGCTTAAAGTGGCTCAGACCCTTAACACCACCTTCGACTTTCAGAGCAATCTTAAGGCCATTCTCGACGAAGCGGTCGCCGCCATGAACGTGCAGTGGGCTTCGATTCTTCTGATCAACCGCGAAAAACACGAAATGACCGTTGCCTGCGTCAGGGGCGTCGAAAAGAGTCTGCTCGACGACCTGGCCGAAGAGGAATACCCGTCGATACGTCTCAAGCCGCACGAAGGGCTGGCAGGTCAGGTCATCAAAGACGGCCTGCCGCTGATCGCCAACAAGGGCTTTAAAGATCCGCGTTTCAAGCAGTTCAGCGAGTTTCGCAGCAAAGACGAGAAGGTGGCCAGTCTGCTCTGCGCGCCGATTGTCAGTTCGGATGGCATCGTTCTCGGGGTCATGAATCTGATCAACCGCATCGTCCCTCCGGTTTTCCGCAACGAAGATCTGCCCTACGTCAAAGATCTCTGTATGCTGGCCACCCTGGTGATAGAGCGTAACCGGATGTATGCAAATCTGTTTGTCGATGAACACACGGGTCTGGCTGCTCACAATGTCTGGAAAGGCTATTTTGCCGAAGAATCAGCCCGGGCTGTCAGATACGCTCAGACCTTAAGCCTTATCGTGGTCGACATCGACAACTTCAAAAAGATTGTCAGCGACACCAATGCTGAATTTGCGACTCAACTGAACGGCGTCTGCGGCAAGGTTATCGCCAGAACCCTGCGCGACACCGACACCGCCTCGTCGATGCAGGAAAGATTCTTCGTCCTGCTCCCGAACACTGATCTCGCCGGTGGTGTTTATCTGACAGGCCGCATTAAAGAGGCTCTCGAAAAAGAATCACTCGAATTCGACAACCGAAGAATAAGCATTACCGTCTCGGCCGGTCTCGCAAGTTACCCCGAAACCGTAACCGATGTAAGAAACCTTATGAAAGCAGCCGTTCAGGCGTGCGGTCAGGCTAAAGATGCCGGCGGCAACCGGGCGGTCATTCATCGCACCGACAAAAGCAGTCAGGCAGTTTAAATCAATATCGAGGTCGCCATGTCAGCAGAAAAATCATTCTATATCACCACCCCGCTCTACTACGCCAACGACGAGCTTCACATCGGCCATGCCTTTTCTACGCTTGCCGCCGATATTGCCAGTCGCTTTCAGCGCTCTATGGGGCGAAACGTGCATTTTCTCACCGGCTCTGACGAGCATGGCCAGAAGGTTGAACAGGCCGCAAAGGCAAAAGGCCTCTCACCGATCGAGCATACCGACCGGCTCATAGAAAAGTTCAAATCGCTCTGGACTCTTCTTGACATCACTTATGATGATTTCATCAGAACCACCGAAGACCGCCACAAAAAGGTCGTCTGCCACGCGCTAAACGAACTCTGGAAAAAGGGCGACATTTACGAAGCCGAATACAGCGGCTGGTATTGTACCCCCTGCGAGCGCTTCTGGACAGAAAAAGAAGTGCCCGAAAAAGTCTGCCCCGACTGCAAACGCTCTGTCCAGGAAATTTCTGAAAAGAACTATTTCTTCAAAATGTCGAAATATCAGCAGCAGCTGATCGACCATATCAACAATCACCCAGGCTTCATCAGACCCGAAAACCGCCGCAATGAAGTGCTCGGCTTTCTGCGTCAGCCGCTCGGTGACCTCTGCATCAGCCGCCCCAAAGCAAGACTGTCATGGGGTATCGAACTGCCGTTTGCACCTGATTACGTCACCTACGTCTGGTTCGACGCTCTTACCAACTATATTTCAGCCGTCGGCTACCCGTTCGACATGGAAAAATTCAACCGCATCTGGCCGGCTTCATGCCACCTGATCGGCAAAGACATTCTCACTACCCATGCCGTCTACTGGAGCACCATGCTGATGGCCCTCGGTCTCAGCCTGCCCGAATGCATTTTCGCGCACGGCTGGTGGGTTACCGGCGAGGGTAAAATGTCGAAATCGGTCGGCAATATCATCAACCCGCGCGAGTTGGTTGCCCGCTATGGCCTCGATCCGTTCAGGTTCTACCTGTTCCGCGAAATGGTGTTCGGTATGGATGCCACCTACACCGAAGAAAATTTCATTCTTCGCTACAATGCCGATCTGGCTAACGACTACGGCAATCTCTGCCAGCGCATGCTGCCGATGCTGATCAAGAACCGCGATGGGCAGTTCCGAAAAACGGTGCCCGCTCTGCCGCAGAGCAAAGAAATTGCCGAAATGGCCGCAGCTGTCAAGACCGACTATATCAATGCCATGGAAAATTTTCTGTATCACGACGCCCTCAAGCGCATCTGGGATCTCATTCAGCGCCTGAACAAATATGTCGACGAGACCGCCCCCTGGAAGCTCGCGAAAGAACAGAACTGGGCAGTTCTCGACGAAGTTTTCTACACGATCGGCGAGAGCATCCGCTTTGTTTCACATCTTGTCGAACCCTTCATGCCGCACCTTGCCCCCGAATTTCTGCGGCAGATCGGTTGTGACGGTCAGAAGGTCAGCATCAACAACCTGGCCTGGGGTCAGCTCGCCGATGGCACCAGATGCACCGAACCCGCGCCGATGTTTCCGCGCCTCGAAACTGAACGCATTCAGAATCTCAAAAAGGGTGCGAAGGGCGAAGCGGCCCCCAAAGCAGAAAAACCGGCAAAAGCGGCTAAGACAGAAGAAAAAGCCGCTGTCATCAGCGCCGAAGACGGCCTGGTAAGCTTTGATGACTTTCTTAAAACCGAACTCTGCATCGCCCGCATTGAAACAGCTGAAAAGGTTGAGAATGCCGACAAGCTTCTCAAGCTTACCGTCAATATCGGCGAAGAGACCCGCACTCTGGTGGCAGGCATTGCCGCATTTTACAAACCCGAAGATCTGCCTGGCAGACAGGTGGTAATGGTTAAAAACCTTAAGCCGGCTAAAATCCGGGGCATTCTCTCGCACGGCATGATTCTCGCAGCCGGCACCGAAGATGGCGGGCTCGCGCTTGTCAGCCCTGACAAGCCAGCAAAAACCGGTATCAGAGTAAAATAATGTCTGATCTCAGACTTATCGATGTTCATGCTCATCTGCAGGATGAAAAGTTTGCAGAAGATCTGCCTGACGTAATTAAACGTGCGAAAAGTGCCGGCGTGACCCGTATCGTCAACGCCGGCACCACTGTCGCCGATTCGCGCCGGGCTGTCGAAATTGCCGCGAAATACCCCGGGTGCCTTGCCCTGATCGGCATTCACCCGCACGAGGCCTCTTCGTTCAACGTAGATTCAGTCACAGAGCTGAGGTCGCTGGCCAGTGAGCCCGGGGTTCTGGGCATCGGCGAAATCGGCATCGATTTTCATTACGATTTTTCACCGCGCGACGTGCAGATCAAGGTCTTCAAAGAACTCTGGCTGCTGGCGGCTGCATTGCAGATGCCTGCTGTCATTCACGTCAGGGAAGCCTATGACGCATTTTTCGAGGCCATAACGGGCCTGCCGGCTCCGGCGAAGGTTCTGCTGCACTGCTTTTCCGGCGATCTCGACATAGCCAGACGAGCTGTCGATATGGGGTTTCATTTTTCGATCGGCGGCGCTCTGACCTTCCCGAAGTCAGAGCTTACCCGTGAAGTATTCGGGTTTCTGCCGGCAAACCGTATTCACCTTGAAACCGACTGCCCCTACCTTGCACCGCAGTTTAAAAGGGGCAAACGCAATGAACCGGCCTATCTGACCTCTACCCTTGAGCAGATGGCGAAGGTCAGACGGCTTTCGACCCCGGCGATGGCAGAAATTATCAACCAGAACGCAATCGAACTGTTCGGAACAAAGGCAGGCTAATGAATGGAAACCCAACGACTCGTCTTCAAGCGTCACAGCACCAATGAAATCATTCTCGGCAACGAGATTGTCAAAGAAACTGTTTCGAGACTGCTGCGCTTCAGAGTCGCCCGCCACTGCGCCATTATCACCAACGAAACCATCGCCAGATGGTATCTGCCGCCCCTGGCGTCAGAACTGCGGTCACGTGGCTTTTCCGTGCACGAGATCATTGTGCCTGACGGCGAAAAATTTAAAACTTTCGACACTGCGCTCGATATCATCAAAAGCCTCAGCGCCAGCGGTATAGACCGAGACTGCCCGCTGATCGGTCTGGGGGGTGGTGTCGTCTGCGACCTGACCGGTTATGTTGCATCCATATACAAACGCGGTCTGCCGCTGGTATTGATACCCACCTCGCTTCTTGCGATGGTTGATGCCAGCATCGGCGGCAAAAATGGCGTCAATCTCGAACAGGGCAAAAATCTTGCCGGTACTTTTTATCAACCGCTTCTCACCGCAATTGACGTTGCCGTTCTGCGCACTCTGCCGCTCAACCAGTTATCATACGGCCTGGTAGAGGCTGTTAAGCATGGTGCAATAGCAGATTCTGCCTATTTCCGCTTTATCTTCAAACACATGAGCGAGATAAAGTCAAAGCAGCTGCCGTTGATGCAGCGCCTCATCAGACGGTCCATTCACATAAAAAAATCTTTCGTGGCAAACGATGAACTCGATAACAGTCTGCGCAACCATCTTAACTTTGGGCATACCTTCGGGCATGCGCTTGAAGGGGCGGGTAATTTTATCAGACTGCATCATGGCGAAGCCGTCGGACTTGGCATGCTGATGGCTATCAAATCCGCCACTTCCGGCGGAATTCTCGAAGAAGATTATTCAGAAGCTCTCAGAGCAATTCTTACCGAATTCAATCTGCCGACAAAAATTCCGGCCGAGCTCGACAAAAAAGAAATTCTTAACAATCTTGCTCAGGATAAGAAAAAAAGCCAGACGGGGTATCAGTTTATCCTGCCTGTATCACTTGGCAAGACTATGGTTCATAAGGTCGAACCCGAAAAAATCGATGACTTTTTCACCTCGGCCATGAACATCTGATTCTGCAATCACAGCTGAAGATCCCTTCAGCATCACATAAAACATAAAAAACATAAGGATGCCGCAATGAATCCAACCACCACTATTTCGCACCGTTTTTCTCCGAACGCTCAGAAAGTTCTGGCAAAGCGCTATCTGACACGGGGCCCTGACGGAAAGCCGACCGAAACCATAGAAGAACTGTTCCGGCGCGTTGCTCATGCCATTGCGTCTGCAGAAAACAATTATCACAACAGCAGATACACGGTTGAACAGCTCGAAAACGAATTTTACCGGATCATGACCGATCTCGATTTTCTGCCGAACAGCCCGACACTGATGAATGCCGGCAAAGAGCTCGGGCAGCTTTCAGCCTGTTTCGTTCTGCCGGTCGAAGATTCAATGGAAGGAATCTTCGATGCGGTCAAAAATGCGGCGCTGATTCACAAATCAGGCGGCGGCACAGGCTTCAGCTTTTCGCGCCTGCGCCCTGCCAACGATCTGGTTTCGTCGACCAGCGGCGTCAGCTCCGGGCCGATTTCCTTCATGAAGGTCTTCAATGTCGCCACTGAAACCATCAAGCAGGGTGGCACCAGACGCGGCGCCAACATGGGAATTCTGCGGGTCGATCACCCCGATATTCTTGATTTCATCACCTGCAAGGAAAAGAACGACGAGCTTACCAACTTCAATATTTCGATCGCCATAACCGACGTTTTCATGGAAGCGCTGGAACGGGACGGCGAGTATAACCTGATCAATCCCAGGTCGAAAGAAGTCGTACATTCACTGAAGGCCAGCAAGGTTTTTCACATGATAGTTGAGCGTGCATGGCGCAACGGTGAGCCCGGCATCGTTTTCATCGACCGCATCAATCGTTATCAGCCCACTCCGGCGGTTGGCGACATTGAATCTACTAATCCCTGCGGTGAACAGCCACTTCTCCCCTATGAATCGTGCAACCTTGGCTCGATCAATCTGGCGCGTTTTGTCGCAATCAGAGAAGGCAAAACCGAGGTTGATTTCAACCGGCTGCGCGAAATCGTGCATCTGGCAGTGCGCTTTCTCGATAATGTCATCGATCAGAATCGTTACCCGATACCCGAAATCGACAAAACGACTAAATCCAACCGCAAGATTGGTCTGGGCGTAATGGGCTGGGCTGACATGCTCATCAAAATGAATCTGGCCTATGATTCGGAAAAGGCCCTCGAACTCGCCGATTTTGTCATGGGCTTTATCAAGCGCGAATCCTGGTCAGCCTCTCAGGATCTCGCCAAAGAACGCGGCCCGTTCCCCAATTATGACCGCTCGATTTTTGCAGAGAAAAAAATGCCGCCAATGCGCAACGCAACAGTTACCACCATTGCCCCGACCGGCACAATAAGCCTGATTTCAGCTTGTTCAAGTGGTGTCGAGCCGCTGTTCGCGATTGCCTATGAAAAACATGTCATGGACAACGAAAAGCTGCTGGAAGTGCACAACGATTTTATCAGGGTAGCCCGCGAACGCGGTTTCTATTCAGAAGATCTAATGGAAAAAATCGCGCATCATGGTAATCTCAAGGGATTTTCGCAGATTCCCGAAGATGTGGCGAGAGTTTTCGTAACCAGTCACAATATTTCTCCTGAGTGGCATATCCGAATGCAGGCGGCTTTCCAGAAACACACCGATAATGCGGTCAGCAAAACCGTCAACTTTCCCTTTGAAGCGACCAAAAAAGACGTTGAAACGGTTTTCAAACTTGCCCACACCCTCAACTGCAAGGGTGTGACCGTTTATCGTGACGGCTCGCGCGAAGAGCAGGTGCTCAACGTCGGCAAGGGCCTGAAGGGCAAGTCAACGGCTGCGACCGAGGCACCGCGGGTTACGCCGAGGGCACGGCCTGAACGCACCGTGGGCGTCACGGAGCGCGTAAAAATCGGCTGCGGCAATCTTTATGTAACGGTTAACAGCGATGAAAAAGGCATCTGTGAAGTATTTACCAGTCTTGGCCGCAATGGCGGCTGTCCCTCGCAATCAGAAGCAGCAGCCAGACTTGTATCGATGGCCCTGCGTGCCGGTATCGACGTTCAGGAGATCATCGATCAGCTGAAAGGCATCAGGTGCATGTCAACTCTTAAGAAGGGCGCAATGTCAGGCGGCATAAAAGTTCTTTCGTGCCCTGACGCGATTGGCAAGGCAATTGAGCAGTATCATCTCAGCGCCAAAGACACCTTTGCCAAAAATTCGGCACCCCAGGCCGAAAAACGCCCGTCAGGGAAAAAAGACCTGCTGCTCGACAACCCGGAACCGGGCGCAGTCTGCCCCGAATGCGGCGAGGGCCTGGAACATGACGGCGGTTGTGTTATCTGTAAGTATTGTGGCTTTTCCAAATGCGGATAAACTGAATTTTCTTTCCTGAAAATTTAAGATCCCGGTCAGAGAAAAATTTGACCGGGATCTTTGTTTTTTGCCTTTCAGACTCATTAAAAGTCGTGTACACAACAACAATTTTTATTTTTGCCTGCCATTGACACCTTCTGCTTTTGTCAGTAGAATTTACTAAACGTATGACAGGTTTGTTATCAATCCTGTAATTCAGGCGCGTTATAAGGAGTATAAGAGTATGAATCAAAGAATCGCGCGGATGGGACTGCTGCTGATCCTTGCAGTGATGCTGGTTTCGGCCGCATTCGCAAACGAAGCGCCCCTCCTGAAAGTTACCTTCCTGGATGTACATCAGGGCGACTGTATTCTGGTTCGCTCTGCTGAGAAGACTGTGATGATCGATGCCGGTGATGACAACCGCAGTGCTGCCATCAGATACATCATTCCCTACCTGAAAAAGGAAGGCATCAAGAAGATCGACCAGGCAATCATCACCCACCCGCACCGCGATCATTTTGGCGGATTTATCGATCTGATCAAAGAATTTGATTTCGGCGAATTCATTTATTCAAATGATTCTGAAGTTTCATCAGAAGGCGAAACTACCAAGGGCGGCAACGATGCTCTTATTTACGCCCAGCTTCGCACCCTGATTCTTGAAAAAAAGATCCCCTACCGCAAGGCCAAACTTGGCGAAATGCTTGACTGGGGCAAAGGTATCAAAGCCGAAGTTCTTAATTGTGACGTCAATCGCGATGAAGTTCCGCCGTCTGACACTCTCAAAACCAACCCGAACGAGCTTTCGATCGTAATCAAAGCTACTGCCGGCAAGATAAGTTATCTGTTCACCGGTGACGCCGAAAAGAAATCAGAAACCGACATGATCAGCATGCATGGCAAAAAACTTGCCAGCACCGTTCTCAAATCTGGTCATCATGGCAGCAAAACCTCGTCAATGCATGCATTCATGGATATCGCCCAGCCGGAGTATGGAGTAATCAGTGCTGGCAAAGGCAATTCTTTCGGTCACCCGACTCAGACCGTTCTCGATATCTATGACTACTACAAAATGAAGGTTTTCAGAACTGACATCGACGGAACTGTCGAAAGCTATACTGACGGCAAAACCGTTACCTTTGTAACCAACAACAGCCCTCTCGAATTTGCTTCGAAGCCGAAGGTTATTTCTCTTACTGCTAACTCAGCCACCCTCCAGTGGGAAACCAACCGCCCCTCCACCACACTGGTAAGCTATGGCACCAGCTCTCTCAGCCAGACAAAAGAATCCGTTCATGGCGTAAAAATTCACACCGTGACGCTGACCGGTCTCAATCCTTCAACTACCTACAAGTTCCAGGCAGTTTCGAAAGATCCGCGCGAGCCCGAAAAGCTTATCAGCTTCGAAGGTACCATAGACACACCAGCCGGCAACGGCGACCCGCTCCCAAAAATCAGCAAAGTCACCACCAACCACAATCTGCTTTACATGAAGCACCCCTTCAAGATTCTGGTTCCGGTAAACAACCCCGCTGCAGCCCCGTCTAAAGCTTTGACCCTCGAAGTTTATCATTCAGCCATGGATGAATCGAACCTCATCGACAAGGTTTCCTTCGACAGCATCCCGGCCGGCTCAGCTCTTGAAGCTATTCTTCCGACCCAGATCGACTGGATCGGCCCGGTAGAAATTATTGCCGTTCTCAAGCAGGGCAAAACCATTATCGATACGGCATCGATCAATATCGAAATCATGGCCAAGATCGTTCTGGTCGACTGTGCCCACGGCAACAAGGATTATTTCACCGGCCGTTTCGCCGGCATGAAAATGGACCTTTTTCAGAACTACGGTTTCCAGATGCGCAGCATCTCGAAGGCAATCACTTACGAAAGCATCAAAGACGCGTTTGTAATTCTTTTCCCGCACCCGACCGTAGATTACAAAGCAGAAGAAGTTACAGCCCTGAAGAAATTTGTTTCAGGTGGCGGCTCACTGATGATGTTTGGGCAGTCTGACTTTCGAAATCTGTCAAACCCCGACATGTTCAACTCAATCCTAAAAGGCGTCGGCAGCAAGATCCGCTTCAATGACGATCAGGCCTGCGACCCGACCGACAATATCGGACCGCCATGGCGTGCCTTCATCAAGGTCTTTCCGACCGAAGCCATAACCGGTAAAGATGTCAAAAAACTTCTTATCAGAAGTGCCTGCACCTTCATCGATTCTCAGAACAAAGGCCTCAAAGCTGCTAAAAACCTCTTCCTGCTCGCAACTGGCGACGAAGATTCTTACAATGCAGAATCAGATGCAATGAACGATGGTTACATTTACGCCAGCCACACGCCCCTGCTTCCGATTCCGGTCGCCGCAGCCGAAGACCTTGGTTTTGGCCGTGTAGCCTGCATCGGCGAACCATTCTACCAGGATAACTTCTACAGCAGCCCGGGCGATCTGAGCACTCCGCAGTTCAACCGCAACGTAATCTACTGGCTCAGCCTTGGCAAAGAAAAGAACGTTAAATCGCTCGTCAGATACATCGCTGAACTCGAAGATGAAGCCGACCCGGAAATCAGAGCCGAGCGTTATGAAGCTCTGTCGAAAACGGTCATGAAAAAGGTCAGACGTGAGGTTGACTACGACCGCAGCGCCCTTGGTGACATCAGCGGCATGTTGAACGAATTCAACAGTTCAACCGTAGATCAGCTGAAGATGCAGATAAACGAAGTTTACAAATTTGAAGATCTGCATCGAGGCAACTGATACCCATCAACAAAGCCAGAAACAGGGTTCCCGTAAAACGGAGCCCTGTTTTTCTTTCGGGCAAAATATGTTAGAATCCTCCGCATGTATGAAGTCGTTTTTCCTGAACCAGAAAACGCAGATGACGACGGCCTGCTCGCAGTCGGGGGTGATCTGCGACCGGAAACCATGCTCAAAGCCTATCGCAGCGGCATTTTTCCATGGACAGTAAAACCGATTTCATGGTGGAGCCCTGATCCGAGGGCAATTTTTGAAATTGCCAGCTTCAGGCTTTCTACAAGGATGCAGAGGCTTTTTCGCAGCGGCCGGTTCAGTTTCAGCCTCGACCGCTGCTTTACTAGAGTAATGGAAGGTTGTGCCGCCCCGGCGCCAGGCCGGGAATCGACCTGGATCAGCCCTGAATTTATCGCAGCCTACACCAGGCTGCATAAAATGGGTTATGCACACAGTGCAGAAGTATGGCTTGGCGAACAACTGGTCGGCGGGATATATGGTGTTTCAATCGGCGGTTTTTTTGCGGGTGAATCGATGTTTCACACGGTCAGCAACGCGTCGACAATGGCCCTGGCTTTCCTCATGGAACACCTCAAAAAGCAGGGGTTCGAACTCTTTGATTCTCAGGTAATTTCGTCACACACTGCAAGCCTCGGTGCAATAGAGATCCGCCGCAAAGACTATCTACGCCGCCTGAGTAAGGCCATCGGCAAATCCTGTTCATTCTGAAAAGTTTTTTTTACGGCGGCTTTTATCATTTGATTAAACCTGATATAATCTTTGCGGAAACAAAACTATTCACCTGAAGGCATTGGAAAACTGTGCAAAAAACAATTATTACACGCGCCGCTCTTGTTCTGATGTTTGCTCTAATCTGTCTTACCAGCCTTTTTGCGGAAGAAGCAAGAATAACCGACATAAGATTCTGGCAGAGCCCTGAAGAAGCCCAGGTCGTTCTTGATATCAGCGCTCCTCCAAGAGTTTCAGACGTATCGATGCTGCGCGACGGCACGCTTTACTTCGACATTTCAGAATGTGCGTTCAGACCGGGGCGCCAGAGATATCCGCTGCAAAACCCATTTCTTGAAGTTCTGACGGTTCAGCAGAACGATGACAAGTCAGCGCGTGTGTTCTTCAGGGTTCCGCAGGGTGTAGAGGCCAAAACCTTCGTCCTGGCGAAAAACGACCGCAAAGGCGACCGCATCGTTATCTTCCTGCGCGAACCGCAGGCGACATTAATGCAGAAAAGAAATGCCGAACTCTTTGAGGTCAACCGCCTAAAGGCCGGTAACGTCAAAATAGTTGTCATCGACCCCGGCCACGGCGGCGAAGACCCAGGAACACGACACAACGGCATAATCGAAAAAAATTACGTCATGACCATGGGTAAGCTGATTAAAGCCTATTTTGACCGTGACCCGCGTTTCAAAGCAATTCTTACCCGCGACGGCGATTATATCATTCCGCTCGAACGTCGCCGGGAAATCGCTGAACGACTGGGTGCAGACGCTTTTATCAGCCTGCATGTCAACTACAATTCGAAAAAGATCATCAGAGGCATAGAAGTTTATTATGAATCCCCCAAAGGTGCAGTTGGCGAGGCAGAACGCCTGGTTGCAGAAACTGAAAACCAGGTCGACTTTGCCGGGGCGATGAACAATGCAGCCCCGATCATCACCAAGCGCGAAATCATCGAAAAACAGGCCATAACCATGAATAAAAGCCGGCAACTCGCCGAAAAAGTCGAAGCCCAGCTTGGCGCTTCGGTCGCAGAACTGCCCTCGCGCGGTGTCAAACGCGCCGGGTTCAAAGTTCTGCACTCGATGGCCATGCCGTCTGTTCTGGTTGAATTCGGCTATGTTTCAAACCTCAGCGATGCCGAAATTCTCAAAAACTACACAGCCAGAACCAGACTTGCCCAGGGTCTTTACTTTGGCGTCCGCGACTTCCTTCTCGGCCACATCGAAGAAGGCTATGACACCGGCTACCTGGACTTCATAAAAACCGCCGCAGCCGAAAGAGCCCGCAAAGCGGTTCTGCGCAAAACTCAGGCGGCGACAAAAACGGCAGCGCCAGGAAAAGCCCGCACTTACAAAGTAAAAGCTGGCGACACTCTTTCCGGAATTGCTTCAAAACATGGCGTTTCAACCGCTGCAATCGCCAAGGCCAACAATCTTTCGTCAAAGCAGGTTATCAAAACCGGACAAACACTTGTTATTCCGGCAAAATAAAGGATTTGCAGAGTGGAATTTTTCAGCAATCTAAAAATCAAGACCAGACTGTTTTTCACAATGGTTCTGGTCTCTCTGATACTCCTTGGGATGACTTTTTTTACTTCTGAACGTATCAGAAGCGCAGTTAAAAGTCAGATTCCACTGCAGATTCTGACGATCCTCAATTCAGAAGCTGGAAAAATAAACGCCAGCATGCGTGGCTATGAACAGACACTTTCTTATCTGACACGTCTGAATTCGACGATACAGTTCCTTTCCTGGATTGAACAGGCGCCAGACGAGGCACAAATGATCGAGCAGTGGAGACAGGTTCTCAAGGCTCCGGTTGCCGGTCTTCTCACTAAAAGTGAGGAAGTTCAGATAAACGACATTATCGATATCGCAATTCTCGATGCCAATGAACAGACGGTTTTCCGCCTGGTTACCAACGGCCGCGAGCCCGGCAAGGAAGAACCTCCATACGAGAAATTCATTAACGGTAAAATGCGTGACACCATGGAAGCCGAGGGAATCTTCCGCAGCCAGGTTTTCTTTCAGATGAATGCCGATGATTACAAGGAAAGGGTTATCTACCTTTTCAAGCCGGTTTATTATCAGAGAAAAAAAATTGGCACAATCACAATGGCAATCAGCCTTGAAACTCTTTTTGAAAACGTTCCTGGCGCGCTTGCCAACGTCGGTGGTAAAACTTCGGTCATTTCGAGTGAGTATTCACAAAACGGCTTCTACCTCGCGCATTCAGACAGCGAAAACATTCTTGACCCGCAGCGCCGTATTTTTCTCAACTCAAAAGAACCGGAGCTACAGGATCATGCTGAACGCATTGTCACCAATAAGAGCGGTTTTCATGAATTTCTTCTTGCCGAAAAATCCAATATTCTGCTTGCCGCTTCACCGGTGCAGAACTCAAGCTGGGTATTGCTGACCGTCGTTGACACGCAGGGCCTGATGGGCGCACTCAACAAGGCTCAGAACTTTTCCCTTTTTCTCATCATCTTCGGCCTCGTAGTAATGACCGGTATCACCATGGTGGTCATCAATGGTGTAGTTAAGCAGATTCGCGGCGTATCTCAGGGCCTCGAAGAGATCTCACGCGGGCGCGGCGATCTGACCAAGCGCCTTGCCATTGTTGGTAAAGACGAACTGACTGAAGTATCAGAAAGGTTCAATCGCTTCATCGGTTACATTCAACGCCTGCTGTTGCAGATTCAGGATGTTATCAACCGCCTGTCACACATGGCCAACGGCATTTCGAATCTGACCTTTCAGTCAAATGAGTCGATTCAAAATATTTTCGGGAATACGCAGCGCATCACCAAAGCCTCGAAAGATTCAGCCACCACGCTTGAATCTACAGCAGCGGCCATTGAAGAAATCTCGGCCAATTCTCAGCTGATCGCCAAGCGCTCGAACCGTGCCTATGAAGAATCAGTTCAGAACCGCCTCAAGGCCACTCAGGGCATGGAAGCCGTCAGAGAAGCCTCGACCACAATCAAAGAAATTGAACGGGCCGTTGGTGATTCTTCGAGGGTTCTTGAAGAACTCAAAGGGCAGTCACGCAAAATCGGAAAAATCGTTCTCACGATCACCGCTATTTCGAGACAGACAAACCTGCTGGCACTCAATGCCGCAATCGAAGCTGCCCGTGCCGGGGAACAGGGCAAAGGCTTCGTCGTCGTTGCTGCCAACGTCAAGAAGCTTGCCGAACAAAGTGCCAAGGCCGCCGAAGAAATCGGCGCCCTTATCGGAGAAATTCAGCACAAGACCAACAAAGCCGTTGAAGAAATGAGCCTTGGCAAAGACAAGGTTCAGGAAGGCGTTAAAATCATCAATCAGGCCGGCGGTTATCTCGATGAAATCGGCATGGCCTCCGAAAGTGTTAACGTCCAGGTTCAGGACATCAGCAAATCATCGGTTGAGCAGAGTAAAAATATCGAGGCGATCAGTCTTTCGATCGAAAATCTCTCGATCACCACCAAGACCACAACCAAAGAAGTCGACGGCGTTCTTGAGTCACTCAAATCGCAGCGTGACTCTATCCAGGATATGGCTAAGATCACCAAGCACCTCAGCATGGTTGCTGACGAAATGAATCGCATGCTCGCGCACTTCGTTCTTGAAACACGCGAATTCACAGGCAGCGTTCGTCAGACACATAGTGAAGAAGAGCCGGAAAACATGGCAGCCATGCTTGAAGATAAAACCGCTGAAGCAACAATAAAGCCTGCAGGCTCAGCCGACAAAACCGCACAAAGTAAAGCGGCAAAATAAATCGGCGCTCCGGAAACATTGAAAACTCGGCCTTAATGTGTTAGTGTAGCACGTTTCAAGATTGGAGTTCATTGTTTCGCAGGAGATGTTGCATCATGCTTGAGCCCAGAAGTTTTTCCGGTGGCCTGCATCCGCCCGATTTAAAGGCCACTGCAGATAAAGCCATAGTCAATCTGCCAATCCCATCCAAAGTCGTTCTACACGTCTCTCAGCATATCGGTGCACCCGCCAGGCCAACCCAGAAGATAACTGACAAAGTTGTTTGTGGGCAGTGCATCGCTGAGCCAGGCGGTTTTGTTTCTGCTCCGGTACATGCCACAATATCTGGCACCGTTATCGGTGCCGGTAATTTTATGCATCCGTTTGGGGTTCCAAGCCCGGCGATTGTCATCGAACGCTCCCCTGACATACAGGAGCCGGTGTATACCGCAGAAGACGGTCTCGGCCTGCCCGTAGAAGAAATTAAAAAGCGCATTCAGCAGTCTGGTGTGGTTGGCCTTGGCGGCGCGACTTTTCCGACTCACGTCAAGCTCTCTCCTCCCGAAACCAAGCATATCGACACGGTTATTCTCAACGGCGTCGAATGTGAACCGGCCCTCACCGCCGACCATCGCCTCATGCTTGAAGAACCAGATCGCATAATCAATGGTCTCAAGCTGATCATGAAAGTTCTCAACTCTGAAAAGGGCATCGTCGGCATCGAAATGAACAAGCCCGACGCCATCGCCCTGTTCACCGAAAAGTTTAAAAATGAAAAAAACCTTTCTGTACAGCCGCTTGAAGTAAAATACCCTCAGGGCGGCGAAAAACAGCTGATTTATGCCTGCCTCGGCCGCGAAATCCCTTCAGGGAAACTGCCGATGGATGTCGGCGTCGTCGTACAGAATGTCGCTTCTGCCGCAGCAATATCTGACGCTGTCAACCTGCAGAAACCTTTGATGGAGCGCGTCGTCACGCTTGCCGGCAATTGCGCAACAAAACCCGGAAACTACCGGGTTCGCATCGGCACTCCGGTTGGCGATTTCATCGAAATGGCCGGCGGCCTCAAAGCCGACATACCGCTTAAAAAAGTCATCATGGGTGGCCCGATGATGGGTTTTGCCCTTTTCGATCTCAATGTCCCGATCATCAAGGGAACCAGCGGCGTCCTCTGCTGGGATGAAACCCAGGCGATTGTTCCGGTTCAGACAGCCTGTCTGCGCTGCGGCAGTTGTATCAGAGCCTGCCCTATGGGTCTGCTGCCTCAGCAGATGAAGCAGCTCGTCGACCACAAAAAATGGGAAAAGGTCGATCAGATCGGCATGCTCGACTGCATCGAGTGCGGCTGCTGTGCCTATGCCTGCCCGGCCGGCCTGCCACTGGTGCAAACCTTCAAACTCGGCAAGAAAAACGTCATGGCTGAACGCAAAAAATCAGCCGCAAACAAAGGATAAGCTGGAATGAGTGCAATATCCACAGCAACCACCTCTTCAGTTCCAAGACTTCTGGTAACCACGTCGCCGCATATCCAGTCGGGCCTTTCGGCCTCGCGGGTCATGTGGGATGTCAACCTTGCCATGCTTCCGGCGCTGGTAATGGCCACACACAACTTTGGCCTGCGCGCTGCGCTTGTAATCGGCCTTTCAGTCGCCGGTGCGGTTGCAGCCGAATTTCTGATCCAGAAATTTCTGCTGCAGAAACCCTCAACCCTGTCTGACGGCAGTGCTGTCGTAACCGGCATTCTGCTCGCTTTCTGCGTTCCGGCTGCCCTGCCCCTGTGGGTCGCCTTTGTTGGTGGCTTCGTCGCGATCGCCCTTGGCAAACAGGCCTACGGCGGTCTTGGTCAGAACATCTTCAACCCGGCGCATGTGGCCCGTGCCGTTCTTCTCGCCAGCTGGCCGGTTTATATGACAACCTGGCTCAAACCCGGTCAGGGCTATGGTATTGCCGATGCGATAACCACGGCAACTCCTCTCGGTCTTCTCAAAGAAACCGCCCGCGACACCCAGCTGATGGAAAAAATAACCGCCGAAGGTGGCAATCTGATCGGCTACGTCATGCAGAAGCTTCAGATCACTTTTTCTGATCTTTTTCTCGGAGTGAATTTTTCCGGTTCGCTCGGCGAAACCTCGAAACTGGCGCTGATCATTGGCGGCATCTATCTGCTCATTCGTGGTCATATCAGCTGGCACGGACCGGTTGCGATGACTGCAACAGTTTTCGCCGGCGCCTTCATTGTTGGCGGCTCTCTACACTATGCTCTGTTCCATCTGCTTACCGGAGGCCTGATCATTGGCGCGCTTTTCATGATTACCGACATGGTCACCTCACCAATGACCAACAAGGGGCACCTGCTGTTCGGCTTCGGCTGCGGTGCCATAACCCTGCTCATCAGGCTCAAGGGCGGCTACCCTGAAGGCGTCTGCTACTCGATTCTGATCATGAATGCCTTCGTGCCTCTCATCGACAAATTTATGATTCCAAAACGCTTTGGAACCAGTTCTCAGGAGACCGTATCATGAAAGATATGCTGCACATGGGTCTTTTTCTTTTTGTGATTGCAGCAGTTGCCGGCGTTCTGCTCGCTTACACCGAAAGCGTCACCGCCCCTCTGATTCTCGAAAACCAGCGCAAAGCCGAAGAACTCGCCCGCCGCGAAGTGCTTCCGAACGCTGAAAAATTCAATGAAAGCCAGTTTGCAGACGCTGCCGCCAGCCAGACTTATTCGTATTCGACCGGTCTCACCAGCAACGGCGAAGTTGCCGGTGTCGTGATCAAAGTCGCCCCCAAAGGCTACGCCGGCCCCATAGAAATGGTCGTCGGCATAGACAAAAGCGGCAAAATCAACGGGTACAAGATTCTTACTCAGAAAGAAACACCAGGGCTTGGCACCAAGCTTTCAGAGCCGGTTTTCGCCGAACCTTTCAAGAAGCTGATCTCCGAAAAAGCCACCCCGGTACTGCTCGTTAAAAAAGATGGCGGCGACGTTGATGGCATTACCGCCGCAACCATCAGCTCAAGAGCTTTTTGCAAAGGTGTCAACGAAGCGCTCGACCTGTTCAAAAAAGTTCAGCCGCAACTGACGGCCATTCCACAGGCCCTGACCCTGCCAGCAACTCCGGCAGACACTGTTTCGCAGACCTCAATCACAGGAGGTAACCAGTGAACAGACTCGCAGAATTAACCAAAGGTATCTGGAAAGAGAATCCGATCTTTGTAATTTCGCTCGGCATCTGCCCCACCCTCGCGACCTCCTCGTCAATGACCAATGCGCTTGGCATGGGAATCGCTGTCACCTTTGTTCTCATGGGCAGCAATGTGTTTATCTCGCTGATCCGCAACCTGGTTCCCGGCAAGATCCGCATTCCGGTCTACATCATGATCATCGCCACTTTCGTCACCATGATCGACAAGCTGATCGCCGCGTTCTCACCGGCTCTGTCGGCCAGTCTCGGCATCTTCATTCCGCTGATCGTC
>Ga0116194_1000571_pt1 | contig 29595 bp, 30 predicted proteins | sample AD_SCU001_MetaG_FD_89887 | JGI IMG/M metagenome (GOLD analysis project Ga0116194, IMG submission 89887) | Active sludge microbial communities of municipal wastewater-treating anaerobic digesters from China - AD_SCU001_MetaG | ecosystem: Engineered > Bioreactor > Anaerobic > Digestate | place...
CGTCCCTGCCCTCCTCTACCAGGTCGTCCGCCTCCGGTCGAGCGAGCTATTCCTCCTGACGGTGATCCTCATCTGCCTCGCCGTCGCCTGGGTCTCCTACTCCGCCGGCCTCTCCCTCGCCCTGGGAGCGTTCCTCGCGGGGCTGATCATCTCTGAGTCGGATTACAGCTACCAGGCTCTGGGGAACGTCATCCCCTTCAAGGACGTCTTCACCAGCTTCTTCTTCGTCTCCATCGGGATGCTCCTGGATGCCGGCTTCTTCGTAGAAAATTTCGAGCTGGTGGCGGCGGCGGCGCTGGGGGTCATTCTGGTGAAGGCCGTCGTCGCCGGGGGGGTCTCCGTCCTCCTCGGCTACCCCGTCAGGACGGGGGTCCTGGCGGGGCTCGCCCTCGCCCAGATCGGAGAGTTCTCCTTCATCCTCTCTAAGACCGGGGTCGAATCCGGGATCATGGGCCGGGGCGAGTACCAGCTATTTCTGGCGCTCTCGATTCTGACGATGGCGGCAACCCCCTTCGTCATCGCCGCCTCGCCGAAGGCCGCAGACCTCCTCTACCTCCTTCCCATCCCGGAGAAGCTGAGGTCGGGCCTCCCCTTTGCGGCGATCCCTGAGAAGAGGGAGAACCACCTCGTGATCGTCGGCTACGGCTTCGTCGGAAGGACCCTGGCGAGGGCAGCCAAGGTCGGAGATCTCTCCTACATGGTCCTGGAGATGAACCCCGAGAAGGTGAGGGGGGAGAGGACGAATGGAGTGCCGATCCACTACGGCGATGCCACCCAGGAGATAGTCCTCCGGCACGCCGACGTCGATACGGCGAGGGTCGTCGTCGTCGCCGTCTCCGACGAGATGGCGACCCGGAGGATCGTCGAGCTGGCGAGGAGGATCAACCCCAAGGTCTACATCATGGCCCGGGTCCGCCACCTCGCCGAGGCGGGTCCCCTCTACGACCTGGGGGCGGACGAGGTCGTACCCGAGGAGTTTGAGACCTCGGTGGGGATCTTCTCCAGGGTCCTCGCCAAGTACCTCGTCCCCAGGACCGAGATCGAGAAGATGATCGTAGAGGTCCGGTCCCTCGGCTACGACATGTTCCTGAACGCTGAGATCGAGCCGTCGAAGATCTCGGACCTGAGGCGGTACCTCCCCAACGTCGAGGTCGTCACCGTCAAGGTCGAGGAGAAGGCTCCGGCCTCTGGTAAGGCTCTAGCGGAGCTGGAGCTGCGAAAGAAGCTGGGGGTGAACGTCATCGGGATCCTCCGGGACTCGGGGAACATCCTCAACCCCGTCAAGGAGACGGAGATCGAGGCCGGAGACGTCCTTCTCCTCCTCGGCACCTCGGAGCAGATAGCCATGACGAGGTACCTCTTCCGGGACCCCATGAGGTACCCCCGGCCTGGGGCGGGGGCCCTGAAGGACCGGGAAGGCCCCGCCGAAGGAGTTGACGAAAAGAGCGACGCCGAAGGTGAGGGCGCCATCTAGGCGGTCGCGGATCCCGGCGAGGCCAACGGCGAAGGGAGGGGGTTAAATTTTCCTCCCCTTCTTCCGCCCGGTCCCATCTCGTCCTCTGGGACTGGGACGGAAGATCAGACGTAGCGCCGGAGAAAGCTATAAAATATAAGAGGGCAGAGATTATGCAGGAGGCTCAAAGATGAAAGAAGAGGTTTTCTTCGGCGAAGGGATGGTCGGCGTCAAGAAGGATTACCCCGACCTCTACGAGGCGATCGTCGGCCTCAACGAGGCGACGTACACCGGAAAGGTTCTCGACTACAAAACCCAGAAGCTGATCGCCCTGGGGATCGCCGCCTCCTCCTCCGACGAGAGGGCGACGATGAAGCAGATGATGAGCGCCAAAAAGGAGTTCGGGGTCACCAAGGACGAGATCGTCGACGTCCTGAGGGTCGTTCTTCTGACGTCGGGGATGCCCCCCTTCACCAAGGCGATGAAGATCCTGTACGAGCTGAAGTAGATCAGCTTGGGCGTAGGGCCGGTCACGGACCTTCAGGATCGGCCCTTAACGCCACCTTCATCTCCTTCTCTCTCAAATCCTTCTCCAGCTTCTTTATCGTCTCCCTCAGCTGAATAGCCCGCTCGAAGTCGAGGGCGTCAGCCGCCGCCCTCATCTCGGCCTCCAGCTCGATCACCACGTTCGGGATATCGGACTTCGGTATGTGCCGGGTGTCGGTGATCTCGACCTCCTTCTCCCGGATCGGCTTTATGATCGTCGCAGGGACGATCCCGTGGTCCCGGTTATACCGCATCTGGAGGGCCCGCCTCTCCTCGGTCTTCTCGACGGCAGACCGGACGGAGTCGGTCATCCGGTCGGCGTAGAGGACGACCCGGGAGCTGGCGTTCCGCGACGCCCGGCCGATGGTCTGGATGAGGCTCCTCTCGTCCCGGAGGAAACCCTCCTTGTCGGCGTCCAAGATCCCGATGAAGCCGACCTCGGGGATGTCGAGCCCCTCCCGGAGGAGGTTGATCCCGACGAGGACGTCGAACTTGCCCAGCCGGAGTTCGCGGATGATCTCGGTCCTCTCGATCGTCTGGATCTCGGAGTGGAGGTAGCGGGCGCGGATCCCGTTCTTCGCGAGAAAATCGGTCAGCTCTTCTGCGAGCTTCTTCGTCAGGGTCGTCACCAGGGCGCGATCCCCAACGGCGACCACCCGTTCTATCTCCAGCATCACGTCCCGGACCTGCCCCTCGACGGGCCGGACCTCGACTATCGGGTCCAAGAGCCCCGTCGGCCTGATGATCTGCTCGACTATTTGGCTGGACCTCTCCAGCTCGTAGGGGCCGGGGGTCGCCGAGACGAAGATGACCCGTCTCATGAACCGCTCGAACTCCTCGAACCTCAGGGGCCGGTTGTCGAAGGCGCTTGGTAATCTAAAACCGTAGTCGACGAGGCTCTTCTTCCTGGACCGGTCGCCCTTGTACATGGCCCGGAGCTGGGGGATCGTCTGGTGGCTCTCGTCGATGACGAGGAGGAAGTCGTCGGGGAAGTAGTCGAGGAGGCAGTAGGGTGGTTCCCCAGGCCGCCTGCCGTCGAAGTGGCGGGAGTAGTTCTCGATCCCCTTGCAGCTTCCGGTCTCGCCGATCATCTCGATGTCGTAAAGGGTCCTCTGTTTCAGGCGGTGAGCCTCCAGCATCCCAAGCTCCGGCAACCTATCCTCCAGCTCCGCCAGGATCGACTCGATCGCCCCCTTCTGCTCCTCCTCGGGGATGACGTAGTGGCGGGCGGGGTAGACGTAGAAGTACCTCATATCCTCGCGACGGGCGCCGGTCTGCCGGTCGATCTCGGATATCCGCTCCCCCTCGTCGCCGAATAGTTCCACCCGAACGATGTTGTTGAAGTAGCCGGGGACGAGGTCGATCGTCTCCCCCTTCGCCCGGAATCGGCCCGGCGCGAGCTCCATCTCGTTTCTCTCGTACTGGATCGAGACGAGCCGCTCCAGGATCTCCCGCCGGGATACGCGGTCGCCGACCTTCAGCTCAAAGCCCATCTTCATGAAGTTCTCAGGATTTCCGAGGCCGTAGATGCAGGAGACGGAGGCGACGACGATGACGTCTTTTCGCGACAATAGGGATGCTGTCGCCGCAAGCCGCATCTGCTCGATCTTGGGGTTGATGGTGGCGTCCTTCTCGATGTACTGGTCTTTTGCCGGGATGTAGGACTCGGGCTGGTAGTAGTCGTAGTAGGAGACGAAGTACTCGACCCGGTTCTCGGGGAAGAACTCTCGAAACTCATTGTAGAGCTGGGCCGCCAGGGTCTTGTTGTGGGCGATGACCAGGGTCGGCTTTTTGACGGCGTCGATGACCTTCGCTATGGTGTAGGTCTTCCCCGAGCCGGTGACCCCGAGGAGGGTTTGGAGGCGCTGGCCGGATTCAAGGCCGCGGACGAGCTTATCGATCGCCTCGGGCTGGGATCCCTTCGGCTCGAAGTCGGAGGCGATGGCAAACTCTGGCCTGGTAGACGGTTCAAAAGATTGGGCAGGTCTCGTCATGGCGTCACCGGGGCTCGATTCATTTTAGCGCCTCCGACCTCTCAACCCCTCTTCGCCTCTTTAAGGTACTCCAGAGTCCTCTCTCTCATCTCCCGGGCCTCATTGCCTGTGGGGTCGAGGAGGATCGCCCGGTCGAAGGCCTCTACCGCCTCCTCGTACCTCTCAAGGCCGATGAGGGCGATACCCTTCACCATCCAGCCGGGGACGAAGTCGGGCATCGCCTCGACGAGCTCCTCGGCGAGGTCGGCGACGGCGTCGTACCTCTTCAGCTTCGAGAGGGGCCCGAGCTTGTTGAACTTGTAGCTCGGCTCCTCCGGCTCTAGCTCCAGGAGGAAGTCTAGGAATTCGATCGTCGCCTGCCAGTCTCCCCGGTCGAAGATCGCCCCTGCGAGGTCGTTCCAATCCTCGGGGTCTCGGAGGGCCGGAGCCTGTTTTACGCCCGAACGATAAGCGTCCTTCGCCTCCTCGACCCGGTCGAGGTTCCGGAGGGTCATGATCTTCGAAATCCAGCCCCGAAGGTCGTCGGGCTTTGCCTCGATGGCCCTATCGAAGTACTCCAGGGCCCCCTCGTCGTCGTTCTTGAGGGAGGATATCCCTCCGAGGAGGTCCAGGATCTCCGGATCGTCGGGGCGGAGTTCGAAGGCCCGCTCGGCGCTGGCCCGCCCCTCGTCGAGCCTCCCCGCCCCCAGGTAGGCCACCGCCAGCTTGTACCACCCCCCGACGTCGGAGGGGTCGGCCTCGACGATCTCCTTGAAGAACTCCACCGCCTCCTCGAACCTGTCCGTGTGCATCAGGAAGATGCCCTCAGTAAACCTGTCTTCTGCCATATCACTCAGCCACCTCGGGGACGAAAGGTCCAGCCCTCAGATAGTCCGCGGCCCAAGACCGCCCAAATGCCCTCTATTCCCGGCTAGCCTAAAATGGAATTGGTCTCGCCCCACATTATAAAAACTTCGTTCTCCTTCAGATGATTGGATCGGTCGCCATCTAAGATGGGGCTGCGCCGTCTTTCGCCTCCGCCACGACCCAGGCGGAACCGTCGAGATAGGCACCCCCGCCGAAGGTGGCGTCCCCTCTGGACGCCTCGTCCATCCCCCGCCTCGCCCTCCTCTTGACCACCTCCATAGGTGGCTCGGGGAAGGGCTCTGAAAGGAACCGGAGTTCCAGGACGATCCTCTCGATCTCGCCCTCGTCGACGAGCCCGATCCGGTCGATCACCTCCACCTGCCGCTGGAACCTTCCGATCGCCGCTGCCGAGAGGTTCTCGATGAAGGGGATCGCCCCCCTCGACCCAGAGATCCTCCCGTCGTCGTCGATCCCGTTTCGGTGGAGGGCGAGGATGGAGTCGCCGGGGAGGTGGCCCTTCGACTCCTCGCCGCAGACGAGGAGGAACCGGATGTTCGAGTTTGCGATGAGGTTTGCGACCACCTTCTCGACCCCGAGGTTCTCGGTCTTGCAGGGGCCCCAGATGGCCGCCCCAGGAGCCCGAAGGGAGCTTGCCAGGGTAACCACTGCGATCCTCGATCGGGGGTCTCCGAGGCTGTAATCCCCCCTGATGGGCGGCCAGTTCTCAAGGCCTGAAGGCCCCCCGCCTTCGACACAGACGCCTTTCACCCCCTCCGCCCCGGATTCTTCATCTGAAATGTCTGGATGTTCGCCGCCCATCCTCCCGCCCCAGGACTCCATGGTTGAAATGCTATAAACCGTCGTCGCTCAACCGAATTATAGCCATCTCAACAAGAGGCTTATATACAAAAAGGGAGCACTTGAAGATTAATTGGGAAAGTTCTGCAGATCCGGCGTGGGATGGCCCCATGGGGTCGCCGGTGCAGAGGATGAGAGATAGATGGCATCTTACGAGGAGCGGATCCTCCAGGCGATTGAGGATTCTGAAGTTGGGCTGACGACCGTGGACGTAGCGAAGCAGGCGGGGGTCAGCAAGACGACAGCCATAAAGTACCTCTCAGTCCTCAAGTCCGAAGGAAAATGCGAATTTGTAGAGGTGGGCCCCTCCAAGCTCTGGAGGAGGACAAAGAGGCCAGAAGATCTCGGAAGGGCCGGAGAGGATCTCGAGGGGCTGAAGGAGTTCGAGGCGGCCCTGATGAGGGGCGGAGGAGCCTCCGAGGCTCCCATAAATTTATCGATCATAGCCCGCCTCGAGGAGATCTCCGAAGATGTCACCATCTCCTTCTCCTTCAAGGTCAGGGCCGATAAGGTCGACGCCCTCGTGGACCTGATGAAGAAGAATCTCAAAAAGGTGGAGACCCCATAGCTCCGAAAGTGGGGGGGTCGCCATTGAAAAGCGCGAGTGGGAAGACCCGAAATTAGCCTTATATAAGATACGGGATATCAGAGAGGGTTAAAGACGGTGGATTCGAGTTATGCGGATACCTTCTGAGATCCACGACTTCTTCCGGGTGGAGGAGGGGCAGACCCTCCTCATCAAGGGGATGCCCGGAACCGGGAAGACGACCCTGGCCCTGGAGATCATGTGCTCCGTCTGCGAGAGGGAGAACGGAATGTACATCTCCACCCGGGTCAATCCCAGCCGGGTCTACGCCATGTTCCCCTGGATCGGCGAGATCATCCCCACCACCAACGTCGTCAACGCCACCCAGAAGATGCTCCTCGAGAGCCTCAGGAACGTGGGCCGGGAGGGGTCCAGCTACGAAACGGTCCTCTACTTCTTCAAGACCTTCCTCGACCAGGCCGGGGACATGGACGACCCTATGATAGTCATCGACAGCTGGGACGCCATCATAAACTACACCGCTGCCACCCTCGGAGATGCCCAGCACAGCCTCGAGCAGAACATCTGCGAGTTCGCCCGGGACATGGGGATCCACCTGATCTTCGTCAGCGAGTCGGCAGATCTTCTGCCCCTCGACTACATCGTCGACGGCGTCGTCACCCTCAAGAACGTCAGGATGGCAGCCCCCCTCTCCGGCGAGAACCGCCCCGAGGGGATGACCACCAGGTACTCCCGGGAGATCAGGCTGGACAAGCTGAGGGGGGTGGAGATCAAGCAGAAGATATACACCTGCACCCTCCACGACGGAAGGTTCTGCTACTTCGAGCCCGCCCTCGAGAACGTCAGCCCCAAGATCGGGATCGTCTGCGACCTGGACAGGATATCAGACCCCCGAGAAGACTCCATCTCCACCGGGATCGGCGACTTCGACGGCATCACGGGGGGGCTCAACTTCGGCTCCTGCAACGTCCTGGAGATCGATCACGGCGTCGGCAAGAGGTACTACCAGGTCCTGACGGCTCTAGCGTCCAACTCCGTCAAGAACGGGAGGGCGGTCCACATCGTTCCGAGCATCGGCTACCAGCTCGCCCCCAGGGACGTCTTCGTCCCATCGAACGTGATGGTCCTGGAGCCGGGGGGCGACCGGGACCAGTGGTATGAGACCCTCTTCAAACACTGGGACTCCCTCCGAGAGAGGACGGGCAGGCCGATCCTCAACATCCTGGGGCTCGACTCGATGGAGTTCGCCTTCGGCTACGAGAGGATGCTCAACTCCACCAGCCGGATGTTCCAGAAGTGGAAGGAGACGAGCGACGTCAACGTGGTGGTGGTGAAGTCAGGGCAGAAGAGCATCCGGATGACCTCCCACATCGCCGATACCTACTTCGTCATCAAAGAGCTGAACGGGGGGCTCTGCCTCTACGGCCTGATACCCCGGACGGAGCCCCACTACATGGTCAGAGACGAGAGGGGGAACATCCGCCTCGTTCCCATAGTCTGACGCTGGGGTGGGGTCTCGTGGAGGCGATCGCCTCCTGAAGGCAGGAGACGGTTTCGACTTTTCAGATCCACCTCTCGCCGCCGTCTGATCTGATCTCCTTCTTCCAGATCGGAGCCCGTCTCTTTATCTCCTCCAGGACAAACTCGCATCCCCGGAAGGCGGCCTGCCGGTGGGGTGCGGTGGCGACGATGAGGACGATAGCCTCTCCCACTCCGAGGCTCCCGACCCTGTGGACGACGTCGACGGACTTGAGGTCAAAGGTCGCCATCGCCTCGTCCCGGATCCTCGCCAGCTCCTCCTCTGCCACCTCCCGGTAGGCCTCCACCTCGACCCCGGATATCCCGTCGTCCCTGACGGTCCCGAGGAAGGCGACGACCGCCCCGGCGTCGGGCCGCTTCGCTCCGGCCACCAGATCCTCGATGGAGAACTCCCGGTCGGTTATCTCAATCGCCATAAGACCTCACCATGGGGCCGCGAGAATCTCATCCTCCGGAGAAGGGGGGGAGGATCGCCACCTCGTCCCCCTCCTCCAGGACGTCGGAGGGGTCTGCGCCCCGCCGGTTCAGAAGGACCATCGCCCTCCCGCCGATCGGCCCGTCCGGCCCGGATAAGGCTTTCTTCAGGCCGGGATGGGAGGAGACGACCTCTTCCAGAAGGTCGGCGAGGGTGGACCCCTCCGGGAGTTCGAGGGTCGCCTCCTCCCCCGCCATCTCTCGAAACCTGGCGAAGGCCCTCACCACCACCCTCATCTCTTCGACCTCAGCCTCCCGATCTCGTCCAACGCCTCCACCTGCAGGACGAAGGTTCCGTAGCAGGGCTTCGTATAGGGGAAGATCACCCTATCCCCATCGATCCCGATGAGGAGGGGAGGGACCCCGATCAGATGGACGTTCAGGAGCCTGTACCCCGGAGGGACCTCGACAATCTCATTGAAGTTCTTCTTTATGTATTCTCTCGCCTCTTTGAAGGAGCACTGGGATAGGAGGACTTCATACTTCATCTCCTCTAGGCAGCCCAATCAGATCACCTCATCTAAAAGCCTCTTCAGCGGCAGGGGGTCGTGGACGGCCTTGGCGACGAGCTTTCTGCAGTCGAACTCCACCGTCTCAGCCAGCTCCTCGGCGGACCTCCCGAAGATCAGGACGAAGAGCTCGGCCCTGGAGATGTAGCCGATCGTCCCGGCGTAGGTTATCCCGGCGTCGCTGTGGGCGAAGGCGAAGCACTGGTCGAAGTCGGCCTTCCCTTCCGATATGGAGGCGATGCACCGGTCGATGTTCATCGTCTCCCCGAGGTAGTGGCCCCGGGGGTCAGCGAGCTTCGTCAGCTTGAGGGCGGCGCCGGTCCCCGCCACCACCACCTCGTCCCCCCTCTCCCTCAGCCGAAAGGCGAGGTAGAGGGCGATGCTGGTCTGGACGGGGACCTCGGGGCAGCCGAGGAGGATGAGGGCCCGCCTCCTCCCGGGCGATACTTCACCAGAACTCTCCATGGCCCTCCATCGGCCCCGGAGCTACTTAAAGCTCTCTTCCCCGGCCGCAGTCCGGGCAGCCGGGGTTCCTCTCCAGGGGGATCTCGTCGCACCTCCCCCGGTAGCCGTCCCAGAGGAGGAGCCTCCCCGCCAGGGACGCCCCCAACCCCGTCAGGTGCTTTACTACCTCCGTCGCCTGGATCGAGCCGATCACCCCACAGGTGGCGCCGAGGGCTGGTACCTGCTCCTTCGGCGGCGGCCGGGGGAAGATGCATCGGAGGCATGGCGTCATTCCGGGGACGATCGTCGTCGCCTGGCCGTCGAGGCCGGAGATCGCCCCGTGGAATAGGGGGACGCCTGCGGCCAGGGCCGACCCGTTGAGGAGGTGCCTGGTGTCGAAGTTGTCGAGGGCGTCCACCACCGCGTCGGACCCGGCCACCAGCTCCTCCAGGTTATCCTCGTCGGCGAATAGGGGGACCGCCTCCACCTCTACCTCGGGGTTCAGCCCCCGGAGGGTATCGGCCGCCGAGGCGGCCTTGGGACGGCCGAGGTCCTCCTGCCAGTGGAGGATCTGCCGGTTGAGGTTGCTCACCTCGACGACGTCGCCGTCGACGACGACGATCCTCCCCACCCCTGCAGTGGCCAGATAGACCGAGACGGCGGAGCCGAGCCCCCCCGCCCCGACTACCAGGGCCGTTGACCTCGCCAGCCTCCTCTGCCCCTCCTCCCCGAAGAGGGGGATCTGCCGGTCGTACCTAGTACCGTCCTCCAACTCTCACTCCTCCCTGATGGATGATGGGACGGCCCCCTTCAGCCCCCCACCACCGCCGGGAAGAGGGCGACCTCGTCCCCCTCCGCCAGAGGCGTCGCTGGCCCTGCCAGGGATAGGAAGTGCCTCCCGTTGACCATGACGTTCACGTCCTCCCGGACCCTTCCAGAGCCGTCGAAGATCTGGCCCCGGAGCTCCCAGGACCGGGTGGCGAGGCTCTCCAGAAGGTCGGAGACGAAGGCCCCATCCGAAAGCTCCACCTCCGACGCTTCCCCGAGGAGGGCTCTATACCTGGCAAAGGCCTTTATCCTGATCAGCATGACCGCTCCGCCATCTCCTTTATCCTCTCCAGGGCCCGGAGGGCGTCTTCCCGCTTGAGGTCTCTCCTCTCGTTGCGGAGAAAACTCGAAAAGCCCTCCTGGTTCCCTCCGTCGAGGTCCGCCGCCTCGATGATCCTGTCGTAGCTCCTCTTGGGGAAGTACAGAGAGGATCCCGCCGCCAGGATCTTCTCCGCGGAGACGGCGTCGATCGCCCCCCTCTCCCGGGCGGCCCGGACGTTCTCCCTGACGTTCACCAGGGGCTCGGATAGGGGGGCGTAGCTGATCGGATCGAAGATGAGGGCCACCTCGTCGTCGGAGATGAGGACCCCATCCCGGTAGAGACGGAAGATCTCGCCGACCCCCTCCATCCCGAATCTCGCGAGCTCCGCCGCCCGGAGCGCCCCCATGCTGGAGGCGCCGACGACGGCGACCCCCATCTCCAGGGCCCGGAGAACCTCCTTGTGGGCGACGGCGCTCTCCTGGAAGAATACCCCGTCGATCAGCCCTACTATCCTAGCCCCCTCCTCCACCGCCCTCAGGAGGTCGCCCCTCGCCGCCGGTGGACGGTAGTCGGCCTGGAGGATCATCTCGGCCGAGGACCTATCGAGGCTAGGGCCGAGGAAGACGACGATTTCTTTTGACCTCATCTCTCCACCGCCTCCCCCTCCTCTCCGGGTCCATGGCGCTCATCTCAAGGCCCGGGACGACGACCCGGACCACCGGGACGCCGATCTCCGGGCGGGTGAGGTCGACGACGATCGCCCGGTCCAGCCCCGCCTCTCCGAGCCGTTTCAGCATGAGGTTGATGTCGTCGAGGAAGTCGTCGGAATCCTGGGACCTGATCTCCCCAAAGGGCCTCTTCCCGGTGGACTCAAACCAGTGACGGTTCAGCCTCTTCGTCCTCTCGTAACCGATCTGCCTCCGGAAGTCCGCCGTCGTCGTATCCTCCCTCGCCCCGTGGATCTGGGTCAGCCTCGACTGGGCGACCTCCGTCAGGGCGCGGAGGACGGCCACTCCGGCGTTGGTGTGGGTCCCCATCCCGATGGTGAGGAGGGCGGGGTCCTTCAGCATCAGGTCGTCGGAGGCGGCGGCGATGGTGGGGACACCAATGTCGCTGGTGATGTCCTTGATCCGGACGTCCACCTCCGCCCGGGCGAACTTCTCCAGGAGGGAGTGGGCGAGGCCGTCCTCCACCTCCGAGACGACGGGGCCCGTCCTCTTCACCGCCTCGGCGAGGGACCAGGCGTCCCGCTCGATCACCTCGGAGAGGCCGTGGAAGACCGCCTCCTCCAGGACGTTCCCCGAGGCGAGGCCGTTGGTGTTCGTCCTGAAGAGCTGCGGGTACTCCCTCGAGAGCGGATGGAAGACGGCGCTCGCCGGGACCATCACCTCCTCCTTTCCGATCAGATCGTAACCGGCGACCCAGGGGATAGGCTTCTCCGGGTCCGCCCCCTCGGGGAGGGCGAGGTCCCTGGGGTCGACGGCCTCGACCCCGGCCCGAACCTTCGAATGGCTCTCCACCAGGAGCTCCCTATCGTGGACCTCGGCGGAGTACCGCTCTATCCCCTCCATCATCGCCGAGACCCTCGCCTCGGCTGGGGTGGCGCCTTTGCCGTTGTAGACGGATATCGCCCCCTTCTCCGCTGCGGGCCTGATGCTGGAGAAGACCGGTATCCCAATCCGGTCGAGGTTGGTGATGTCAGCCACCCTGGTGATCCCCGCGAGCTCCATCTTGGGGGCTATCCGTTCGAGGGTCTCCTCAGGAGAAAAAGCTCGGTGGGTGTCGGTCTTATACTTCTTTATGCAGGATCTGAGCATCATCGGTTATCAACTCTTCAGCTTGAATCCGTTCTTGATCTTTGAATCCTCTCCCACCGGTGGTTTTTGGGCTGGTCCTCCGGGCGAGGGTGGGACGGCAGGCGGATCGCCCCTACCAACTCCTCCGTCTGCCCCTAAATACATGTCGGGTTTCTCCCCGTCCCTCCGATAGAATCGATATAGATTCAGAGGAGAGATAGGAAGATCCAGTAGACTAGGAGGTTTGCGGCCGTCAGGGGGATCCCGACCTTCATGAAGTCGGTGAAGGTGATGGCCGCCCCCCTCTTCTCGCCGTTCTGGACGATGATGACGTTGGACGCCGCCCCGATGATCGTCAGGTTCCCGGCGATGGTGGACCCGGCGGCGAGGGCCATCATCGCCTCCACCGAGGAGTCGAGGGTGGATAAGAGGGGGAGGGAGAGGGCGACGAAGGGGACGTTCGATACCAGCTGGCTCGCGATGGCGCTCGTCGCCAGGATCACCGGGATCGAGGTGGCCTCAAACCCCGAGCCGTTCATCGCAGCCTGGAGGTGGCCGGAGTTCCAGACGCTCTCCATCAGGACGAACATGGAGGCGAAGAAGGCGAGGGTTCGCCAATCCACCTTCCTCACGAGCTCCAGCCTCCTGGGGCTACAGAGGAGGATGGGGAGGGCGGAGAAGAGGGCGATCTCCGTCAGGCCGAGGGGGGACGGAAAGCCCAGGGAGACGGAGACTATCTTGAAGGCGATCAGGACCATCACCACCACCAGGGAGAGCTTCGAGAGGAGGGCGAGGTCCGGATCGACCACTGTCTCCTGGATGTGGTTTAAGGTCTGGCGACCAAACTCCCCGCCGCAGAGGAGCCTCAAGACCCCATAGGCGAGGAGGAGGTTTATGGCCGTCGGGAGGGCAAGATACCGGAAGAAGGTGACGAAGGGGTTTGGGACCCCCCCGCCGACGGCGATGAGCAGGTTCTGGGGGTTTCCGATGGGGCTTGCGACGCTTCCAATGGTCACCCCGAAGGCGAGGGAGAGGAGGAGGAGCCTGGCGGAGACCTCGTACTTCCTAGCGATGTGGATCAGTAGAGGTGTTCCGACGATAGCCAGGGTGTCGTTCATCAGGAGGGCGGATAGAAAACCTGCCCCGAAGAGGATCGCGATGACGAGCTGGTCGACGTTCCTCGCCCGCCTCAGGAGCCGGTAAGAGAGGCTGGCGAGGTAGCCGCTCTCCTCCAGGGCCACCCCGACGACGAACATCCCAAAGAGAAAGAGCATCACGTCCACGTTGATCGCCCCGAGGGCCTCGGCCGGGGAGATCGAGCCCGCGAGGAGGACGACGACGGCCCCCGCGACCATGATCTGCCAGATCATCACCCTCGTCCTGAAAAGCTGTCGGGCGGCGATGGTGACTAGAACGGCGGCGAGGACGATGAGGGAGAAGTCTCCGGCAGAGAAGCTCGGCTGAAGCAGGAATGACATCTGGAACATGAGGTTATGGCTCACCGCGGATTTCTCCCTGAAGGCTGGCCTCCAAGGACGCTACCTGAAGTGATGGGAAATATATACGCTTTTCCTTCCTGAGCCGCCGGATCGGCCTCCCCGACCTGACCGAAGCCAAGCCTCCTGGATTATCTCGATTGATCCGACACGCTCCATTAAACTATGGGACGAATTAAAAAGATACAAAGATATATCCGTTGGCCCTCCTTCGAACCTTTTGAGGAGGAGTTTTGACGCTACCAGCCTTCAATCCCGGATGTAGAACTTCAGGCACTTTATTCGCATATCTCTGTCTATCGGCCCTGATCGGCGTTGCGCTGACGGGCCCGGCCTCATCATCTCCCAACGCCTCGGGGAACGAGACCTTCGAGGTCCAGATCCTGGCGATAAACGATCTCCGCGGCCAGCTGGAGCCGCCCCAGGGGAAGGCGACCGTCGGATATGACAGCAGATGCGAGCCCTTCCAGGTGGAGGTGGGTGGCGCGGAATATCTATCTACGATCATAAAGGGGCTCGTCGCCACAAACCCCGATACGATCCTCGTCTCGGCGGGGGATAACATAGGAGCAAGCCCCCTAGTCTCCGCCCTCTTTCACGACGAGCCGACGATCGAGGCCTTATCCCTGATGGGGTTTGATTACTCCGCCGTCGGAAACCACGAGTTCGACGAGGGGCCCGAGGAGCTTTTGAGGATGCAGCGGGGCTGCTGCCATCCAGAGGCCGGTTGCCAGGACGGGGACCGCTTTGTAGGGGCTGGTTTCAGGTACCTGGCCGCCAACGTCATCGACGAGACGACTGGAGAGACTTTATTCCCCCCCTACGCCATCAGGGAAGTCGGAGGGGTGCCGGTGGCCTTCATAGGCGTATCGTTGAATAGCACCCCGGCGATTGTCGTCCCCTGGGGGGTGGCGGGGCTCCTGTTCACCGACGAGGCCGAAGCTATCAACGGGTGCGTAGGGGCTCTGAAAGAGGCGGGGGTCGAGACGATCGTGGTCCTCCTCCACCAGGGCGGCTTCTCGGCAGGGCTTCCGAACGAGGAGATGGAGCCCTGGGAGCTTCTAGAGGATATCGTCCGCCGGACCGACGGAGAGGTGGACCTCTTCATTACGGGCCACAGCCACCAGGCGTATATATCGACGGTGGACGGAAGGCTCGTCACCCAGGCCGGATCTCATGGGAAGTTCGTAACGGACGTCGACCTGGTGATCAGCCCGGCGACCGGCGATGTCGTCGAGGTGAGGGCTAAGAACGTCCCGGTGACGAGAGATGTCCCCACGGACCCAGCAATATCCGAGCTTCTGGATAAGTACCGAAGAATCATGGGACCCATGGCCGACGAGGTCGTAGGTTCCGTCACCGCCGACATAACTAGGAACGCCTCCGAATCGGGCGAATCGGCCCTGGGAAACCTGATCGCTGATGCTCAGCTCCTAGCCACCCAAGGCGGGGTGAAACGGAATGGAGATGGCGCTGTCGTCGCCTTCACTAACCCCGGGGGGATTAGAGCCGACCTCCTCTTCGATCAGGTCGGGGGCGGAGAGGGGCCGGGGGAGGTGACCCGCCAGGAGGCCTTCAACGTCCAGCCCTTCGAGAACATCCTCATCATCATGAACCTGACCGGCGAGGAGATCAAGGCAGTCCTCGAGGAGCAGTTCGACAACCCCTCCCCGGGACGAAACCGGATCCTCCAGGTCTCTGAGGGCTTCACCTACGCCTGGAGGAGGTCGGCCCCGACGGGAGATAAGGTCGATATCTCCAGCATCAAGATCGACGGGGTCTCCCTGGATCCCGAGGGGATCTACAGGGTGGCGGCCAACTACTTCCTCGCCGAAGGGGGGGACGGGTTTGCCACCTTCGCTGAGGGGGTCGATCGGGTCGGCGGCGCCTCCGACTTTGACGCCCTCCTGGATTACCTGGAGGCGCGTTCTCCCGTCTCCCCTCCGCCGATGGGGAGGATAGACTTGGTGCAGGAGAAGAAGCAGCAGATATTTGTCCCGACGGCCGCTGCCGCCTGATCGGATCCTGGACCGGAAGGCTTTGTCCCTGCAGCCTTTCGGCTCTGGCCTCTTATTTTTCGTATCTTCGGCGATCCCATCACCGGCGGCGAACCCAGCATATCTTCACCTACCGTCGTTCCTCTTCGATTCGCCTCCGTTCCTCCAGCCGACGGAGGCGTCGGGGATGCTGTCCACCTCCGAGAAGTACGGCTTGATGTCCAGGAGCGGGGTGCCCTCCAGGGCGTCGAGCCCCCGGACCCTCAGCCTCCCGCCGGCGACGCCGACCAGATCGACGATCCCGAGGCCGATGGGGTTTGGCCGATTCGGCGAACGAGTGGCGAAGACGCCGTGCTCCTTTCCGTCGTGGGGTGGGAAGGCCTTCAGCACCTTCCGGTCGGCCCGGTCGAGCCAGTAGAGGAGGAAGAGGTGGGTGCATCCCTCGACGTCCGCAAGGCCAGGCAAAAATTCGTCGAAGACCTCCACCTCGCTGACCTCCTCCGAGGGCCTCCCCTGGAAGGGGGCCTCGGCCCTGGTCTTGTATGGGGAGTGGATTACGCCTATAGGCTTCAGGTTCATGGCGAGGTGTTTGGCTGCGAAGGGAAAAAAGGGCTTCGGGGAATGGAGCGTTTTTAGAGGTGGATGGTTTGGTAGAGAACCCATCGAGGCGATCAAAGATACTGTCTTTAAATGCTACATCGGAAAAATGGGTGTTGCGCCTGCATTTGGCTGAAGCATTCGAAGAGAAACGATATTGCCCTTAATTGCCCTATTCTCGATATTTACATCCCCGACCCTCTCGATCATCCGCAGAATCTCTCTGGCCTGGACCACCCATCACCCCTCAGAGTCCTTCTCCTCGATCGTTCCGGTCACCTCAAAGAGCTTTAAGCTCGCGCGCTAGTTTTATCTCCGTTTCTCTGGCTGCGCCCGCCGGGGGGGGCCTCTCTCGCCCCCCACCTCCCAGAGGGGCTAAAGGTGATATATATCTTGAATAAACCCTTAGCATAGTAAAAATCCCCCTGAAGGAGGGAGTCCGTTGAAGGATTATCTCACGATAGACGATTTCCCCATCAAGAACCAGCGGATCCTGGTGAGGGTCGACCTGAACGCCCCCATGGACCCGAAAGGAAAGATCCTCGACGACAAGAGGTTTCGAAGCCACCTCCCGACCTTGCGCGACCTAGAGGAGGCTCGGGTCGTCCTGATGGCCCACCAGAGCCGGGCGGGCAAGAAGGACTTCACCACCTTGGAGGCCCACGCCAAAAGGCTCAGCCAGCTCCTCCACCGCGAGATCGCCTACGTCGACGACATCTTCGGCTCCCGCGCCCGAGAGGCGATCAAGGCGATGAGGCCTGGTGACGTCATCCTCCTCGAGAACACCCGCTTCTACTCCGAGGAGAACATCAGCCGATCGCCGGAGGAGCACGCGAATAGCCACATGGTCCGCAAGCTTTCACCGCTATTCGACCTATTCGTCAACGATGCCTTCGCCGTCTCCCACCGTTCTCACCTATCCGTCGTCGGCTTCACGGAGTTTCTCCCCAGCGCCGCAGGTAGGCTGATGGAGAAGGAGATCGACTCCCTCGACAAGGGCGTCCGGGGTAACGAGCACCCCTCGATCTTCGTCCTCGGCGGGACGAAGGCCGACGACTCGATCAAGGTGATCCAGAACGTCTTCCGCCGAGGGGGCGTCGACCAGGTCCTTGTCACCGGGGTCGTAGCCACCGTCTTCCAGATGGCGGCGGGGGTCAACGTAGGCGATAAAAACCGCGAGTTTGTGGCCGGCCTAGACTACTCCGACCAGGTGGCGATCGCCCGAGACCTCCTGGAGAAGAACCCCGAAAAGATCGTGGTTCCCACCGACGTCGCCCTGGACAGGGACGGCGAGAGGCTGGACGTCGCCATGGATAAGGTACCCCAAGATCTCCAGATCGCCGACATCGGCCTTGAGACGATAGTCGACTTCTCAAAGAGGATCCGGGAGGCTAAGATCGTCGTCCTCAACGGCACCGCCGGGATCTTCGAGAACGAGAAGTTCGCCCTGGGGACGACCGAGACCCTGAAGGCCGCCACCGAGTCGGGCTTCTCCATCGCCGGCGGAGGGCACACCAGCGCCGCCATCGAAGAGCTGGGTCTCGAGTCCAAGTTCTCCCACGTCAGCACCGGCGGCGGAGCATCGATAAGCTACCTATCCGGAGACCTCCTCCCAGGGATCGAGGCGCTGAAGAGGGCGGCCCAGCGGTGGAGGAAGTGACCCGCGGTCCCGGCATAGAGGGGTGAAAAGAACGGCCTTAAGGGGAGGGATCGCCGTCCCCGTGGGGCCGCTGCCCTGCCAGGGCCTCCAGGACCAGAACCCTGACTTCGGCTAGGATCTCCTTGGGGGTTCCCGGAGCCTCCAGGCCGGCGGCTCCCCGGTGGCCGCCCCCGGATCCCCCGGCCGCCCTCCCCACCTCCTCGAGGATCGCCGAGAGGTCAAGGCCGGCGAGGACGGCGCCCCTCCTCGCCCGACCGCTGATCCTGCAGAGGTCGCCGTGGGCTCCCCCGACGAGGGCGACGTCGGCCCCGATCTCGACGAGGGTCATCGCCGCGGAGCCCTCGAAGGCTCCGACCTCCGAGGTGACGACGATCCATTCCCCCTTCCACTCTATCTCGGCCCGAGAGGCGGCTCGCAGGAGGGCGATCCTCCTCGAAGTGTCGGTCGGGACCCGAGAGAGGACCTCCAGGGCCTCGGCGTAGTCCAGATCCGACCTCTCCAGGATCTCGGCCACCGTCCGGAAGGAGGAGGCTTGGGCGTGTTTGAACCTTCCGGTATCGGTGATTATCCCCACCAGAAGGGCGAGGGCCGCCTCCCGGCTCGGGCCGATCCCGCTTTTATCCAAAATCTCCCAGGCGATCTCAGAGGTGGAGTCGGCGGCCCTCTGGATCTGGAAGATCGCCCCATCCAGCAGGTCACCCTCCTGGTGATGATCTATCACAGCGTAATCTTTGAGGGGGAGGTCCCCAATCTGAAGCCCCACCGCCGTGTCGACAACCACCACCAGATCGTACTCCTCGACGGATGGATCGATCAATACCTCCGCTCCGATCGCCTCCAGGAGGCTTCCTCCGGTCTTGCTCACCCCCTCCACCGCCGCCAGGTCACCCCCGAAGGCCTCCCGGAGGGAGAAAGCTGCCCCCAAGGCATCCGGGTCGGCGTTCTTGTGGCAGAGGTAAAGGACCCTCTTTCGACCACCGATCATCTTTCCGAACTCTTCCTCTCGAATCTCCATCCTGACGGATGATCGGCATGATGATAGAAATAGCTGTTTCTGGCCTAGAGGATCAGGCCGGAGCCCTCGTCGATCTGGTCCGGGGGTTTGGAGATCTTATCGGAGACCGCCACCCTCTGAGGGACGTCATCCTTCATCCAGGATCACCCGGTATCCGAGGCTCTTGAGGCCAGCGACGGCCTCTTCGGTCAGCCTGCAGCCAGCGGGAACCTCCACCTCGAGCCGATCTCCCCTATCTAAAACCCGCCAGCCGAGGGGGAGAAGCTCCTCGGCAGCCTCGACCCGCCTCAGCCTTTCGGGGCTGAGGGGGCCCTCAATCCTGGGGGCGAGGCAGGACCTGGAAGGCCGATCGGCGTTGGAGAGCCCCAAGGCCGTCGCCATCTCTCGGACCATCTCCTTCGTCGCCCCCACCTCCCGGAGGGGCATCCTGATGCCCGCCTCCAGGAGGGATCTCATGCCAGGCCGATCCTCCAGACGATCGGAGGCGTTGGTGCCGTCTACGACGATCTCCGCCCCCCGAATTCTCGCCAGTTCTAGGAGCCTTTTGGCCATCATCCTCTTACAGATTCGACATCTATCGGGGAGGTTTTCAGAGATCTCCACGAGGTCCAGGACTTCAGCCTCAACGATTACGTGCTCGATCCCGATCTCGGAGGCGACCTTTCGAGCGTTCGCCAGGTCCGCCGCGGATAATAGCTCCGTCTTGACGATGGCGGCGATGGCTCGATCCCCTGCGGCGAGTCTGGCCGCCGCCGCCAGGACCGAGCTGTCCACCCCCCCCGAGAAGGCCACCACTACCCCCTCCAGCGCTCCAAACCACCGGCAGAGATCTTCGAAAGATGCCATCCTCATCCCTCCAGGCGCATGGCCTTGACCCCAGTTGCCCGCTCCACTCGAAAGCCTTTTCCCGGTGGCATGATCTAATCTTCGCTCATCATCGCTCCCGGCGTTAGGAACGGGATCGGAGGGATTTGATGCACATATTTATCACCGGGGCTGGCGATGTCGGTTACCACCTGGCACGCGAGCTATCTGGCGATTATGACGTCACAGTAATCGATCAGAACAGCAGAGCCTGCGAGCGGCTGGAGGAGATCGACGTCAAGGTCCTCCAGGGGAACGCCGCCAACGCCCAGCTCCTGATGGAGGCCGGGATCCAGGACGCGGACATCGTCGTCGCCGTAACCGGAAACGACGAGGTGAACATCATCACATGCATCACCGCAAGCCACCTGGGCGTCGAGAGGACCATTGCTCGGGTCAGCAACTCCGACTACATCGACCAGCCGATGAAGGACCGAAAACAGATCGGTATCGGCCTCATGATCTGTCCGGAGCTGGTGATGGCCGAGCGGATCGTCAAGGACCTCTACTTCCCGTCGATGGTCGAACGTCGGAGGCTCGCTGGCGGGAAGGCCGAGCTGATCGAGCTCGCCGTCGCCGAGGGCTCCCCCCTGGAGGGGCCGATAGCCAGCCTCGAGCTCCCCGAGAACTGCAAGCTAGCCGCCATCAAGAGGGGAGAGGAGATTCTCATCGCCAGGAAAGAGGAGTCGATCAGGGCCGGGGACCGACTGATCCTCACCTCTGACTCTAAGTCGGTGCCGAAGCTGAGGAGGATGATCCATGAGGATACTGCCTCCTCCAAGGTGATGATCGTCGGGGGAGGGGTTGTCGGCTTCTACCTCGCCACGTGGCTGGAGAAGATGGACTTCGACCTGAAGCTGTTGGAGATCGACAACGTCCGCTGCCAGGAGCTGGCGGAGGAGCTCCCCGAGACCCTGATCCTCAACGGCGACGGAACGGATATCTCCCTCATCAAGGCCGAGAACGCCGGATCGATGGACGCTGTCTTCTCCGTCACCGGCTTTGACGAGAAGAACCTGCTATGCTCTTTGTTGGCAAAGCAGCTGGGGGCAGATAAGATCGTGGCGAGGGTCGACAGGAGCGACTACATCGACCTCTTCGAGATGGTGGGAGTCGACCACGCCATAAGCCCTGGGAGGGTGACCGTCGACGCCGTCCTGAAGCTGATCAGGGGCGGAGAGGAGGTGATCTCCGCCGGGAGGGAGGAGACGGAGGTGCTGGAGTTTCGGGCCGAGAAGGAGGCGAAGATCCTGGGGAAGAACGCCGCCGAGAAGATGCCGAAGGGTGCGATCCTCGGGATGATCATGCGGGGCAGCCAGCCGATCATCCCCACCTCGGAGACGGAGGTGAAGGAAGGGGACAGGATCTTCGTTCTGGCCCTCCCCAAGGTATCGGCGAAGGTGAAGGCCCTCTTCACCGCCGATCGGGGCGAGTGATTTTGGGCCCGGCCAACGGCATCACCGCCGGCCCATCTGGCCCATCTACTCCTCTGCCATCTTCCTTCCTGCGAGAAGGTCGGTGACGAGGGCCGCCCTTAGGTTTCCATCTCTTAGAACGGCGGCTGGATGGTAGGTGACGAGGAACCGATCCCGGTGGATCCGTCCCCGGAGTTCGGCTACCCCCTCCTCGTCCAGGACGGCCCTCGCCGCCGCGTTCCCCATCAGGATCACCACCTTCGGCCTGAGGAGTTCGAACTGGGCTAGTAGGTAGGGTCGGCACGCCTCCACCTCCGTCCTATTCGGCCTCCTGTTCCCTGGAGGCCTGCATTTGACGACGTTGGTGATGTAGATCCGGGACCTATCGACCCCTGCATCCAGGAGGCAGCGGTCGAGGATCGATCCGGCCCTACCGACGAAGGGCCTCCCCAGCCGGTCCTCGTCCCTCCCCGGAGCTTCGCCAACCAGGAGGATCTCGGCCCCGGCCGGCCCCTCGCCGGGGACAGCCTTAGTTCTTCCCTCGGAGAGAGGACACCGGCGGCACGATCCGATCACCTCGGCAAGGGCGTCTAGGGGGCCATTGACCTTCCGGGGGGTCTCCGCTCCCGAGCTCTCATCGACTATGGTATGATCCGCCTCATGGAACATCGTACGATCCACCTCATGGAACGAAACGTTCTTATTCATTTAAGCCAGAATCGCCCATCCAAGGTGGTTATAATGGTAGAATGGACCGGAAGCCTCAGAAAGTTCGACGACTTGTATTACACCATCGAGAGGATCGTCTACGGCAAGGGTCAGCTCTCGGGATTCACCTCGGAGGAGATCTACAACAACCTGCGGGACAAGTCCTTCTTCAAGGGCCCAGAAGATCTCCACAAGTTCCTGATCGAGAACGACAAAAAGTACAGGGTCAGGGCCCTGGAGACCGGCGGATGGGAGCGTTACTGGTAGGTTCACTTCTCGCAGAAATATATATTTTCGTCGTCGGTTCCCAGCTGCGAGAACTTCCCCGTCGCCAGGATCTTGTAGCTGTACTTTAGAGGGGCCACCCTCGTCCCCGGCCCCACCACCGACTCCTGGGGGAGGATGACGTTCTCTCCCACCACAGGGATCTTCCCGGCCTTGTTGAAGGGCTGGTCCGCGTCGAGGACGCATTTCGTCCCGATGGTGGAGTGCCTCCCCATGATCGTCCTGTTCAGGTACGATCCCCTCTTTATGGAGGCGAAGCTCATCACCATGCTCTTTCTGATCACCGAACCCCTCTCGATGAGGCTGGTATGGCCGATGTGGGAGTCTTCGATGATCACCCCCTTCTCGATGTTGCAGTTTCTCCCGATGAAGACCTTCCCCCGGAGCTCGATATCCCCGGAGTCCAGGTGCTTTTTCATCCGGCTGAGGGTAGTGGGGTTGATCCACTGACCTGGACGGTACTCGTTCCTGAAGGCGTAGTGCTCCACCTTCCCTCCGAGAAAGTCCATCGCCGCCGAAAGAAGCCTTTCGGGGGTGCCTATGTCTATCCAGTATCCTTTCACCGGATAGCCGTAGACGGGGTATCCCTGCTCTGTGAGGTAGGGGATCAGGTCTCCCCCTATGTCCCGGGCCGAGTCTCCCATATCGGCGAGAACCTTCCGGATCTCGGGGGAGAAGATGTAAAAGGCGGTGTTGATCATCCTGCTCGGCTCCTTTCCGGGGGCTGGCTTCTCGACGAAGCCCCTGATCCTCAGATCGTCGTCGATCTTGGCGACCCCGTACTGGGATATCTCCTCCCCCCCTCCCAGCTCCTTCAGGGCGACGGTGAGGACCGCCCCCTTATTTCTATGAAAATTAATGAAGTTTTTGAGGTTGATGTCGATGACGTTGTCGCCGGATACCACGAGCATATCCTCGTTTATGTCAAAGTAGTTCGCGCAGTATCTCAGGGAGTCCGCGCTTCCCTTGTCCGGGTACTGGGGCTGATAGGCGAACTCCTCGATATCGGTGATCCCCAGCCTCTTGAAGAACCCCTCTCCAGCCTTGAAGTAGTTGTTGAGGGGGAGGGTGTTCTCCGCCCCCTTGCTCCCCAGGACGAACCTCCTGCACCCCTGGGTTGCCAGGACCCTGAAGAGGGTGGCTATGATGGCGGTGTCGCAGAGGTCCACCAGGGGCTTGGGCTGGTCGAGGGTGAGGGGATAGAGTCTGGTGCCTCCTCCGCCGACGGTGGCGATTACCGGTGGAAACATCTTCACCTCAACTCCATCAGTAACCGCGCCTGATCTTGATTATTATCCGGGTGATCATGAAGACTATCAGGAATATTATGACGTAGAATATTATCTCCTGGGTTTCCATGGCCTCGCCTGGGATGTCGAAGTTTATATTTTTGATGGGTGGGGTCTCCAAGCCCCGGAGGTAGGGTTAATTATAGAAAAGGGGGGGATAAGGGGGAGGCTAGATTCAGATGAGGGATGGATTTGATGAGCGGAAGAAGAGAGGCTATTGAGAGGGCGAAGGCCCACTTCGAGGAACTCCTCGTCGAGCAGATGGACCGGGTGGAGCGGATGAAGGCCGCCGAGGACTGGATCGACTACTCTATGATCAAAACCATCGTCATCGGAGTGGTGGGGGGGGACGGGATCGGCCCCTACATCAGCGCCGAGGCGAAGAGAGTCCTCGAGCAGATGCTGAAGGCGGAGGTCTCGGAAGGGAAGGTGGAGATCACGGACGTCTCCGGCCTCTCTATCGAGGAGAGGGCGAGGGCGATGAAAGCGATCCCCGACGGAGTCCTCGATGAGCTGAAGAGGTGCCACGCCATCCTCAAGGGGCCTCTGACGACCCCGAAGAAGGGGGACCCCTGGCCGAACCTGGAGAGCGCGAACGTCGCGATGCGCCGGGAGCTGGACCTCTTCGCCAACGTCCGGCCCGTCAAGGTCCCCAGCCAGGGGATCGACTGGACCTTCTTCAGGGAGAACACCGAGGGGGCGTACATCCTCGGGAGCAGGGGGTTCAACGTCACCGACGAGATCGCCTTCGACTTCACGGTGACGACCAGCCAGGGGGCGGAGAGGATAGCGAGGCTGGCCTTCGAGCACGCCAAGAAGAACGGGGTCGACCGGGTCACCGCCGTCACCAAGGCTAACGTCATCAAGACCAGCGACGGCAAGTTCCTGGAGTTGGCGAGGAAGGTGGCAAAGGACTACCCCGAAATCGAGCTTGACGAGTGGTTCATCGACATCATGGCCGCAAAGCTCGTCGACCCGAAGCGGAGGACCCAGTTCCGGATCGTCGTCCTTCCGAACTTATACGGCGACATCATCACCGACGAGGCGGCGGAGTTCCAGGGCGGCGTCGGAACCGCCGGCTCCGCCAACATCGGGAAGAGGTACGCCATGTTCGAGGCGATCCACGGCTCCGCTCCGAGGATGGTGGAGGAGGGGCGAGCCCAATATGCCGACCCCTCCAGCATGATGAGGGCGGCGGCGATGCTCCTCGGCCACATAGGCTTCGTCGATAAGGCGAGGAGGCTGGAGATGGCCCTCGACATCTGCGGCCAGTACGAGAGGAAGGTAGTCCTGACGGGCCGTTCCGACGGCGCCACCGGTGCCGAGTTCGCCGACTACGTCGTGGAGGCCCTCCAGGACCCGGAGCTGGAGGCGAGGTGGAGGAGCTATCAGTGAGGAGGCCGAAATCTGGCCGGGCCGGCTTATGGGCCCGGAGCGGGTTTCTGGGCCTTCATTTTATTCAGTGCCAGAAAAATCCGTCCCTTCAAATCCGAAGCTCGGATGGCGGAAACCAATTTCAATTATAACCGACAAATAACTCCTCGTGGAGAACCTGGCAGATGCTTTCCTGAGGCTGGATCGGAAGGATATCTCCCTCCTGAAGGCCATCGAACGGGGGATGCGCCACTCGGAGTGGGTCCCTATAGAGGATGTGATAGCGATAGCTCGCCTCTCCCCGAAGGGGGCCAGCACGGGCCTCTCGAGGCTGGTGGAGAAGAAGCTCGTATCGAGGACCACGGAGCCCTATGAGGGGTACCAGATCGGCTTTGCCGCCTACGACCTCGTCGCCCTCTCCGACCTCGTCGACCGGGACGTGGTGGCCTTTCTCGGAGACCTGCTGGGCGTGGGGAAGGAGTCGGTCGTCTTCGAGGCGCTCGGCAGCGGCGCTCCCGGACCCGATGAGCCGGGAGCCCCGCCGAATAGGGACGAGCCACCCCTCGTCCCCCTGGCGGTCAAGTTCCACCGCCAGGGGAGGACTAGCTTCAAGCACGTCCGGAGGGCGAGGGACCACCTGAGAGATCAGCCCCGGTGCGCCTGGATCCATGCCGCGAGGCTCGGGGCGGCGAGGGAGTGGAGGACCCTCAAAGCCCTCCATCCGGAGGTGAGGGTCCCAAGGCCCGTCGCCCTCAGCCACCACGCCGTGGTGATGGAGCATGTGGGGGGGGCGGAGCTTTACAAGGTGGAGCTGGAGGAGCCTGAGCCCTTTTTAGAGCTGATCCTGAAGGAGGTGGCCTCTGCCTGGAGGAGGGGGATCGTCCACGCTGACCTCAGCGCCTACAACGTCCTCGTCGGGGAGGACGGGGAGGTAGTCATCATCGACTGGCCCCAGGCCGTATCCAGTAGGGACCCCAGGGCCCAAGAGCTCCTCGAAAGGGACGTCAAGAACCTCCTCGACCACTTCGCAAGGAAGTACCACCTCGTCGTACCCCACCAAGAGGCTTTGGCAACTGTTGTAGGAGATGATGGAGGAGGGAGGAAGGAGGGTGAGACGGGGTGGGTAGATAGGATCCTCGAGGGGTGATGCCATCCCAGGATCGATCTTCGGGGTGGACATCGCGAGCGGCTCGCCCTTGAGCAAGCAAGCCCCAAGCTATGCCCTCTTCATCATCTCCGGGGACGGAGAAGAGCGCCACCCCATGGTCAGCAGGCAGAAGCTGATCAGGATGATCCGGCAGAGGGCGCCGGAGATCGTCGCCGTCGACAGCGTCCACGAGCTCGCCGCCGACAGGTCCGACCTCGTCTGGCTCCTGAGGCAGATGCCCCCGGGGACGAGGGTCGTCCAGGTGACGGGAGGGGAGAGGGCCGAGCCCCTGGCCAGGCTCGCCCGGCGGCACCGGATCGCCTTCGATCGGCTCGACCCCATGGACGAGGCCGAGGCCTGCGCCCGCCTCGCCTCCCGGGGCGTCGGGAGCGTCGTCTCGGCCTTCGAGGACCAGACCTGGATCAAGGTCAGCCGCCGGAGGTCTCCCGGTCGGGGCGGCTGGAGCCAGAAGAGGTACACCCGGAAGATCCACGGCTCTGTCAAGGCCCTCTCCCGAGAGGTGGAGGAGAGGCTCCGGGAGGAGGGGCACAGGTTCAGCATCCGCTCGGTGGAGGGTATCGGCGGCTACATCAGGAGCGAGTTCGTGGTGGAGGCGGATAGGAGCCTCGTCCACCTCCACTCCGGCTACCGCGGCGACGCCCAGATCCGGGTGGAGGGGGTGGAGCGGCCGAGGCTCAAGTTCGAGCCTCTCCGCAGGAGACGGGGTTACATCATCGCCGGGATCGATCCCGGCACCACCACCGCCATCGCCGCCCTCAACCTGAGGGGGGAGCTGGTGGACCTCACCAGCTCGAGGACGATGGCCACCCCGGAGGTGATCGAGTGGCTCGCGGCCCGCGGAAAGACCCTGCTGGTGGCGACGGACGTATTTCCCACGCCGGGAGCCGTCGAGAAGGTGAAGAGGGCCTTCTCCGCCGTCCTCTCCTCCCCGGGAAGCGATATCAGCGCCGAGGAGAAGATCGCCCTCGCCCGGGAGTACGGCTACAGAAACGACCACGAGCGCGACGCCCTCGCGGCAGCGGCCAGCGCCTTCAAGAGGTACAGAAACAAGTTCCAGCAGGTCGAGAGGAAATGCCCTCCGGATCTCGACCCCGAGGAGGTGAAGGCCCTGGTGGTCCGGGGCCTCTCGATAGACCAGGCGATCTCCGGGATGGCGTTGCCGCCAGCGGAGGAGAGGCCCACGCCCCCGCAGGAGTCTCCATCCTCAGAAGACGCCGATCACTCCATCCTGGCTGGAGAGAACCGACGTCAGCAAGAGCAGATCCGGAGGCTGAAGGAGTTTGTCGAAGAGCTGAAGGGCGAGCTCGCGGAGGAGAGGGCGGCCCGCCGACGGCTGGAGGCTAAGATCGAGAGGCTGATGGATAGGTCCCGCCGGGAGATCAAAAGGGACCAGGAGATCAAGATCCGGGAGAAGGAGATCGAGAGGCTCCGGGGCCTCCTCCGGCAGGAGAGGAAGGTGAACCGCAGGCTGAAGGCGAGGCTCAGGAGGGAGAAGAGGGCCGAGGAGCTGGAGGAGGAGGCGGTGGGAAGGCCCGCCAAGGTGGTCGCCTCCTTCTCCAGGGAGGCGATCCTGGAGGCGGCGGAGCAGCTAGGCGTTCGGAAGGGAGATGTTGTCGTCCTCATCGACGCCAGCGGCGGTGGCCCCAACACCGCAGACCTTCTCATCGATCTCGAGGTGGAGGCGGTGGTCGTCGATACGGAGATGGAGCCGTCGGTGGAGGGGTATCTGATGGACGGAGGCGTCCCCGTCCTCTCCAGCAGCGAGGTGCCGGTGCGGAGGGTATCTGGGGTCGCCCTCGTCGACCCTGAGGATCTGGAGGGGGCGCTTGCTCGGTGGTCGGAGCGAAAAGTGGTCCGAGATGCGAGACGGAAGACCGAGTGGCTGGAGGGGATGATCCAGGAGTACCGGGCGGAGCGGAGGAAGGACGAGCGGCAGAGGAGGAAGACCTCTCCGGAGTGAGCAGCCGGGCATCGCTTTGACCGGGGAACGCCTACACCCCCTGGGGCAAGGGGAGCGTTTTTAAAGATAACCCGCCCTCACTGCCCCCAACCATGCTCGCCGACGATATACTGAGGTTGAAGAGAGAGAGGAACGCCGTCATCCTCGCCCACAACTACCAGCCGGGAGAGGTCCAGAAGGTCGCAGACCTCCGGGGCGACTCCCTGGAGCTATCTCGGGCAGCGGCGAGGGAGGAGGCTGAGGTTTTGGTCTTCTGCGGCGTCGACTTCATGGCCGAGACCGCGGCGATCCTATCCCCTGATAAAAGGGTGGTCATGGCCGCGGCCGGAGCCGGCTGCCCCATGGCACATATGATAACGGCCCAACAGCTCCGAGAGTTCAAGGCCCAAAATCCGGGGGCAGCGGTCGTCTGCTACGTCAACTCCTCCGCCGAGGTCAAGGCGGAGAGCGATATCTGCTGCACCTCCGCCAACGGGGTCGAGGTGGTAGCATCCCTCTCGGAGGAGACGGTCCTCTTCGTCCCCGACAGGAACCTGGGAAGGTACGTCGCTCGCTTCACCGATAAGAGGATCATAACCTGGGACGGGTACTGCTACGTCCACGACAGGTACACCCCAGAGGACGTCCGCAGGGCTTGCGCCCTCCACCCCGAGGCCGAGGTTCTCGTCCACCCCGAGTGCAGGCCCGAGGTGATCGACCTGGCCGACGGCGTCTACAGCACCTCGGGGATGGCGAGGCGCGCTAAGGAGAGTCCGGCCCGGGAGTTCATCATCGGGACGGAGGTGGGGATGAACTACAGGCTGAAGGAGGATAACCCCGGAAAGGAGTTTTACCCCCTCAGCGAAAGAGCGGTCTGCGTCGACATGAAGAAGACGAGCCTCGCGACGGTCCGAGCCGCCCTCGAGACCACGGAGCCTAGGGTCGTCGTCCCTCAGAGGATCGCGGACCGGGCGAGGGTTGCCATCGAGAGGATGCTCGCGATCTGATCTTCCCTCCGGGACCAATGCTTTTATAGTCGGAGACCATTATCAGCCCAATCGCTTCCCCTTTCCCCAGGGCGCCCTACCGAAGGGAGGACCAAAAGGACGGAGGTAGCAAGAGCGGGTGATTCAAATCAGCAGAAATATCAATGCTCGTCAGCTCCGGTATCCCCTCATCGCGGGCAGCGTCCTGCTGCTTTTAGCCGCCGTGTATAGCGATGCGAACCAGTTGACCATTGAGCCGCTGATAGAGCTGACGGGGATGATGCTCATCATCATCACGGCGGCGATCTGGAGAAGGTGATCTGCGAGAGTTGGATCCATCTCCCATAACCCGTCCCTCTCCCATTTTCCAGGGCCCAGGAGCCTCCGGAGGCGGATCCGACGATCCCCTGAGGAGGCGAATTTGAGTTATTCTAGGCCGTTGGGACCTTCAGCGGCCGATCCGTCCCCACCGGCTCAGGCCGTCTTTTCCCGATCTGCAGGCTTCGCCGCCCCCTCTCCTCTCTTCGCCGGTCTTGCCGGCCTTTCCTCCTCCCCGCCGCCGCCCTCCTCCTGGAGGTCCTCGAGGGCGTCGGGAAGGTCAGCCCCGCAGATCGCGATCCCTCCCTTCAATCCCATCCCCCCTCAATCCGTCTGATCTCGGGCCGCCCGCGGAATCCTCCCACCTCCGGAGGTCTCTTGCCAGGCC
>Ga0116194_1000575_pt1 | contig 29349 bp, 32 predicted proteins | sample AD_SCU001_MetaG_FD_89887 | JGI IMG/M metagenome (GOLD analysis project Ga0116194, IMG submission 89887) | Active sludge microbial communities of municipal wastewater-treating anaerobic digesters from China - AD_SCU001_MetaG | ecosystem: Engineered > Bioreactor > Anaerobic > Digestate | place...
GATAGTAGCCCCATATTCTACCCCAATCTCTTCCAGTACGATCCGTACTGTTTTGGGAATGGCCCCTTCAACCTCCTCAGTGAGCCCCAGTTCAAACTCATGGCTCGCGACACGCTTTGGCTGACATCCGATGATCGTGATATCGATGACATCCTTCAACCGCTGCAGCGGTTCTGAGAGATCCCACGAATGGGCATCACGGTAGGCGCCCGGCGGCAGGTCTTCGGGCCGGAGTTTCGTCACATCACCAGGGTTACCGCCGAAATCGGCGATATCGATGATGATCAACTTCTTCACCGGCAATTCCGAATCCTCCACCAGTGTAAAGAGGAAGTGAGGGGCGCCGAGACCGGCATCGATAACCTTGACGTTATCGGGCAGTTGTAGTTTCTTGAGTTCCTCGACTACAGCAGGGCCAAACCCGTCATCTCCAAAGAGTGGGTTGCCACATCCTGCAATCACGATCTCACGGAATAACATGCGTGTACGCTCACTGAATGAGTTTCTGGGCCACTAACCTCTTGTCTTCGTCGATCACGATCATGTGCGTCGCGCAGGAGACGCAGGGGTCGTATCCTCGCATGATGACTTCCGCAAGCCGCCAGGGTGCACCCTCAAGCGCACGGCTGCAGGTCGGGAAGTTCCAGGTGGTCGGGACGAGCATCGAGAAGTACTGAACTCTGCCGTCCTTGACGCGAGCAAGGTGGACATCAGTACCACGGGGAGCCTCGTTTGCGGCCCAGCCAAGAGATCCATCGCCCTGCGGGATCTCGTCAGCGAGCACCGCTCCGGAGGTGTCGAGAGCATCGAGTGCCTCGATGATGCCATAGGCGGTCTCAGGGAACTCCATCTGGCGCGCGATCTGCTGTCCGATGGTACCCTTCTCATCGTAGTTCTTGAAGATCGCCATGCGTGCCCGTGGTCCAACCTCAACCGGCTGACCATCGTAGAGCGGGACACCGGTGCAGGCCTCCATCTGTGGCCAGGCTTTCTTTCCTACCGGTGTGGTGCCGCCGATCGGATAGTTCGGATCGGCCTCCGTTATCTCAACCTCACCCATGTACCAGTCCCAGGGGCGGACCTCAGTGAACCGCTCGGGGAACCAGGTCGGGTTCTCGTCGAGGCTTGAACTGCCGTAGACCGGCGCAGTGGCCATGTAGCCCTGGTTGTGGTAGCCAAGGTCTTTCGGGATCGGGACCTCTACGCCACCGACTTCAGCCCAGTCACGCTTCTGGTAGTTCCGGAAGACCGCGATCATGAACTCCATCTGTTCCTGAGCCAGCACGCGGCCCTCCTTCGCAAGATCATAGATCTTCGCCTTCGCCCGCGGGGTGATGTTCTTATACATACCGCCGACGCGGGGGTTGCTCGGGTGGATTGCCTCTCCACCGACGATCTCACCGATGGTCTGGCCGATCTCACGAAGCCGCTGGATCCGGAGAGCAACGCTCCTGACCGGTTCTTCCTTTGTGAACGGGTTGATCTTCGTGTCTGTTCCGGGGATGTACATGTCCGGGAGGGACAGTATGTTGTGAATGGCGATGCTGTGCATCCTGTTGGCACACTGCAGGATGTAGCGCAGGAGTTTCGCGTCCTCGGGGATCTCGCACCCGATGGAGGCTTCCATCGCCTCGATACCCGCCAGGGTGTGGGCGATGGGACAGATACCGCAGACACGCGACGCAATCTTTGGAACCTGATCCATCGTCTTTCCTATGGCGAGTTTCTCAACTCCCCTCACCGGGGTGATGCTGAGCCAGTCTCCACGCTCGATTATTCCGTCGTCATTGACCTTCAGGACGAGCTTTGAGTGGCCTTCATGCCTCGTAGTTGGGGAAATCTCTACAACTTTCGACAAATATATCGCCTCATTCCGATAATGTGGTGTTCTGAACACTATACTGATGTTACCACACGATTCTGTACTGAAAACGTACACGAGTACGTCAACAAGGATTATGAAGGAAACAGAGTTTATATCTTTCGCTTTAGGATGTCCATGAGTGTTATTAAATTGGGAATTAGTAACAACAGATGCGGATACAAAACGATTTAGTATGAAAATATAGTTTGTATGTGGTGTTTATAGTGCACCAATTTCCAGCTCGGAGATCAGTTCAGCTATCGTTGCCTTCCGCTCCGCGTAGGCGTCGTGCTGATGGATGCTCTCCTCATTCGTCTGTTTGATGGTAACCACGGAGTCACCCGGTAGATCCCCGAACTGCGTAACCACCTTGCGGGCCATCTCACGGACACAGTCCTCGACAAACCTCGGGTTCTTGTGAGCTTCCATCACCACGTAACTCTCGTCACCCCGTTTGAGGAGCTCGTAGATACGTGCGCTCATGGAGTCCTTCAGGATCTTGATGATCTTCTCGAGGCTGATCTGCTGATCATCGTCGATCTCGATGCAGAGGAAACCCCGCCCACGCTGGTTGTGGGTGGCCATTGGAACCTCTTCAAAGAACCTGGCAATCTTATCTTCCTCAACACCAAGTTGCTCGAGGACGTGAAGGGCATGATCCTTCATGATATTCTGAGCACAGGGGCAGGCAGTCATCCCGATCACCTCAGCACCGATGCTCTTTCTGATGATCGGGTTTCCATCATTCCTCTGAGCTATCGCTCGCGCGTGGACGTTCACGACCTCGTGACAACCAGTCTCGCTGACCGGAGTCTCACGCCTTACCATGAACTGACTCCGCATCCGGACCTCCGTCCGTTCCGCGTACTCATGCTTATCAAGCAGTTTCCTGGCCACCGCGCTGCAGACTTCCTCAATACCCTTTACCTCCCCGTCGATGGCCTGCTGCAGCACGTCGTCGATCACCTCGAAGTTCCGCGAGAGGTTGGCACCCTTGAGGCTCCCTGGCAGGTCAACGAAGACGTCGAAGTTAGAGATGAAGATGACCGGCCGCTTACCTGGCCGACCAACTTCAACAAGTTTCGTGACGTTCTTCACGCCCACCCTGGTCAGGCCGATCCTGACCTCAGGCAGACTGGACTGGACATCTGGCAGTTCCATTATAAATCCTCAATCGCCTATTATGAAGGATAAAGTTTCTCCTCGACAACCATAAAATAACCCTCAGTGCACCAGAGAGGTCGCACTATAGAATATTTATCTGGTTTGCTCTCCAAGAGGGAAGTGAGAGTCTATGGTGCAAAAATACTATGAGTCCGATGCGGACCCACGCATACTGGATGACAGGACAATCGCCGTCATTGGATATGGCTCCCAGGGTCGAGGACAGGCGCTGAACCTGCGTGACTCCGGATGCCGGGTCATCATCGGCCTGCGGCCAGGGAAAAGCTGGCAGAAAGCATCTGAGGACGGATTTGAGATCTACCCTGTCGCTGAAGCAACGAGGCGCGCCGATATCATCCAGATCCTTCTCCCCGACGAGAACCAGGCAGCCATATACCGCGCCGAGATCAGCCCCAACCTCAAAGAGAACACCTGTCTGATGTTCTCGCACGGTTTCAACATTCATTACGGCCAGATCGTCCCGCCGCCAACTGTCGACGTTGTCATGGTCGCCCCGAAAGGCCCCGGCCACATGGTCCGCCGGATGTATGAGGAAGGAAAGGGTGTGCCTGCTCTCATCGCCGTTCAGCAGGACGCGACCGGGAACGCGCATGCCATCGCACTTGCCTATGCCCGTGGGATTGGCGCTACACGCGCGGTTGTGCTCGAGACGACGTTCGCCGAGGAGACCGAGACAGACCTCTTTGGCGAGCAGGCGGTACTCTGCGGTGGTGTGACCTCACTCATAAAGGCGGGGTTTGAGACGCTGGTCAACGCTGGCTACGCCCCCGAGATGGCCTACCTCGAGGTTCTGCACGAGATGAAACTCATCGTCGACCTGATCTACGAGGGCGGGTTCACAAAGATGCGCGACTCGATCAGCAACACCGCCCAGTACGGTGACCTGACCCGCGGTCCCCGTGTAATCGGGCCAGAGACCTACGCCGCGATGGAGGAGATCCTGGAAGAGATCCAGAGCGGCGAGTTCGCGCGGGAGTGGATGCTTGAGAACCTGGTGAACCGACCTGTCTTCAACGCTCTGACAAAAGCAGACGAAGAGCACCTGATCGAGCAGGTGGGTGCGGAGATCCGCAGGTTCATGCCACAGTTCCAGAAGTAACCCCACCTTTTTTTAAGGCCGATACCGGTTTATACAGGGCCGCACTATCTCCGGGTATGTCTCTCTGCATCATATACCATTCTGAGACAGGGAACACCAGATCTGTTGCGGAACGACTCGCTGCTGCGACCGGGGGTGATCTGGTGGAGGTAAAAGACCGCGCCGGCTACTCAAAGATAGGGATGTACCTCAAAGGCATCCCGCGGGCGCTAATGCGACACAGGGCCGATATTGATCCTGCGGCCATCGACGTCTCCGGCTACGATACCATAGTCTTCGGATCACCCGTCTGGGCAGGCAACCCGACGCCGGCGATCAACGCTGCCATTGAGGCGCTCCGGGGAGTCGAAGGGAAGGGCGCGATTGTATTCTGCACATCGCGCGGCTCACCGCAAGAGACACTTGAAAAGATTAAGGCGATGCTTGTGGAGAGAGGCGCTGACGTCCGGGGGTGCGTATCACTCACGCAGAGCGACGTGCAGAATGCCGCGGCGATAGAATCCCTTGCCGATCTCATCCGCAGGTCAGAAAAAGAGTTTTTGAGTGCTCAGTAACGCATCGTCCGGGTGGTCGTAGAGAGGGCGCCATCAAGTTCTTCGGGCGTGATCACGATGCTCCCCCCCTCCTCCAGTCGGATAGTGAGGGCATCGCCGCCGACCGTACCGATGATCCGGTGCCTCACCCCTGTAAGTGCCGCTTCATCCCTGACGGTTACCAGGAAACGACCGCAGGTCTCGGAGAAGAGTTCCTCAAGAGGATCACCAGAAAGCACAACTTTCGAACGCGGAGAAACCTTTGCGAGCGCCGCAAGCAACCCGCCCCTGGAGAGGTCTGTTGCCGACGTGACCGAACCTGTGGTGACCAGGTCGCGGACGGTTGTGACAACTGCCGGATCGGCCATTGAGGGTGCGGGGCCGCCACATCCTGTGAGCGCATCAAGAACGGACCCTCCGAAATCAGGCAGCGTCCGGCCTATCAGAGCGAGGAGATCACCTTCTATCGGGGCTGCCCATCTCCTGACATCTCCGCGCCCCAGCATCCCGATCGAGGGTGTGGGCATGATCCTGGTATCGAACTCGTCGCTCTCGTTGTAGAGCGAGACGTTACCACCAACGATGGGGATCCCCATCTTCCGCGCCATCTCTCCCATGCCGAGGACGCACTGCTCGATCTGCCATGCGACCTCGGGGTGTTCCGGACTTGCAAAGTTCAGGCAATCAACGATGCAGAGCGGTTCGGCGCCTAGACAGGCAAGGTTACTTGCGTTCTCAACGACGGCGTTTGCCGCTCCATCGTAAGGTTTTAAGAAGATCTGGGAGGGGTTGCAACCACATGATAGAACAAGCGCTATATCCTCCAACCTGAGGACGGCAGCGTCGTTAACGAGCGAGACCGACCTGACCTGGACATCCTTATCATACTGTTCGTAGACCCAGTCTTTGCGCGCCACGTCCGGGTGCGAAAGCACGGAAAGCACCAGGTCTTTTAATGGCGCCCCTGGCCTGGAGAAGGGTCGCTCGGCGGAGTAAGGATTCTTCTCCCAGAAACATGGCGGGACGCCACCGACGAGCAGGTCGATCGGGAGATCGGCGACGACCTCACCGTGGAACTTCACGATGTAGCGGGGTTCAGCGACCACCTCGCCGATGTCGCTCCAGGCAAGGTCATACCTCTCAGCGATCGCTCCAATCAGGGGGACATCCTCCGGCGCCACCTCTACGAGCATCCGCTCCTGCGACTCAGCCAGCATGATCTCCCGTGGCGTCATCCCTGCCTCCCGGAGGTGGACACGATCGGCGTGGATGACCGCGCCAAATGTGCTTGCCATCTCGCTTGAAGCCCCGGCAAGTCCCGCCGCCCCAAGGTCACGACAGGAGAGAACTTTTCCGGTCTCTGCCATCGCGAGGATCGCGTCTATGAGGAGTTTCTCGGTGTAGGGGTCACCGATCTGGACGCTCGGGCGATCGGCCGCTTCTGCATCCTCGGCAAGATCCCGGGATGCAAACGACGCCCCTCCAAGCCCATCCCGCCCCGTAGATGATCCTATCAGGACGAGGTGGTTGCCAGGTTTCTTCACCCTGGCGGTGATGTAGCGATCAGGGTCCACGGTTCCAATGCAGATGACGTTAACGAGCGGGTTTCCTGAGTAGGAAGATTCAAAGACGAGTTCCCCACGGACTACCGGCACCCCAATACAGTTGCCATAACCTCCAACCCCGGCAACTACATGCTCGAAGATGTAGCGGTTTTTCTCAGATTCGAGCGGGCCGAAGTATAGAGGGTCCATCAGGGCAATGGGGCGGGCGCCCATAGATAAGATATCACGGACTATACCGCCCACACCCGTCGCTGCACCGTCGTATGGGTCAACGTAACTGGGATGGTTGTGGCTCTCCATCCCGACAGCGAGGGCACAGGTATCGCTGAACTGAACGATTGCAGCGTCGTCACCCGGGCCGAGCAGGACACCTGGCCCCTCTGTGGGCAGCGTCCGCAGCAGGTGTCTCGTGGACCGGTAACTGCAATGCTCGCTCCAGAGGTTCTCAAAGCAGGCGAGTTCGACATCGGTTAAGTCGCGTTTGAGGGTCTTTCGAAGAAGTGCGAGGTCCTGTGCCGATAACATACTGCAAGACTGGTGGGTTGCCTACATAGATAAGCATGCGCAGGTCATGGTGGGGGAACCACTTTTTGAGTTTGCGCGATCCATAGTGAGGTATGACCCAGTCATATGATGACCTTCTGAAGAAGGCGTATACCAATATCACTGAACCGACGGAGTTTGAGGACCGGTTCACCGTTCCAGTCGCCAGGGTCTTTATCGAGGGGAAGACCACTGTTCTTGAGAACTTCGCCGAGATCGCGAGTACACTGCGGCGCGACCAGGACCACCTGATGAAACACCTCCTCGGCGAACTCGGCACCGCAGGTAAGATCGATGGGACGCGGGCTATCTTCTCAGGGAAGTTCGAGCAGGAGCAGATCAACTCGATCATAAAAGGTTACGTAGAGGACTATGTCATCTGCTCGGAGTGCGGGAAGCCCGATACCCGCCTGGTAAAGACCGACCGGGTTCTGATGCTCCAGTGCGACGCCTGCGGCGGGCACCGACCCGTCCGGAAGCGGAAAGCAACGGTAGAATCCTCAGAGGGGGCGAAACCAACGGAGGGTGCTATCATGGATGTCACCCCCCAGTTCCTCTCGAAGCGCGGCGACGGTGTGGTGAAACTCGGCCGCTACACTATGTATGTTGCAAACGCAAAACCGGGTCAGACGGTGAAGGTGAGGATCACACGGATTGCCGGGACGATCATATTCACCGAGCGCATGGACTGATACGACTTTTCCGGATCTCTACCCAGAGTCCCTCTTCTTCCTCCCTTATGCGGCCGAGGAGGACACCGCTCTCGGCAAGTTCGCGACGGAGAACCTCTGGGGCCGCCTGCTCGCTTCGTCTGGCGATGTCGCTGTCCCAGTCGGGGTTTCGCCGCCGCATCTCGGCAAAGATCTTCTTTCGAAGCGCCGGCGTCCCGAAACTGCCGCCAATGAATGCGAATCCGCCCGGCCGGAGGACGCGCTCGATCTCGTGGAATGCCTGCGGGCGGTCTTCCCAGAAGAAGATCGATCCACGGCTGACAACCAGTGAGATGGTGTTATCCCCGATCGGCATGCAATGAACATCGCCCACGACCGGAGCAACCCTGTCCGATACGCCAGCGGCGGTCTTCCTCGCGATCCTGGCCATTGCCGGATCGGCGTCCAGCGCAATCACGGATAATTCACTCTTCTCAGCGAGAGCTACGGCCAGAAGCCCCGGCCCGCTTCCTATATCGAGTGCAACCCCATCCGTTATCCCTGACCATGCAAGTGCCTGCTCCGCGATGACAGGATAGATTGGGGCGAAGACCTCACGGGCGATGCGGGCGAAACCTTCGGCACTCTTTTTCATTACAATTTACGTCTGGAGGGGTTCCATCTGCTTGAGGAGCTCGCTGGCGTAGCCGCCCAGCCGTTTTGCTGCATCAGTGATGGCATCGAGAGGAGACCGACCCCCGAAGGTGGTGACGACAAGCTCCGGGTCAGTGAACTTGAATGCCTGTTTGCGCTGCGCCACATCAACACCGGGATCTTTTAGGAGTTCTGCTGCGAGTGCGTCGATGTAGGTGTAGCCTTCACCCTCAAAGAGGATCCTGGCCTTCTCGTCGGTAAGCTCCAGAAGTTTGAGTTTCATGGCCATATGCACCCTATGTTTGGTTTTGAGAGTGGTATATAGGTATGGGAGGGGGATCTTACCTACCCGCTCCGCTGTGCAATAATTCCCGCGGCAAGGTGAGAGCGCTCATCCACAGGAGCCAGTAGGTTAGATAGGCCAGCGGGAGGACGACGGCGATGAGCAGGGTCAGGGTGCGGGTTTTGGGCGTCTTCATAGAGATCACGAGGGTGCGCGGGGCTGAGCAGGAAGTCCCGGGCTCACGCGGCGTTCCCAGGTTGAGACCTCGCCGTTGCGCCCTATAACCTTTCTCTCCATCGCGTTGAACTCTCCCACGCCCTCTCCCCAATCTGCGATGGTTGGCTGTAGTGCACACATCTCACCTCATTCTATCACCGGTACGATCCTGACGGCCCTGACCTTATCGGGTCTACTATCGTGTTGAGCACGGGGGATACGATGAAAGGGCGCATCTATTGGGATGGTGTCAGGAGTCTCTGGATTGTCTCACTGGAAGATTGTACGACTGTTCAGAGTAGTGTAGTCACACCAGACGCTATCCAGCCCCAGAGCAACTGCCTGGTGGCATGTGCGCTGGAAGGCTGGTATGTCGACGATAATACCGATGTGCCGGGTGATACAGGATTTTACAGTATGTCGTACAAAACGTACGGAGTACCTATGATGAACGTGCATCTGGAACCATGGTATTCATCGTTCGCCCCCCAAGAGATAATAAGCCAATGTTTTGTTGAAATAATACAAAACCCGTATCAAGTAGTACTCCATACTGCGAATTAATGGTGATCGAATGAAAACCAAATGTTCTCTTTTTTTCGTTCTCATGATCCTGCTGGCGTCCTGCGGTTGTATCGATACGCAGAGCCCCGTCGAGGATGACGGCATGCAAAACGGCACTGCAGAAGGGTTGCCGGTAAACAGCTCTTTTACACCCACCTCCGCGGCTACCGGGGGTACGAAGATACCCGTCGACCTCTCGCAGATCGAGGTCAGAGGCGGGCCGAACTTCAGCCCGAATGTCACGTTGATCTCTTCGATCCTACAAGACGATCCGCGTACAGGCATCCTGATCGAGAATGGGTGGATTATCACATCGATCAATGAGCCGTTACAGTCTTGGGACATCGCGGACCCGGTACGGCTCGAGGAGTGGAACGCCACATCGACCAACGAGATGAATGATAAAAAAGACCTCGCCAGGGGGTCCGCCACCGTGGAGTTCCAAAAGGAGAGGTTGTCGTTCTACATCGGAGTCGATGAACAGGAGGGGCGTACTGCCGGCGGTTACTGTGGTGCCGAGGTCTGGGTTGCAGAGCCCGTTTCTGGTCCTCATCCCGGGGATTATCATCAGGCTAAGGATAAGATGGAGGGATGGTGGCACGTCTTCGATGCCCGGAACGAGAGGGTTGTTATAATCTATAACAGCACGACAATCTTCTATCTTTACCCGTCATACTCGATCATCAACATGGAGGGGATACTTGATTGTTCTCACAAGTGAGATGTCGACCGCCGCTGGCGAAGTAATGGGGAGTACATGAGCGGAACTGTGTGGTGCGTGGAACCTCCATGCAGTTTGGGTTGCATATCGGCAGTCTGAAGTGCTGGGAGATGATGAAAGCCACACCTGTAGTCTTTTTGTTGTTCGTATCAGCATGTACCGTGGGTTGCTGCACCGATGGAGCGGCCGGCTGCAGGCTCTCCCGGCGGTGTGCGGGAGACACCGGTGCAACAGCGTTCCAACATTGATGTGTCCGACATTCCGGTCGTCACCCCTGAACATATCCAGACAAACGGCTCGTACGTCGCCAGGATTGCGCTCGGCGACGGGCGGGCCCGGGCTCTCATCCAGCACGGCGGCAAACCCGAATCGATTGCCGTGCTCTTCCATTCTTGCCCGCGAAGCGACCCTTACTGCAACCGGAACCCGAGCCTCGTTATCCGCTACGAGGAGATCCGGTTTGCCGTCACCGTCGACGAAGCCACCAGAACAGTGCTCGGCGGCTCTGCGCTCGTGCCGAGCACTCCGGATCCGAACAAACCCTTCCCAACAGGGTATAAGACCCACGACTCCTCGACCGGGATCGATACGGTCTACCTGGGGGACGCCCCCGATCATGACCTACAAGGAGACGTCGCTCCTGTAACTGAACGAGTCATACGGCTGTTTTACCGGGATGATGACGGATCCCGCTCGGTAGAAAGTCCCTCCAACCTCGACGGGATCGTGGCGCGGTACCCAGGCGGCCCACCCGCCCGAACAGCGGTACCGCCCCGTCCCTGAACCCTGTAAGGAGTACACGAAGACTCTTCGACCTTGTCTGGGAGGATCCCGCCGCCCGCAATGACCGAACCCGTGGGTCCGGGGTGCTACCCTGCTGTCCGCATCAGATACGGGGTGATGACGATCGACCTCCTCGTCAACATCGACTACATGCGTCGAGAAGACGTCAGTCGAGGTTCCGTCTGGATATCTCTCGCATGTCGACAATGTTACGACAATTATCCATGACAGCGATGTGGCGCTTGCCCTCTGAGGGCACCCGGCCTTGGCCTATACCGGCTATTCCATCCCGCTGGCGATATTCTCCTGGGCATCGACCGGTCGGAATTTCGACAGGAATGGGACGACACTCCCTCTGCATGACAGGAAGATTGCCAATCGGTGAGACGTTACAGATCGCTTCAACGGTGATTCGCTTCAACGGTGATCGGTTCACCGGGGAAGGCACCTCTCATCGCCCTGCGCGGCCCCCATTCCCGGCACTTTATAACTGCTTCGGGTGAATACCGGAGGTACTCCCCCCTCAAAGGGTGGGCAAAACACATCATATTCCGACCTCGAGAACTTCAAAACCGCCACATGTGACCTGATACAGGAACGCTACCTCTATCCCACCGGGTCTCTGATCGGTTTCAGCTACGACATTAGCGGATATCTGCTGGTGAATATCTGGAACGGCCCGCCTCCACCGGAGAACGTCTCTTCCGTGGATTCACTGCACACGATGCTTGATGAGCGGGCAAAGAGCATGGGTAGTGGGAGTATCCCGGTGAAGTTCACGGTATTCATCTCTCCGCCGGAACTGGTCCTTGATTGCAACCGGTTGAACCCCCGGATCGTACCGACCCCTACGCACAGTTCGCCGGAAAACAGCCCGGCAGAAGTCACTTCCCTCGATGCATTGACCGTGGCGCTTCACGATCCGGAGGTCATCAGGTTGCTGGAGAACGAGAGTATCGAGTTGATCACGTTCTCAAAAGGAACCTATCAGAAGGGGGTAATGACACCCAGATGGTCTTCCGCCCATAGGACTCTGACCCCGACGACTGCATGACCGCTCCGATGATCGTGGTCCAGGTTAACGATTCGTGCGGGGTTTACGCCACCTACGAGGCCTATCCTTCGTATATCCCGGACGATACTGATGGAGAAAAGCCAGACAATCACCAGCAGAAAGTCTCCATATCATATCCGGCGTGCGGCATCCCCGGCGGGACCAGGTGACTCATGTGGACGCACCGATAATCCTTAGCGCCTACATCGGAGACGAACCTGACAGCCTCGAGGTAGTTCATGTGCTTGCTGATATTATAGCCCTCCGGAGCGATAGCGTCGACAAAGAGTAAGTCTATATCGGTCTCCCTCAGAAGGTCCCGGCTCTTTGCCGGTATATCCTCCCTTGTATCGGCGGTGTAGGCGACCACAACATCCTCGTCTTCGATCAGGAGTCCACATGTGTAGACCGGCGGGTGGTTCACCGGAAAGAACGTGAAGGTGACATCGAAGAGATCAAACGGCTCATACGCCGGGAGTGGATGCTTCTCAAACGGCAAGAAGTGGAGATAGCGGGAACAGTAGTCCATCACCGGCGGTGGCGCGTATACCGGTGGCACCTTTTGAACCCTGTAAAACTCCCCGAATCCTATGAAATGGTCGTAATGGCCGTGAGACCATATGACCGCATCGATATGAGGTGAACCTGCCCGGAGCAACTGTTGCCGCAGGTCCGGTGACGACTCCACAAGGATGTGTTTACTCCCAATCTCTATGAGGAGGGAGGTCCGCAGTCGCGACCACCCTCTTGCGACCATCTCCCTGCAGTTCTCGCAGTCGCACCCCACCTTCGGAGTTCCGATGGCATCACCGGTCCCGAGCAGCGTTATCCTCATCTCAGTGCCCGGCCCGGATGAGGTTGCGCTCTTCGACCCTGAGAAGCCCCTGTTCGATATCCACCGGGCTGATCCGGTGCCGACCTTCCATCAGCGCCGACATTACTGCCTCCTTCATCATCATCCGTAGATCGGATCCCGAGAACCCTTCCGTCCTGGCGGCGAGGTCTGCAAAATCACAGTCGCACTCGATCGTGGCCGCAACCTTCTCCAGGATCGCCTGCCTCATCTTACGGTCCGGAAGCGGGAACTCCACAACCTCGTCAAACCGCCGCCAGGCCGCCTCATCCAGGATGCGGGGATGATTCGTTGCACCGATGAGGAGAACACCGTTCTTCACGAAACTTATCTGGTCGATGTTTTTTAAGAGCATATTCACCGCGCGCTTCATAGCGCCGTGATCGTCGCTGACCCGGGTCTTTGCGACGAAATCAAACTCGTCTATGAAGAGAATGCAGGGTGCGAGTCTCTTTGCAAGTTCAAAGATCCGGTCGATGTTCTTTGAGGTCTCACCCAGATACTGCGAGGTGACCATTGCAAGGCGGACTTCAAGAACCGGCATATGCAGTTCAGGGGACATCGCAAGCGCAAGCGACGTCTTCCCGGTGCCGGGAGGGCCAACGAAAAGGAAACGGCCAAACTCATAGATCCCGTGCTGTTTTAAGAAATCGCGGTGCTCGAGGGCAACACCGATCTTCCTGATGACCTCCTCCTGGCGGGGGGTGCAGACCAGTTTTTCGAGCGTAAACTCAACCTCCGCCGGAGCGCTGATGATGATGAGGTCGCGAGCCTCCCGCATCTCCTCGCTCTCCCCGACGATACGGGAGACTTTCGCCTCGATGTAATCCTTCGTATCCTCAAACCGCTGGTTCTTCGCCCGAACATCCCGATAGCGGACAGAAATACCGTCCCTCCCTTCAAAATATGATGCAAGAACGGGGTTCCCCTCGATCAGATCCTTCCCCCCTTTTTTGACGAACCATGACGCTGCCGTATCGAGCGAAAGAAGATTCAGGCGCTGCCCGAACTCCTCGTAACCGACGAAGGGGTTGGCACGAACAGCCTGACAGACGGCCTCCGGGACGCCAAGGACTTTCTTGATCGCCCCTTCACTAACGATCAGGGGTCTTTTCACCCCGGGGTTCCCGCCGCTCCCGGCACCAAAAAACTCCCGGCTGCGCGGGTTGAGATCGTTGATGTCGAGAGCCTCGTTCCGGTTAAATATCTCAGCGGTCAGCAGGAGTTCGATTACGGTAAGGAGATCAGGCGTGACAGTAGTTTCGCCGGTCATATCTGTGAACTGACATATTTGCACGCGACATCAATAAGTATAACTCAGCGGGTGGTGACCTCGCATCCATCTGCCGTAACTATCAGGGTATGTTCGGCCTGAGAAACGAACGAACCCTGGATATCGTGCAGAACAGGGAATGGGTGGAGAATACCATCTCGCACCAGTGTGGATAACCCCAGATCGACCCTGTCCCCGGGGACCCAGCGTCGCGAGAAGGGAAGACCTCTCCGCGGCCGGGCGGTCTCGAGGATCCGTTTGGCCGACGGCAACCGCGTCGGGCGGGCCGCCACCTGTTTATAGATCTCTACCCTGGGCGCCTCGACAACCCTCCCCGAACCCGTGGTAGCAAAAGGCTCGATTGCAAAGACCATCCCCTCGAGAAGGACCGCTCCGCCGCTCATGGCAATGTTCGGGATCATGGGTTTCGCATGGAGATCGTAACGGTCAAGACCATGCCCGGTGAGGTTTGAAACAGGTTTGTAGCCGTGCTCTTCGATCTTCGACTGGATGATCGCCCCCAGTTCGGCGGCGATAACTCCCGGCCGAACGGCGGCGATCGCCGCATCGAGGGCCGCACTGGAGGCCTCGACAAGTGGTCCGTGATTGCCGAGGTCGACGGTCATTGCGGTGTCGGCGATGTAGCCGTCGACGTGAACCCCGAGATCGACCTTGATCAGGTCCCCTCTGGCAAAAGTCCGCTCATCGCCCGGCATGGCGGTATCATGTGCCGCGGCCTCGTTTAAGGAGACGTTTAAGGGGAAGGCAAGTTGCGCACCCTCCCCTATAACCATCCCTTCCGTCGTTTCAACCATTTCCAGGAGGGAGACGCCCTCCTTTACGAGATCCGCCCCCCTGCGGAGGACCTTCCTTGCCAGCGCTCCGGCTTCCCTGTAGGCGTCGTAGACTCTGTCATCCATGCTCATACTGTAAGCCTCTCTTCGTATTGGGTGAACCGGTCAAACCCGGTCTCTGTAACCACACCCATATCCTCCAGGCGGACACCACCGATACCCGGGTAGTAGAGCCCAGGTTCAACGGTGACCACGTTGCCCACACAAAGTTCCCCGCCCTCGGGGCCAAGGGAGGGATCTTCATGCACCTCAAGCCCGACGCCGTGACCGAGGCTATGGGTGAACCCCCGCATGTTGCTCTCGTAGCCGCGGTCGCGGAAGAGATCCACCACCTCACGATACAGGTCAGCGCCATGTGCCCCGGCACGAAGCATCGATATAGCGTGTTCCTTTGCTGCTCTGACGGCATCATACATCTCCCTGATGGCGGGAGAGGGTTCGCCTTTCACGACCGTGCGGGTCATATCAGCATGATAACCGGTTCTTTCGTCCTGCGGGAAGATATCTATGACAATGGGTTCATCCTCGAGAAGAGGGCCGCTACCCTGGTGATGTGGGAGGGCGGTGTCTGGGCCGCAGGAGACGATGGTATCGACCCCACGGTAACCATGAGCGAGAAGAGTGGTGTGCATCTCTGTTCTGACGGCTTCAGAGGTGAGGGGGGCACCGTTCCGATAGAGGATACCGTCTTTCGCGACAGATGAGCGGATAAGCGCTATGCCCCTCCCTATTGCGGCCTCGGTAACGCGCTGGGCATCGCGTATCCACTCGATCTCTTCCGGTGTCTTGACAGCCCGCATACCTTCAACCACCCCCCTCTCGTCGAGTATTACCGGTTGAAACAACTCCAGGTGGCGAGCGAGAGCAAGCGGGAAGAAAGAGGGAGCGAGGATAGGGCCGCCGGCCATCTCTGCGATCACGTGCGCCGTCGCCCGCCAGCGGGACTCACCGGCTCTGATGTAGTCGAGGAACCCCACATCGGCGCGGGTGACGACCGCTGCAATCGATTCGCGCACCGCACGTTCATACTCCATCTGCGAGACCACGATCAACCCGCGCTCCCGGGGTTTGTGGAGATATATCACCGGGTCGGTGGTGCGAAACCGGGTCAGGTAGCGCACGTTAGCATCTTCGGACGACCCATAGGCCACGTATGCCGCCGCGCCGGCATCCAGGATGGCCAAATCCAGTCTGCTCATTCTACCACTTTCTGGGGATACCACAAGTACTTTTATCCCACGCGTTCAAGTATGAGTGATGGATGAGGCAACGAAACGGTCATTCAAGACAAAGTTCGCCATGCTGACGATCATGCTCAACATCATCATACTCTGTTTCGCCATAGGCGTCTTTGTCCTCTTCCGGTTTGCACCCGAAGGGACGCCTGGGCTTGCGATAGGTCTTCTCCTCCTGGCTGCAGGAGCGGTCACCTCCATATTGTTCCGGAAACAGTATATCCAGACGAAGGTCTGGCTGAACGAACAACCGTAATTGGCGGGCATTCACCCGCGCGGCAACCATGCTATCAAAGATCAAATCCGAGATCGAGCTCGTCTCAAGGCACCTTGAGGTTATCCGGGTGGTAGTGGAGCATCAACCTATCGGTATAATGAGACTCGCCGAACTCCTAGATCTACCTTACCACCGGGTTCGCTACTCTCTGCGGATCCTGGAACAGGAGGGCTACATCCGCGCTTCGCCGGCCGGGGCGGTGGCAACACCGCTGGCGGCTGATCTTCTCTCCAGCCTTGATGATGAGGTAGACGAACTGATTGAACTCCTGCAGGCCATCCGGAAGACTAATTCCCGTAATGTTTAATATGATTCAATCAAGAGTGTATAGGGCAACTGTTCCGGTGCCGCCATAACTCAGTTGGTAGAGTGGCTGGCTGTTAACCAGCATGTCACAGGTTCGAGTCCTGTTGGCGGCGCTTCCTGTTTCGTTATACTTGCCCGTTGCGGCACTCCCGATCGTTTCTGGATATACCATCAGATAGGCCCACCTACGCTCTATAGAGGCAAGGCATACTGACCGCTGTTTTTTAGGCATTATCTGTGCATCGGATGTCATCCTTCCTGCATTCTGCACTACAGCGTGCACAAACACATCCCGTGTCGTGACCGGAATTGCCAGAGCATCGTGGGCCAGAAGATCAGGATTAGCCCCCCTCCAGAACTACCAGGATCTTCAGCCTTATTTTACCGTTAGATCCGCACTCCACGGGTAAAAGGTCGGTCCCCTTGAAAAATAAACCTGCTCTATGGCCTGATATTAGATCCTGGTAGTTTAAAATCGTGAAAAATGTGTATCATCTGCGTTGTTGGCGGGCAATTGCCAGAAACACGGGGGAAACTCTGGAGAAGACCCATGCACGGCCTTGCCAGGTGGTGGGAGTGTTTTGCATCCAGGGAAGAAAGTGTCCGTGTGACACGATGAGATAGGGGAGGGCGTTCCACCCCCTCTCCCCGTCATCCCCACCCCAAGAGGGCGATTTTTCCATGGATACAGTCAGGGGTATCTCTCCGGATCGTCTCGCTCACGTTTCCCTGACACGACCTTCCCGGGTCTATCGCCACGCACTGCCCGCCGCCTATCCAGGGGCGGTAGGAGGCCACGATAGCGGTCGGGTGGTGGGGGCGGTCAGCGAATACCGTTCGACCTGAGATGCAGGAGACAGGGGCGATTCTACCTCGACACACTGCCCTGGAGGCATCTACTGGTGTCAACACAACAACCCCATCACCGAGATCCTGTTTCTGCCCCCTGCTACGGCCCTCCCTGGCAATCACCCCGCCCTTACCCCCAAGGGGGGTGGAGAAAGGGAACCTTCGCTTTATGTGGAGTTACTGAACCGTTGTGCTCCAGCAGAATGTATGCCGCAATGCCCGGGTTACAGTTGGCGTTAACCAGAAGACGAAGACTCAGAAGATGGCTGAATGGTGAAATCTGGAGGAGGCTAATCAGAATTGGACGACAGGACACTCTACGTTCACAACTCCCTCCAACCCCACGATCCTGAACTCATTCTGGCCGGTAGGGGCAATCTCGAATAAAAACGTTTGTAATCACCGAGGTCTACCTCGATGTATCAGGAGGAGGTCGAGATAGCGAGACTGGTGCTGGTCGACACGGTGACAGGAACGCGGATCAGACACCGCATCAGGAATATGAAGCAGGCCTTGAAGCAGCAGGAGTGGTATGAGACAACCCTCGGACGCCGTGTTCGGATCGAGAAGGAGTTCAGGCGGTAAAAGACAAGGATGGTCCATAGGAGATACGATAACCCTCATCAGGTGCATTGAATAGTCATGCAGCGTGATACATTGAGATCTCTCTCGCCGGGGGATGCCCTCAAGGAGGCAGAGGTATCCCGCCGGGAGAAGGTGAAGAACCCGGCGGTGGCCGCAGCGCTCTCGCTCCTCTTCAACGGCCTCGGACAGGCCTACAACGGTCAGTTTGCAAAAGGGATCCTGGTGCTGCTCGGGAGCCTGTTTGGCCTCTTTATCATGATCCTGCCGGGTGTGGCGATCTGGCTCTGGGGTGCCTACGACGCCTACCGGACGGCGAAGGGGATGAACGAAGGGGATATCCCATACAGAGAGACAGGCGCACTTAAAATCGTCGCTTTCCTGGTGGTCTGGGCGGTGACAATAATCTCGTTATCGGCGGCAGCGATGATGCTCCTCATCGCGATTGGGCTTGAGTGGATGCTGTGAGCGGGCGATGCTGTCTGTCAGGCAACGCAGGGGCCAGACCGGTGGCGGCATAGACCCGATCCCGGGATACTGTTAAATCCTGCTATCCGGTAGAATAGGCGTATCTAAAAAACTACATGATGCCCGTTAGAGCTACAGGCATACCGGATGAAAATCGGGGGTCATTTTCATACGAAAAATCGAGTGCGATCACAGTTCTGGGTTCTATAATGCTGTAGTGGACACAATCGTTCTCCCGGTAACGCCGGTGCAGCGCACCCACCACAAAATCTGCTGCCTACACGGTTCAGTCCGAGAGTCAACCTTCCAGGCAATTCCACCCGGCATCCATCACGCGTCATCCCCACCACCGGAGAACACCTCGATATGCGCCCACACCTCAAATTTCTGATTTATTAGCACAATTGGAAATATTCATATTACCTGATCGACAACAAAACCGTATGAGAGGCTCCCCTGCAAACCAGTTCATATGCCTCATCCTGCTGTTAGTTCTAATCCCAGCCACAGTTTGGGGTGCCACAGTCACCCGAACTCTCTCCACCGCTGAACCCGGGGCAGGCGAGGTCTTCGAGGTTTCACTCTCGATAGAAGGGATCACCCTCGGCGGCGTTGTGGAGACTCTTCCGGCCGGCTACTCCATTGTGGGAACCGACCACCCGGACGACCGCATCCTGGTCAGAGACAGGCAGGTCGCGTTTGCGCTGGTAAACGACACCCTGATAACCTACCAGGTCATGGCGCCCTCCTCCGGCAGCGGGGATATCACCGGCATCTGGGAAGACTTCCTGGGCGAGTCAAACGGCACCATCCCCGCCTCGCATCTCGCAGTGGACGGTATCGAGACAGAGGTGGAGAGCACCCCACAGGAGAGGCCGACACAGGAGGCCGCCCCACCGTTTTCTGTCCTCGCGACAGTCGTTGCTCTCATCATCGCCCGGTGGGGTGGTCAGCGATGAAACATCGTATCATCCTCATCCTTGTTCTCCCCATGCTCATCGCCGTCCCGGCATCGGCGGTTGATGGCATCCCGGGGGATGCCAATGGTGATGACGTCCTCACCTTCAGCGAGTACAACGCGGCGGTCCTCTCATACCTCGACGCCGTTTACATGGGCGGTGCTGGAAACCTCGACCGCAACGACATACAGGACGCCGCCTGGGTCTACATCCACCGGGATGGAAAACCCCTTGTTGTCACCGATTCATCGGGTAGAACCCTGACGCTCTACCGCCCACTGCGCCGGGTTGTGACCTTCAGCGGTGAGGCTCTCGAGACGCTGCGGTCGGTCGGGTTCGATATGGAGAAGGTTGTCGCCGTCGATAAGTTCAGCCACGAGAAGACCACGTTCTTCCCGGAGTGCCTGGATAAATCAGACATTGGCTCAATCTGGTCACCGGATATGGAGAGGGTTGTCTCCCTTAAACCGGACGCGGTATTCCTCTACGCAAGCATCAGCACATCGGCATGCGACGATATTCAGCGTAGGCTTGAGGCGAGCAGCCCGGGTATCCGGGTCTTCCGGTTTGACTGTTTCAAGCCCGCAACCTATCCGGAGGAGATCCGAAAGATCGCCATGATAATCGACGAACCCCGGCAAGGAGAAGAGTTTGCTTCGTTCTATGAGTCAACGATGAACTGGATCCGGAACGGCACGGCAGAGATCCCGACCGATGAGCGTGTCCGTGTATACTTTGAGTACTGGACGGCCTACAAAACCGTCGCAGCCGGATCGGGGTATAACGAGAAGATAGAGATCGCCGGAGGGCTGAACCCCTTTGCCGGCGAGAGCGGCGAGTATCCCCTCATCGACCCTGAGGCGGTCATCGTCGCTGACCCCCAGGTGATCGTGAAACTGGCCGGACAGGGTCTGACCGTGGGCGGCTACGCGCGGCACGACCCCGAAGCGCTCGCTGAGATCAGATCGGCGCTGCTTGAACGCCCCGGATGGTCCAGGATCTCCGCCGTGAAGGACGGTCGGGTCTATGTCATCCATTCAGATATCCTGGGGGGTGCCCAGCACTTCATCGGAACGGCTTACCTGGCAAAGTGGTTCTACCCCGACAGGTTCGCCGACCTCGACCCGCGCGCCATCCACCAGCGCTACCTCAGTGAGTTCCAGGGGATCGATTTCGATCTTGCGTCTGAGGGAAGTTTCGTCTACCCGGGATAAGGAGCCATAACCAATGGAGCAGTATATCAGTCTTTACGAGGGCTACGCGCGACTGAAAAGGACTCGTGCTGCCTTTATACTTGCCCTCACCTTCGGACTCGTCCTCCTCATCGGGATAGCGGTCACGCTCGGGTCGGCCGATCTCGGGATAGGCAAGTCATACCTCGCGATCCTGGCCGGACTCTTTCCAGGCACATTTAGCGCTCCGGATCTCGCGATCACCATCGTCTGGGACTACAGGCTTCACCGGGTGCTCTTCGCGGTCTGTGCCGGGTTCGGGCTCGCGGTGGCAGGTTCGGTGATGCAGGGGATCCTCCGAAACCCGCTTGCAAGCCCCTTCACGTTAGGTATCGCCTCGGCCGCAGCCACCGGCGCATCTATCGCCATAGTCCTGGGTGCCGGGGTTGCTGGGGGGGAGTACCTCATCATAGGCAACGCCTTCCTCTTTGCCCTGCTTGCTGCGTTCGGCATCTACGGGATGGCTCGATACAGGGGGATCGGTTCAGAGACCATGGTACTTGCGGGGATCGCGCTCATGTATCTCTTCTCAGCGGTGACCTCCCTCCTTCAGTATGTCGGCAGCAGCGAACAACTCCAGGCGGTGGTATTCTGGATGTTCGGCTCGGTTGATAAGTCAACCTGGCCAAAACTCGGGATCGTTGCCCTCGTCCTTGCCTGCACCGTCCCCTACCTGATCTACCGTGCCTGGGACCTCAACGCCCTGGCAGAGGGTGACGAGGTGGCGGCTGGTCTCGGCGTGCCGGTCGAACGTTCTATGACGGTCATGATGCTTATCGCCTCACTGATCACCGCGGTGATCATCTGTTTCACCGGCACGATCGGGTTCATCGGGCTGGTGGCACCACACATCACACGCATGGTTATCGGAAGCGATTTCAGGACGCTCCTTCCTGCATCCGGTCTCACCGGTGCCCTCCTTCTCCTTGCGGCAGACAGTATCGCCCGGAGCATCCTTGCACCGCAGGTCATCCCTGTCGGGATCGTGACCGCATTCCTTGGGGTGCCGTTCTTCATCTACCTCTTCCTGCACCGGAGGGATGCATGATGCCGCTGATATCGATCGAAGACCTCTCATTTGCCTACCGTGACCGGGAGGTGCTCCACGAAATCACCTTTCCGGTAGAGGGAGGAGAGGTTCTCGGGCTTGTGGGGCCGAATGGCTGCGGGAAGACAACGCTCATCCGCTGCATCAACGGGATGCTCTCTCCACGACGCGGGAGGGTGGTGCTCGATGGTCGGGATATCCGCAACATGCACCGGCGCGAGGTTGCACGGGCGGTGGCCTACGTACCGCAATCTGCCGGAAACCGGACAACTGCAACGGTATTTGAGACTGTCCTGATGGGGAGGCGGCCATACCTGAACTGGAAGGTGAGTCACACCGATGAGGAGAAAGTGGTTGAGGCGCTCACCCTCCTCGACCTCGAGGAACTTGCGCTCCGGAGGGTTGCCGAACTCTCCGGAGGGGAGCGCCAGCGGGTTATGATCGCACGGGCGCTTGTGCAGGAGACAGGCGCTATCTTCCTGGATGAACCGACCAGCAACCTGGATGTCTGCCACCAGATGGGGGTAATGGAGATCCTCCGTGACCTTGCCGATAAGAAGGGGCTTGCGATCGTCATCGCGCTCCATGACCTCAACCTCGCGGCCACCTACTGCCACCGTCTCCTGGTACTTGAAGGCGGGTCGATCTACAGCTATGGGGCTCCAGCGGAGGTCCTCACCGAAGATATGCTCAGGTCGGTCTACGGAATTGAGGCGGTGGTGAAACGGGACATGCCGGCGCCCTACATCGTCCCCCTACGCCGGGGGTGTCTGGAGAGTGGGCTTAAACCTGCTCGTTCCTCTCAATGAGGTATTCATAGTCCAGATGACCGATGAGTGGGGGGGTTGCACCTCTCCCGGGGTTGGGCCAGTTAGGGGAGAGGTTGACGTCCAACACAGGACGACTTCCCCATCTCCCGACGTCCTCCTGGATTGACTTCCTATGGAGCGTATCCCTTGGGCTGAACCACGGGGCGGCAGAGTGATGAGAGGCAGGCTGACGCACCCTGCCCAGAAACAGGTATGGCCGGAACGAAATGGATGAAATTATTAGTGGGTGCGTCAATCCCTCTCTTCATGGGGTCTACTGTCAGACTGGATCTCCCCAGGATCCTGGAGGTGACAGGCGAGTTACAACACTTCCTCGAGCTCGGAACTGCACGCCTGGAGACGGAAGGACAGTTATCAGAAGAGGAGTCAGAGGCGCTGATCTTCTCCCTTGCAGACGAACTTGAAGACCACCTGAGAACGATGCGAGAGTGGAAGGGGTCAGCCAGTATAAGCGATCTCCAGAAGTGGACAAGGGCCTGGATCGACGAGCAGGAAGAAGATCTCAGGAGAGGAGAGGACACAGGATAACCGCCGCGTTGATAGGGATTATCCCTCATCCCCGCCGGTCCCGCTTCACCTCGACCCAGCGCTTCTTCTTTCCGCAGCGTTCGCACCGTTGCTCCCACTCGATGACGTTTGAGGAGTACTCATCGTAGCCCCGCTTCCGGCCCCACCGATGGAGACCGAGCCTGCAGAGGAGGTGCCCCGGTGCCGCCATGGTTCCCTCCAAGTTTTTCCCCTTCCGTCCGGATGAATCTTTGCCCGGAGGCCCACCTCAGGGTATGATCTCACAACTGTTGTAGCGCCGGTGGGAGAAGTCCTCCAGCCCGATTCTGCCATCCTGGATGAGAGACCTGACATGCGGGAGTGCCTCCGAGAGAGCGGCATGCAGGTTCTCAACCGTGCTGCAGACTATCCGCCGCCCCTCCTCTGGCCAGGGTCGGAGGAGGTTTGAGTAAAGGCAGCGACCACCGCAGAACCCGAGGATACCACACTCGGTGCAGGGTTCCCCAACAGCGGTCACCTGTAGGTGGAGGGGATCCGCCGTCGCTATGTGCCCGGCGTAGTAGTCCTTCATCCCGACCATTATGGGGCATGGAGCGATATGCCCATCGGTCATGATGCTGTAGTTCGCGTGGCCGCAACCGCACCGGAGGGTGCTCGGCCGGCCGAGCAGCATATCCTCCATCGGCTCGATGAAGGGATACCAGCGGAGCACCCGTGCCTCCCGTCGCATCGTCTCTACCCAGAAGGCCACAAGCGAGCGGATGCCGGGGTTATAACTCTCTGACACCCATGTGGCGTAGTCTCGCATCTCGTAGTCGTTCCAGAAGTTTGCGTCCATCTGCCAGTGGACGGCCGGGAATGAGAACCTCTCGTTCTCTGTGAGATATCGAACTGCCTCAACGATATCGGTATCCTCGGTCACAGTCATACGGGCGATCAGTTCGCCCCCAAACCCACCGGCCACAAGGCCACAGAGGTTTCTCATGACCCGATTAAACGTCCCCTCGCCCCTGTGGGCGTCGGTGAGACTCTCAGGGCCGTCGATCGATATCAGGATGGTATCAAACCGGTTTACGATGGCAGGTTCGAGGCGGTCAAGGAGCGTTCCGTTGGTGTGCAGGATCAGCGCCGATACCGGGGCGTCGCGGGCGATCTCGCTGACCAGTTCGGGGGCAAGGAGGGGTTCCCCCCCATAGAAGATGAGTACGGGATCGGGGTCTTTTGCCAGGAACCGGTAGAGGTCATCGAGATCGATATCGAGGTCAACCGGCAGGTCCTCGTCGATGGCGATCCCGGTTTGGTCTGGGAGGTCGACGAAAAACGCCTTCCCTCGGCAGTAGGTGCAGCAGAGGTTGCAGGCATCGGTCAGGATGAGATGGTAGTACACAGAAGGTCTCTTATTATTAGGGGGTATCTACGGGAAAAAGGTGAGGATTGAGAGGTCACGCTCCTCTTTCCTGCCAGGACGAAAAAATGAAGACCCCCCGGATAAAATAACTCTTATGTCAGAGACCGAGAACGAGAGACTCACCGAACGCGTCATCGACCCCCGCAATCTGGTCGCCTACCAGTCAGGATCGATCGTCAGCCGGATGCTCATAAATGCCCCTGCAGGCACCATAACGGTCTTTGCCTTCGACGCGGGCGAAGGTCTCTCAGAGCACACCGCACCTTACGATGCCGTCCTCCAGGTACTGGAAGGGGAGGCTCTCATCACCATCGAGGGCACGGATTATCCCCTCAAAGCGGGGGAGATTATCATAATGCCCGCCGGGAAACCCCACGCTGTCCAGGCCGTCACGCAGTTCAAGATGATGCTGACGATGATCCACGCCTGATCCACCCCACGGCTAGCGGAGGCGGTGTTTTTATCCAGTCGGGCACCCTCGTAACCGTTGAGTCCGCAACGCATACCACAGAGGAAGTAACATGGATAACCACCTATCTCCCGATGAGTGTCGGATGACCGCGTGGCACGCTCTCCCGGTGGACGAGGTAGAGCGACTGCTCGCATCATCGACAGATGGTCTCACTGAAGAGGAGGCTGCCCGGCGAAAAGAGGTCTTCGGAGAGAACGCACTCCCGAAGAAGCGCCCACCGACAGTCTTTGAGGTCTTCCTCCGCCAGTTCAAGAGCCCGCTCATCTACGTTCTCCTTGCAGCCGCGATCATCTCCATCCTCTTCGTCGATCTCACCGATGCAATCTTCATATTCGCCGTCCTCCTCCTAAACGCCGTAATTGGAACTTTTCAGGAGGTGAAGGCAGAGAAAGGTGCAACAGCGTTGCAGGAGATGCTCAAGATCCATGCACGCGTGATACGGGGCGGCCGGGAGAAGGTTGTGCCTGCTGAGGAACTGGTTCCAGGCGACCGTGTCGTCCTGGAATCTGGCGACCGTGTACCTGCCGATATACGAATCATCAGAGCAAAGTCGCTCACCGTCGACGAGTCGCTCCTGACCGGCGAGTCCCATGCGGTCGAAAAGACCGCCGACCCGGTGGACGCGTCGCTGCCCACAAGTGACCGACGGAGTATGCTTTATGCCGGCAGCACTGTCATGACCGGGCGCTGCACCGGAGTTGTGGTCGCTACAGGCCAGAATACCGAGATCGGTCAGATCGCAGAGAGCGTCACGGGGTCAGAGGGTGGCAAAGCCCCGCTCGTCATCCGTATGGAGGACTTCTCGCGCAAGATCGCCCTCGCCATCCTTGCTGCTACAGGGGTGCTCGCGATCATCGTGCTTGGCCAGGGGATGCCTATCCTCGATGTCTTCTTCCTTGCCGTGGCCCTTGCGGTCTCGGCAATTCCCGAGGGGTTGCCGGTCGCACTGACCGTTGCACTCTCGATCGCGGCGTCTCGGATGGCGGGACGCAATGTCATCGTCCGGTTCCTCGCTGCGGTGGAGAGTCTCGGGAGCTGCACGCTGATCGCAAGTGACAAGACCGGGACGCTCACCGTGAACCAGCAGACCGCCAGGGTCATCGCCCTCCCCACCGGTGAGAGATTCAGCGTAACCGGCGCCGGTTACGCTGGTGAGGGAGATGTCCTCGACGAGGACGGTGGCCCGGTGGCCGGCCCCGGCCGCTCCAGACTGGAGCAGCTTGCCCGGGCCACAGTGATCTGTAACGAGGCCACGCTGGAGCAGACCGACAAAGGAGATTGGACACACCAGGGTGATGCGATTGACGTGGCTTTTCTCGCACTCGCCTACAAACTCGGCCTTGATCCCGCTGCCATCCGCCAGGGTGCGCCATCCATTGCCGAGATCCCGTTCGAGTCCGACCGGCGCTACGCTGCCGTCTGGTACCGCGACGGGGATGAGATCCGGGTAGCGGTCAAGGGGGCCGTCGAGACCCTGCTCCCGTTCTGCCAGAGCATGGTTGCCGGGAAAGGCGGAAGTCTCCCCATCGATCCAGACCGCTTAGAGAAGGAACTCGAGTTCCTGACCTCACAGGGCTACCGCGTGCTTGCTGTGGCCCACGGTCGGGAAGAGAGAGAGGTCTACGTGGAGAACCCGCAACTTCCTCCCCTTGAACTACTCGGCCTGGTCGGGTTTATCGACCCGATCCGACCTGATGTCCCGGATGCCGTCCGACGGTGCCGTGAAGCAGGGGTAGATGTGGTGATGGTGACAGGCGACCATCCCGCAACGGCCCTTGCCATTGCACGTGAACTGGAGATCGCCGACTCGCCAGAACAGGTGATCACAGGCGCGGAAATAGGCGATACAGGTGACTCGATCACACCAGAGTTTGTCGAGCGGGTGAAGCGGGCCCGGGTCTTTGCCAGGGTGACACCGCTACAGAAACTCCAGATTGTCAAGGCCTACCGGGAGAGCGGGGCTTTTGTTGCGGTCACAGGAGATGGGGTCAACGACGCCCCGGCACTCCGGAGCGCGAATATCGGGATCGCGATGGGTTCTGGGACAGATGTGGCCAAGGACACGGCGTCGCTGATCATCGCCGACGATAACTTCGCCTCGATCGTTGCAGGTATCGAAGAGGGACGCTACGCTTACGACAACGTCCGCAAAGTCGTCTACCTCCTGATCTCGACCGGGTTTGCGGAAGTTCTTCTCTTCATGCTCGCCATCGCACTGGGTCTGCCGCTGCCGCTTTTTGCAGTCCAGCTCCTCTGGCTGAACCTAGTGACAAACGGGATCCAGGATGTGGCACTTGCATTCGAGGGCGGGGAGCCCGGCGTAATGAAACGGCCTCCGCGAAGGCCGGATGAAGGGATCTTCAACCAGCTGATGATAGAGGAGACACTCCTCTCCGGCACCGTCATGGCGGTGGTGGCGCTTGGCGCCTGGTACTGGATGCTCGGCAACGGCTGGGACGAGTTCTCGGCCAGGAACATGCTTGTCCTGCTGATGGTGCTCTTCGAGAACATCCACGTCTTCAACTGCCGGTCGGAGTATATCTCTGCTTTCCGCGTCCCGGTGAGTCGCAACTACTACCTCTTTGCAGGAGTCGTTATTGCACAGGGTATACACATCCTCGCACTGCATATCCCCGTCTTCCAGAACGTGCTCCAGGTGCAGCCGGTCTCCCTGGCAGAATGGGCCTTCCTGCTTGCCCTCGCCTCCACCGTCGTGATCGTGATGGAGATCTTCAAGGCCGTGAGAAAACACCAGCCACCACACCACAAAGTGGAGGAGACTCTTTGATCCGGTTGGCGCTCTACCGACCGACCATCCAGGACAGGGATAGGAAAGTGGGCATCTGGTGAGAAAACCCCACTCTCACTCCAACCTTCTCCTTGTTGAATTAGATCTGGTTGGCGGACACGTATCCCCGATGACCCCTTCTATCAGGTCATCTCCGCTTTTTATTGTAAAAGAACTCTCAAACAACCGGCACCGCCCCGAAGATCCAGGCGATATAGACTGCATAGCCAAGGAGCAGGATGCCCGACCAGACCCGCACGATGCGGGGACGGGCAAAGAGCAGTGGGAGGATAGCGACCGAGAAGAGCACGACAACAACGATATCGATGGGTGATCCGATCGTCGCGGGGGCAAGGAGGAGGCTTATCCCGAGTACCAGCAGGAGGTTAAAGATGTTGCTTCCGAGGATGTTGCCGACCGAGATGGATCCCTTGTCTTTTGCGGCGGCGACTACCGATGTTGCGAGTTCCGGGATGGAGGTGCCGACAGCGACGACCGAGACGCCGATGACAAACGCCGGGATCCCAAGGGCCTCCGCGAACGTGACAGCGCCGTCGACGACCAGTTGTGCCCCGATGATGACCGCAGCAAGCCCGAGGCTGATGTAGAGAGCGTCAACCCAGCCATGTGACCTGAGTTCGACACCTTCCTCCTCACGCTCCTCCCGCAGGAGGAGAAGAAGGATACCCACAAAGAGTATGAGGAAAACTGTGCCGGCAAAGACGTCAAGTATCCCCATAAAGGCGAAAACTGCAAACACCGCCGTCGCAACGAGCATCAGCCAGGTGTAGCGGATCAGGGAGGAGCGAGACGTCCCGGAGGCGGTGACCATCCCCGGCCGGATGAGGGTGCAGAGCGCGAGGACAAGAGCGATGTTTGCTATGTTGCTACCAATGACGTTTCCAACCGCTATATCTGAGTTTCCAATGGCCGCAGCGCTCGTGCTGACAACGAGCTCGGGTAAAGAGGTACCAAAAGCGATTATCGTTGACCCTATAAGGGCAGGGGAGATCCGGTGCCGGAGAGCAAGACCGCTTCCACCGCCAACGAAGAGATCGGCCCCTTTGACCAGGAGCAATACACCGATGATGAATAGGACGAATGTCGCGATCACAGAAAACACACCACCGAATATTGGGATTTGTTGGATCGGGGAGAATAATACGTTTCCGGAGCTTGATAGGGGGCCTCAGATGAGTGGGGGACCGTTGATCGAGATGAACCGCATCTGCCGAAGCAGATATCCCCTCCGGCGTCCAAATACCCCGATAGAGATCCGCCAGACACCGACTCGACTGCCTGGGGATAGAGGGTGGGTGCTGAACTACGTTCACGTTTGACGAACAGATTGCCGCCCTTGAGGCAGAGCGCGACCGACTTTTCCGGTTCCCGGAGGACGAGTTTATTGCGATCGTCCAGGACGTGGGGTTCTCCTGCGACCGCTGTGGCCGGTGCTGCACACGCGAGTTTAACGGTCACGTCTTTCTGCTTGAGGAGGACACCGAGAGCGTCCGATCGTTTGCGCCCGATGTCATCATCCCGGCTCCGGGCTTCGACGCCTGCGACGACGAGGGGAGGTTCTACGTCTCCGGGTATGCCTTAAAGACGAGACCTGACGGATCATGTATCTTCCTTGATGATGGCAGGTGCAGTATATACGAGCGGCGGTTCTCCATCTGCCGGGTCTACCCCTA
>Ga0116194_1000588_pt1 | contig 28736 bp, 26 predicted proteins | sample AD_SCU001_MetaG_FD_89887 | JGI IMG/M metagenome (GOLD analysis project Ga0116194, IMG submission 89887) | Active sludge microbial communities of municipal wastewater-treating anaerobic digesters from China - AD_SCU001_MetaG | ecosystem: Engineered > Bioreactor > Anaerobic > Digestate | place...
CATATTATCGATTCAGGCATCATGACCATGGTTTTTGACAGGATCATGGACATGGGCGGTGAATTTGAGATTGTTACATTCAACGTCGGAAAATTGAAGACCGACACCAGTTACGCCCGGTTGCGCGTGACCGCTACTACCGATCAACAACTTGATGCCATTCTCTCCGAGCTCCACCGACTGGGCGCGCGCACCCCGGAGGTCGACGATGTCATCCTTGTACCGGCAGAGGGTGACCGTATACTCCCGAAAGGGTTCTACTCGACCACCAACCACCCAACTTACGTGAAGTACAAAGGGGAATGGCTGCCTGTAGAGAATATCGAGATGGACTGCCACATCGTGATCGATGAGACGGAGAAACGTGCGATCTGCACCCCCATATCCAAGATCAGGGCGGGTGATCTCGTCGTGGTCAGCGAGACCGGTGTCAGGGTTGTCTACCCGGAGCGTCCGCGGAGGTCCAGCACGTTTGAGTTCATGCATGGGACTGTCTCATCTGAGCGACCGAGCAAGGCGATCATAGCAAAGATCGCTCGCGAGATCCTGAAACTGAAGAAGGAGGGCGGGAAGATCGCGCTTGTAGGTGGCCCTGCCATCGTCCACACAGGGGCGGCCGATGCCCTCGCGATGATGATCCGGAAGGGATACATCGATGTTCTCTTTGCCGGGAACGCCCTCGCCACCCACGATATAGAGTCAAACCTCTACGGCACCTCGCTTGGGATGGACATCAAAACGGGCACGCTCATCACCGGTGGGCACAAGCACCACATACGCGCCATCAGCGAGATCATGAGAGCCGGTTCCATCAAGAACGCCGTCGAACAGGGGGTTGTTACCGGCGGAATCATGTATGAGTGCATAAAAAATGGCGTCCCGTTTGTGCTTGCCGGTTCCATCAGGGACGACGGCCCGCTCCCGGATGTGATTAGAGATGTTGTAGAGGCGCAGGACGCCATGCGACGGCATATTCATGATCTCTCGATGGTGGTGATGGTGGGGACGCTCCTCCACTCGATCGCCGTCGGGAATTGCCTCCCATCCTATGTCAAGACCGTCTGCGTCGATATCAACCCCGCCTCGGTGACGAAACTGATGGACCGGGGCACGACGCAGGCTATTGGCGTTGTAAGCGACGCAGGGACGTTCCTCCCGTTGCTCTGCGAGCAACTTGAGGAACTGGAGGGGCGTTAACGGGTAAGCGGCATGCAGTGAGGCTCCTCCTGCTCAAGCACAAACTTCCACTCTTCTTTGCATTCGCACTCCATCTCCGCAAGTGCGCGCAGGAGACCGACGTCTTTGTTCAGCGAGTAGTCAACAATCCCCTTCACAATCTGGCCATCGCAGGCACCACAGTTGTGCGGACCACGCATCTGCCCGCCACCGACGGGATCGCAGAGGATGTGCACCGGTGACTGAATCAGGACGTCCAGGACACTCCAGAGGTATGGCGGCCGGTAGGCATGCTCTCTCCAGAGGCGCTCGAGTTCGGTCCTGCTCTGGACGGTGCAGAGGTTCATGGAGATACTTTCGACCAGGGGAGCGAGATCCATGATGGAGTGGATCATGTCATCGCGCGCCTCACGTTCCGTCAGAAAAGGCGGTTTCATCATCAGGTAGGCCTTAACGCCTGCTCCCGAGGCGTGAGCGATCTCTGTGGCGCGGAGGAAATCGGCATAGGTGAACCCCTTATCAATGCTCTTCTCCCGGATGAGGTCGTTTGTGGTCTCAAGACCCATGGCGATTGTAAGAGGCATGGCCAACGTCCCGGTATCGATCGCATCACGAAACTCGCGAACAGGATCGGCCTCAACGTATTCCGGCCGTGTCTCGACGATCAAGGCCTTGCCACGGAACGCCTCGGCAACGGCGTCGCGTGCGATTGGAGGTACCTCCATGGGGTCAAAGAAACTGCCGGACGTGAATACCTTTACCATCTGGTAGTCGTCGTCGGGAAAGTTCTTTTTCACCCAGCGAACCTGACGGATGATCCGTTCGGCAAGTTCGTCCCCGGAAAGATCGGCGTAACGCTCGTGTCGGTAGCCGCACATCCGGCAACGGTTCCAGGAGCAGCCTCCGCTTCGAAAGATAACCGTCAGCGTTTCCAGGATCCGGCCTTCGTGGTGATCTTTCCCGCGCCAGGATGCCAGCGGTTTCTCGGTCAAATGGGATAGCATTATACCCCATATCCGTTGATCTAATGGTATGAAAAGGATCGCATGGTTGACACTCATCGTAGCGTTGGTGCTCATAACACCCGCATCGGCCGCATACGTCTCTATCAACGCGCCACAGGAGGTCTACGTCGGCGACCCGCTCGTCGTCAGGGGGACTTCGACCTTGGAAGGACAGCCGAGACCCTCGCTTAACCCCGGGTTCAGCACCGAGATCGTCCTCTACTACGCCCAGTACACCAAGCGCGAGGTGGACAGGAAGACGATCGTCGTCCAGGAAGACGGGACGTTCTCCGCGACTTTCGAGACAGAGGGGCTTGAACCCGGGCGGTACTCGATTGAGATCATCGACCCCACAAAGACCACGTTTGGAGGCAGTTCGAAGACGCAGCAGCTGGTAACGCTGATCGATCGCTCAGGGATTATCACAATAGACTCTCCTCTCACCCAGGAGTTTGACGGTACTCTGGATATCCGGGGTTCTATCGCGGACCTGGGAGATGCTGGTGTGCAGATCAGGGTTGAACACGGTGGCTTTATCGTCTACGGACCAACCTATCTTGCGACCGACAAAAACGGGGCGTTCTCCGTGGAGGTACCAATATCGGTCGGTGGCACCTACGAGGTAACCTTCCACGACGCCAGAGGCTACATAGGTAGCCGTGAGTTTGTTGTGAGTGGTGCCGTGCAACCAACAGCAACCCCGGTGGTCCTCTCCGCAACCGCTCCTGCCAGTCGTTCCGCGCCAGCCTACTTCGAGGTGGAGACACCGGGCGGGACGGTAACAATAACAACCTCGTCCGGGTTCGACTGGGTCTTGGAGTACATCGACGAGAAGAACGAGCGCCACAGGGTCAACGAGAAAGGCATGCTTGAGCCTGAAAAGGTGGAGATTGCTACAGAGGGCGGCACGATATACCTGAAAGTCTATCCGCTGAGTTACAGTGATGATGCTACAGTGCAGGTCTTTGCAGCAAACGCCAGGGCAGTCAGGGTGAGTCAGACCGCGCCCTCTCTCTTCGGGGACGCGACCCCAACGCCCACGCCGTCAACGCCACTACCGCCTCTCCTTGCGCTCCTCGCCATTTTTCTTCTAGTTCTCGCCCGGCGGGGATGAACAATCTTTTTTTTGTACGCCGATCAATAGGTTAAGGCAGGCCGGGATAGTCTAGTCCGGTAAGGCGGCGGCCTTGAAAGCCGCTGGTGCTCTGCACCTCGGGAGTTCAAATCTCCCTCCCGGCGTTAATTTTATTGCACAAATATCTCCCGGGGTCCGATTACAGGTTGTATTCACTCTCAGGAGAGGGCGTTTCACCAGACTTGCTGCTGAAAGATCCCCTGGACACTCCCGTCGACCGGCGCGCAAAATGCCGGTTGAGGATGAACGCATGATGAACCCTCTCCCGGATGATGGAACGATCACAAAAGAGGCTGTTTTTCAGGATACCTGGTCGGGAAGGTGCCGATCGTGGTGAAGGTGTAAAACACCCTGCCGGGAATGGCAGGGTGTGGTTCACAGAATCTTCTCTCCTGCCTTTGGTCCGGGCGTGCACTCGTAGACCTCCCGGATCTTCATTATGAGCAGGGTCTTTGCCGGTGCCTTTGCCATCTTCGAACGGACGGTAAACTGCATCTTTTCAAAGTCCGGGCCGCTCGTCCTGATCTCGACCTCGCCCTTGATCTGGAAACAGCCCTTTGTCTCCGGACCCCAGATGTAGATGGCGACCCTGGGGTTCTCCTGGGCGTTTGCAAGCGTCTTCTTCATGAAGTTGTCCGCTATCCAGATCGTCTCATCGTCAACAAGTTCCACGAACGCGATCGGTACCACGTTCGGCCATCCCTCTTTTGACGCAGTGGCGACCGGATAGGCCTTCATAGTGCGGAAAGCCGCTTTCATCTCTTCAGTCAGTGCAACCATCGTCTCTCACAGGTATACACTCTCAACTGCACATATATAAATGGGATCCCTACAAGAGTTGGGGTAGGGGATGGCCATCATATCAACGATCTGGGTTATAAAAAAACTCCACCTTTTTCCAGCAGCATGCTCGACGATTGCCAAATTACCACTGAACGTCTTTCTTTGACCGCACCCCCCCTCAAGGGGGCAGGCAGTGAACGGCGATAGCAGGGAAGGCCGTGCCAGGGAGGGTTTCACCCACATGCTGGAGATACCCACCCTTACACTGTATCCATGGAGAATCGCCCTTTTGTGGAGGGGCTGACGGGGAGAGGGGGACGGAACGTCACCCTCTCCTGTCTTGACGTGTTACCAGGGACATTATTCGCTGACTAAACCCGCCACCCGGGATGGCCATGCATGGGTCTTCTCCAGAGTTCTCTCCCCGTGTTTCTGGCAATTGCCCGCCAACAACGCAGATGATGCACATTTTTAACGGTTTTAAACTACCAGGATCCAATATCAGGCCTCAGAGCGAGTGTACTTATGTAAGGAAAGCGATCTTTGAGTCTTGAAGTGCGGATCTAACGGCAAAATAAGGCTGAAGATCCAGATAGTTTTGGAGGGGGCTAGACAGGAATCTCAGGTTAATTCTACCTGAAAAACTGACAAAGAACAGAATAGAGTCTATCTGGAAAAACAGGTCATCCGGAGATGCAGATAAAAGGCCGGTCTGCGGGAATGCACATCCCCCTGCCACCAGCCGGGGAGAGGTTTATCGCTGGAGCGGGATGGCATAAAGACCCCATTATATCAGGGATTGCCGGCACACACAATAGACCCGGTCTTTGCGCAGCATAACAACTTATGGATCTCACGGATTGGGCAGCGGTCGCAGAGCGGCGACTTTCTGCAGGTGGTCTTTGCCAGGTGGACGATCTGGGCATGATAATCGTTGAAGAGGCCCACATCTGGCTCCAGGTTCTCCGCGAAAAGACGCTGCGTCCGGTCGTATGACGCGCCTTCCGGCAGCAGACCGTAGCGCGAGAATACCCGTCGGGTGTAGGCATCGACAACAAAGACCGGTTTTTCGCAGGCATACAAGAGGATGGTGTCCACCGTCTCCTTCCCGAGGCCACGGATGGCAAGGAGACGCCTGCGCAGTTCGTCGGTATCCATGGCCGCCATAACCTCTGGGTCTGCTCCGAACTCTGCAACGTAGATCCGGGAGAACTCGCGGATCCGCTCCGACTTCTGGTTGTAGTAGCGGGATGAGACTATCTGGCGGGCGATCTCGGAGGTCTTGGCCGTGGCAAGGGCGTGGGGGTCGAGCAGTCCCGCCTCATCCAGGTTCCGAACTGCCTGCGCCGCATTCGTCCAGGAGACGTTCTGGGTGAGTATGGCCCCGATCATCGTCTCAAAGGGCGTCTCGGCGGGCCACCAATGCTGGTGGCCGAAAGCTGAACGGAGGGCGTTGTATATTGCGAGGAGGTCGTCGGCCAGGCTCGATCTCATCATCTCCACCATGGTCGTGCAGCGATCGGCATCTGCCAGTCCGTCCCGAACGCCCGGTCGGTCACACGGATCCCTGGCGGCGCCTGCCTGCGCTTGAACTCAGCCAGTTCAACCATCCGGACAACCTTCCAGACGGTCTCTTGTGGGTAGCCAGCATCGATAATCTCATCAGGAGACTCGAGTCGTTCGATGTAGCGCTGCAGGATTGCGTCCAGGAGATCGTAAGGTGGAAGGGTCTCCTGATCCACCTGCCCGGGCCGTAGTTCCGCGGAAGGCGGTTTCTCGAGAACACGCTGCGGGATGACCGGGTGCCCGGCATTCAACCAGCGAGCAATACGGTATACCATCACCTTCGGAACGTCGGCGATAACGGCAAGCCCGCCCGCCATGTCGCCATAAAGTGTACAGTAACCCACCGCAATCTCCGATTTGTTCCCGGTCGCAAGGAGCATGAAACCAAACTTGTTCGCCATGGCCATCAATACCGTCGCCCGGATCCTGGCCTGCAGATTCTCCTCGGTGATGTCCCGGGACATGCCTGAGAATACGCCGGCAAGTCTGGTAGAGAACGTCTCCATCATCGGCGTTATCGGTATACAGCATCTCCGGATCCCCAGGTTCTCCGCAAGTTGTTCTGCATCCTCTATGTTCGCAGCGGAGGTGTAGGGGGATGGTAAAAGCACCCCGAGAACGTTCTCTGGCCCGAGCGCACTGGCTGCTATGGCGGCTACAAGCGATGAGTCAATCCCACCGGAGATGCCGATGACAACCGAGGTAAACCCGCATTTCAGGACATAGTCCCTGGTACCGAGAACCAGCGCCCGCCATATCTCCGATTCAGGCACATGGTCATCCGGAGCAAGAGACTCTGGAGAGGGGCTGGCGAGATCAGCGGTAACGATATCGATGTCAAATGGCGCACCGCGGGCAACGAGCCTGCCGGCGGCATTGAAGATGGCACTCCGGCCGTCGAAGACAACGTCATCGTTCCCGCCGACAGAGTTCACAAACGCGACTGCAACCCCGTGCTCTCTGGCAAACCTTGAGAGGTACTCCTCCCGCAGGCGTGCTTTCCCGACGGTGAACGGCGATGCGACGGGGTTAACGATCACCTCCGGCATCGGGCCCTCGTAGCAGATTCTCTCGCCGATGACCACGCCGACAGTCTTTCCGCCAACGTGGATAAACGGGACCTCCCGGTCTGCAGTCTCAAAGTAACGATCCTCATTCAGGACGCCTGGAGAGGGGGAGGATTTTCGGAATATCTCTGCGACCTCTCCACCCCTGATAATAGCGGCGGCGTTAAATAGTGGGCGACCACTACCTGCTGGATTCGGTACCGGGAGGCCGATGATGACCGGTGGCGCGTCGGCGAGGCTTGCAGCAAGTTCATCCAACACAGAGAGACCTCGCGCAACAAACCCTGGTTGCAGCAGCAGATCCCGTGGAGGGCACCCCGTCAGCGAGAGTTCCGGTGTGACAATAATGTCCGGTCGATCCCGGGCCGCTTCCCGGACACCTGCTGCTATCTGCCCCGCGTTCCCGACAAGGTCGCCAACAACGGCATTCAGCTGGAGGAGTGAGATCTTCATGGCGGTTCCTGGACGTCTGATCATTAATGGCAGAACGATTGGCATATGTCTTTTCCTGCCCCTCTTCCCGCGGAACGGTATGCAGGCACCGCGCTACGCCCGATGACCAGGACAGATCATATACCTTTTATGCAGCAAAGATCATAGCGCCCTCTAGAGAGTATGCAGAGAACATACCATGGAATGGTATTCAAGACTGGTCGGGGGTGGGCGGACTGACCCCCCGGCGTCGGACTGCAGCAAGGGAGACACGCCGTCTCCTTCTGCTCACCGCATCGGTAATCGTTGTCTTTGCCGCAAACGTCGCCGGCCTCTTTTCAGGCATCTCCACTGTCCTTCCGCACCTCTTCTACCTGCCGATAGTCCTCGGCGCCTACTGGTACCCCCGCCGGGGTGTCCCCTTCTCGCTTGGCCTTGCCCTTGGATACCTGGTGATAAGCGTCCCATTTATCAGCGGAGAGGCGGGTCTGCTGGTCCAGGCGATTGCAAGGGCTGTTGTCTTTGTCGCCATCGGTGCTGTCATATCGCTTCTCTCTATACAGCTGCGAGAACGCGAAGAACGGTATAGAGGCATCTTCGATAACTCAGAGGCCGGAACGTTTATTATCGCAACGGAGGCAGACGGAGAGCATATTGAGGAGGTGAACTACGTTGGCGCCTCGCTCTTTGGCTCCACAACAGATAAACTAAAGGGCGAACCAATCAACCGGTTCTTTGATGACCCCGCTATCTGGGAGAGCCTGAAGTCGGATATTGACCTGAGAGGCGCCGTCTACGGTTTTGAGACAACCCTGCGCCGAACCGACGGTGGTACCGTCCACGCGCTCCTCTCGGCCGGCCGGCTCCATGGAGGGGGGATCGTCCTCACCTTGGTAGATATCACAGCTCTTAAGAACGCCAAGGAGACGCTCCGTCGAACAAACGCCAAACTTAACATGCTCGGGAGGCTCACTCACAGGGACCTTGCTGCAGCGGTCTCGCAACTCCTGGGGCAGATCACCCAGGGAATGCGGCAGTTCGACGACCCGGCGTTCCACCACTACCTTGAGGATCTGGAGGAGAGTGCACGACTGGTGCAACGTCGGGTGGAGATCGCACGGGATTACCAGGACCTCGGTCTCCGGCCAGCGGACTGGCAACCGTTGCAGGAGGTGATCCGGCGGGCGACATCGTGTCTGCTGATACCTCCAGGAGTATCCATCCGCTCCTGGGTGGAACGGCTTGAGGTCTTTGCCGACCCTATGCTGGATCGGGCCTTTTTAAACCTGATCGAGAACGCCATCCACCACGGGAAGACCGTATCCTCGGTCGTTATCACATATCAGATCCTGGACGACGGGCTCGCCATCTACGTCGAGGATGATGGTGTGGGCGTTCCAGAGGAAAATAAAGAACGTATCTTTGAGTATGGCTTCGGCAGCGGTGGCGGGCTCGGGCTCTTCCTGACAAAGGAGATCCTCGCCATCACAAACATGACGATCCGGGAGACGGGGACGCCTGGCGAGGGTGCCAGGTTTGTGATCCACGTGCCGCCGGACGGCTACAGGATAACCTGAAAGAGGCTGGAAGATGTTTCCAGAAGTGCTTATTCCGACAGACCTCTCAGAGACCTCCGCCACAATGGTGGAGAGGATCGGCGAGGTTCCTGGCGTTCGTGAGGTAATCCTCTTTCACGCCCTGCGAGGATCGACCGACCTCTCGCCGGCGGGGGAGGAGGCGCTCAACCGGATGAAGGAGACCGTGCAGAGCCAGGGCTGCACCGCAAGGGTGGTGGTGGAAGAGGTGAAGACGGATATCCCGGCGCGGATCCTCCAGATCGCCAGAGAGAATAATGTGGACCTGATCGCTATAGGAGTTCGCGACCCCGGACTCTTCCGGAACCTCTTCTCCGGGAACATCGCGGCCACTTTGCTTCGGGATGCCGTGGTGGACGTCCTGATCATGCCTCAGTCGGCAAGGAACGGCCCACCCCTTTGGGCAAGGCTGCTGGTACCGACAGACCTTGCAGACCCCGCACCCGAGATCCGCACGCTTCTGCGCGACTCTGGCGGAGTGGGGGGGGCGTTGCTCCTAAATGTAATGGAGCCAGGGCGTACGGAACAGGAGGTGGCCGACCGGCTCGCAGCCATAAGGGTGGAACTTGCAACCCCCAGTCGAGAGGTTGAGGTGCTGACACGCACCGGTGATCCGGCGCGCACTATCTGTGCCGTGGCTGAGGAGTTCGAGGCCTCCATGGTAGTTATGCCGCGCATAGGTAGGCGTGACGCCGCGGGAGCGGCCACGCTCGGAAGCGTCACTGGCGCTGTTGCTACCTGCGTTAAAAGACCGCTGCTTGTGCTCGCGATCCCTATACACGTACAGATCGAGACCCGCGAACTGCGGAGCGAGGAGTTTAGGCTTGCAGAGGAGATCTGGGTGGACTATCATGGGTTGAAGGCCGACCCAAAGACCGATCGGATATTCGGGGTCTTTGCCGATGGCAGACTGGTCTCCGTCGCCAGGTGCCGGAGGCATCCGGACGGATACGAGGTGGACGGTGTATTCACGCCGATCAGGTTCCGTGGCAGGGGGTATGCCAGGCGCGCGATGAACGCGCTGGTCGAGGCCTGTCAGCATGACACCCTCTACATGCACGCTGTCAGGGAACTTGTCGACTTCTATGGCCAGTATGGGTTTGTCTCGATACCGGAGAGCGATCTCCCGCCCACCATCTGGGAGAGGTATGCGTTTGCTATGGGGGAGATGGAGGGGGTAAATGTACAGCCGATGCGCCGCCCCCCTGTCCGTTTTATCCAGTGAGGCACCCCCCTCCCTCAGCCACAGAACCCCCCATGATAGCACACAGCGTCAGGGCAGGCAACCATATATCACGTGCGAGCGCCAGGAGATACTTAATGCTGGTAGGAATCCTCGCTGACACCCACGACAACCTTGAGAAGGTGGATGCAGCCGTAAGAACCCTGAACGCGAAAGGAGTGGATCTGGTGCTCCACGCCGGTGATTACGTCTCCCCATTTGTCATCCCGCGGTTTGCTGATCTGCAATCGCCGATGATCGGCGTCCTCGGGAACAACGACGGCGACCATCGACTTCTGCAGAGACGGTTTGACGAGCACGACCAACTCAGCCTGCGTGGACGTTTCGCCTGCGTAAGCGCTGGCGACCTGGCAATTGGGCTGCTTCACGGCGACGAACAGGAACTCCTGGAAGTGCTCATCAGGCGGAAAACCTTCGATGTTATCGTCCACGGCCACACGCATCAGGCCGCGGTGAGCAGACTCTCGGGGACGCTTATCATCAACCCCGGTGAGGCCTGCGGTTACCTGACCGGCCGGTCGACCATCGCCGTGCTGGATACGGTGACCAGGAACGTCGAACTGCTCACACCCGGCCACGAAGGGCCGTAGAAGTGTGATGCGTTCTGGCAGGAGGCAAGGACCTGGTTATCCCGGTAGGCCAGTAAGAAACATATATGTGGTTTCGCAGGTTACCGCCATAAGAGGGCTAACCCCATGGAGATTGTGAAGATACCCAACATGGAGAGGGCGGAGTATGATAGACTCATCGAGGAGGGATTTCTCAGCCGTATCGCATTCCAGGGCGCAAAATACCCCTATATCGCCCCATTCCTGTATGTGTTTGATGGAAAATTTCTCTACTTCATGGCAACCAGATACGGCCGGAAGAATGATCTTTTCCGGCAGCACCCCTACGTATCCGTAGAGATCGAAAAGTATTCAAGCGACCTCTCCTGCTACACCTTCGTGACAATGCAGGGCTACCTGGTTCAGGTCGAGGACGCTATCGAGAAGAAGATCATCCGGGAGAGGTTTGTGGAGATGATCAGAGAGCACAACCTCTCACGCAACATCCTTGCGGCGCTCGGCCACAAGCCCGAGGAACCGATCGAGGCTATTGCATCCGAGGAGCGCTCGAACATCTGGAAACTGACCGGTGTGAAGGATATAGTCGCCTTAAAGAACCTCTGACCCAGACGGCGAAAAAATTGCGGCCACTCTTAGGTTGCCGACCGCTTTCAGAGTTCCAGGGATAGAGCGGTTATTGCGTCAGGCATTATACTCCATGAACGCAACAGTTCTTCCATGGGGGCGCAAATGCCGTGATCTGTATCAGCGAAGATTGGGAAGGGCTTGCTGCAGCACTCCTGGAGTCGGATCTCAGTGAGAGCATCTATATCGTGGGGGCGACGGACACAGGAAAGACTACGCTCTGCCGCCACCTCCTCGGAAAGGCGGCAGCAGAGACGCGGACTGCCTGCGTCGACTGCGAGCGGGGCAGTCCTGGATAGGCCCTCCAACGACCGGGGGTTGATCCTCCACCCCGGGCCCAACACACCCTGTCCAGACACTTACCGGGGCGAAACGCCTCGTTGAGATGGCCCTGGAGGAAGGTGCTCGTAGAACCCTGATCGACTCTCCTGGCCTTCTCCATGGGGGGATGGGCCTCGAGTTCCAGATCCAGTTGATCGACCTTCTCCGCCCCGATCACATCGTCGCTCTCCAGCACGGCCGGGAACTTGAACAGGTGCTTGCAAACTTCGCGCGCCGTCCCGATATCCAGACTCACCGAATCCCCGTCTATCTAGTGGTCGTCCCCAGGACAGCGTCAGAACGGCGGCGTTACCGTGAGGAGTGGTTCACCTCCTATTTTGCCGGTGGCATGGGTGCAGCAGATCGCGCTCAGGGGGCAGGGGTTACAGGGGAGGGTGCCCGACCCTGACAACCTGTCAGGGGCTTCCGGAGGGCTGGTCTCCTTCAACGACCCGGAGAACTATGTCATCGTGCTCGGGATCTTCAACGAGTTTGACCCAAAAGAACACATTCTTACAGTCTTAGCCCCGCCTTTCGACCCGACTTCCGTTGCGTCCGTCAGATTCGGTTCGGTCTCTCTTGACCTTGAGGCACCACCTGGATCGATGGAATGCCACAGGTTCGAGACCTCTAAACGGGGACAACCGAGAGCCAGACCGCATACACCACCGCCTGGGCTATAGTGAGCGGGACGCCGACTCGCGCGAACCCGGCAAACGTCAGCGTCTCCCCTTCACGCTCCGCACACTGGATTATGATGACGTTGCTTGCCGCCCCCAGGATCAGCATGTTTCCGGCGATTGTGCTGCCGGCCGCAAGCGCCATCATACCCACGGTGGAAACTCCTGCATGTGATATGGCCGGGAGGAACAGGGCAACAAAGGGGACGTTCGAGATAAACTGAGAGACTATGACGCCCAGAGCGATGATAACAGGGACGGTGCCCATGCTGAGTGTTCCCCCTTCCATTAACGGCTGGAAGACGCCTGAATCCCAGACGCTTGCCGTAAGGACGAACAGGGCTGCGAAGAAGACCAGTGTCGGCCAGTCGATCCGGCGGAGGATCTCAAACCGCCGTCTGCTACCCACCAGGATGGGGATGGCCGCAATCGCCGCGACCCAGGTCAGCGGGATCTCAAATCCCGGGACGAGCATGACGACGGCGATCCTGGCGGCGATCATAAGGACGAGCAGAACGAGCGAGAGACGGGTAAGGGCTGCAAGAGCGGGGTCATGGATCTCCTCCTCACAGTGGACGAGCTGACTGGTGGATTTAAATTCATCGGGGAACGCCTGGCGGAGAAACCAGTACGTAAGCAGGAGTGAGATCACCGTCGGGATGCCAAGGTAGAGCGGGAAAGTGATGAACGGATTTGTAACGCCGCCCCAGAGCGCGATAAGGAGGTTCTGCGGGTTCCCGATGGGGCTTGCAACACTCCCGGTTGTTATGGCGAAAGCAAGCGTAAGAAGCATGAGTTTCGGCGAGATCCCGTGCCGCCGTGCGAAGTAGATCATCAGCGGGGTGCCAACGACCGCGAGGGTATCGTTCATCAGGAGCGCCGAGAGCGCCCCCGCGCCGATAAGGATGAGGAAGACCAGACTCCGGACAGATCCTGCCCTGCAGAGGAGGCGAACGGAGAGGTGGTAGAGGTAACCACTTGAGACGAGCGCCTCACCGATAATGAACATAAAAAAGAGGAAGAGTATCACATCGGTGTTTATGGACGCAAGCGCATCGCGCGGCGTGATCGATCCCGTCAGCACTACCACAACCGCGCCAAAGAGCATCACCTGCCAGATCCGGAGATCGACGTTCCCGATCCTCCGAACAGCGATCAGGATGAAGACGATGATGAGAACGATAAGTGGTATAAGTGTGCCCATGGCATCACCGGGAGAGGGGGACCCTCGCGCGATCGATGGTTTGCCTGCTTCCCGGAAAAAGATCTACTTTTGAGATCACTCCGCCATGATCAGGGTGATCCAGAGGAGGAGGACAAATAGCAGCACGATCAGGGCGACCGACCGCTTCAGGTAACGCTGTGCAATCGCCCGGTCGCGGCTACTCCTTGGCCTTATCTTCAGCATGGCCACAGCCAGAAGCGCACCGACTATCAGCCCAACAACCTGCCCGCCAACCAGGAGCGCGGAGGCGATCAGGCTCAGTGGCTGGATTACAAGAACGATACCCATAACGGCCATCGGCGGTATGATGGCGGCAGCGATGGCAACCCCGGCAATCACCTCCGAAGTACCACGGTTGAACGCCAGCACCGCCGCAAATCCGAGGAGAACTGCCATCAGCGTGTAGATGGGGTTCACCACAACCCGTGAGGCAATCTCCCCAGTCAGGGTGAGGGGTATGGCAAGATTTATCAGAAATGTGGCAACCGCGGAGAGGGCAAAGACACTCAGGAGCAGCGCAGCGAGGACACCGAGGCATCGCAGAGACTCCCGGACCATACCGAGAGCAACATATATACTGAACCCATAGATCGGGCCTATGATCGGGGAGAGCAGCATCGCCCCGATGATGATCACAGGGTTGTTGAGAAGCAGCCCGGAGAGAGCGATCAGCCCGGCAATGGAGGTCAGCGCAAGTTTCTCAAGGTCGAGTTCTCCATACGGCCTTATACTGTCAAGCAGTTTCTCGACCGGCGTCTTCTCCTCTTTCTTCTCTATGCTCTTCACGGCGCGTTTGAGGCGGGAAGAGATGACAAAATCCGGTGTGGACACCTCGATCAGGTTCTCGTTGTAGCGTAGATCGATAACCTTCTGGATCTTTTCAATCAGATCATCCAGGTGCTCATCGGGCGCGTATATGGTGAACTCGTGAACGTCCTGAATTAGCACTTCTGTGTAGTGAACCCCCTCCAGAACCTCCTTTACTTTCTCGTAGCCGTCTTTCCGTACATGAACGACAATCTTCTTCATACGTCTGCTTCATTGATCCCGGTTCTGTCGAACGGAGGTGAATCTCCGGAAATAAACTCTAAGATCGACCAATCGACCCGGTAGGTGGTATTCATATATTGTTACCGATCGAGCTCGAACACGGGGGTCACAAGACCGCCACACGCTTATGTGGAGGACTTGAGACGAAAGATCTCGCCATTCATACCAGTGCTGCCTGTACAGGGTCTTATCCCCAGAGATCGGTGCGATCCAGGGCAGCATCATTCTATGTGACGTGTACAATGATCGTGGATGACGTTAAACTTTCGCGGCTGCGCTTCAGGGAAGATGCGATACCATCAGATCAACGATCTGAACTACAAACTCGCTATCTTTTCCCGGCAATATGTGCTGGACTATCAGATCGCTCCCGCTGATCGTCCTTCGTCGATCGCCCCACCATCTGGTCGCTCACCGGACTCCAGATCTCCCGCTCACTTCCAGTCGGGGTTTACGCTGTGATAACCCTTACTCGCACCCCGGATCACTCGGGGTTGACCTCGATGCTCTCCCCTGGCGAGAGTATAGCGACCCGGATCGGCGTCGTCCGCTCGATCGTCTTCTTGAACTCATCCAGGTTCTGCTGGATTGCAGGGAAGGTGTTGTAGTGCATAGGGATAACCAGTCGCGCCCCTGTATATCTCGCCGCGATCATCGCCTCCTCTGGCCCCATCGTGTAACACCCACCTACAGGGAGGAGTGCCACATCCGGTCGGTAGAGGTCGCGAATAAGTTGCATATCCGAGAAGAGCGCAGTATCCCCGGCGTGGTAGACGCTGACGCCGTCCATTGTGATGACAAAACCGGCGGGTGCACCGCCATAAAACCCGCCCCCCTCACTATCCAGTCCGGATGAGTGAAGCGCAGGCGTCATTGTGAAACGGACACCGTCAACGGTGATGCTACCCCCGATGTTCATCGGTTCAGCAGGGACTCCCTTCGTCGTCAGGTATTGTGCAAGTTCAGCGATGGCGACCGTCTTTTTCTTCAACTGCGCAGCGATGCCCAGGTGATCCCCATGAGCGTGCGTCACGGCAACTATGTCAGGCTCCTTACTGAGGCTACCTCCAGGCATGAACGGATCGATGAGGACACGCTTCGATCCATCCAGTAGAAAACATGCATGACCTACCCAGGTTACCTTCATGAAGAAGAGATAGATCTGAGGCCTGAAAAATGTTAAGTGAGGTGGGGCGGATGAGGGTCAGAACTCACCCATGTCGATCGCTTCGGTGATATCAATCGCCTCGCTCAGGCCATCGTTCGCGACACCGCGCGTCATCGCCTCAGATAGATCTCTGTCCTCCATCACATCCCGGATCCGTTCCAGGTAGGGAACGAGCGTGGTATCGCTCTTCTGCTCGATCACGTGGCGATACTCACGGAGCGTCGATGGGCTTACATTTAACTCCTCGCTGATCTCTTTCATGGTCTTGCCGGACTCAAGGAGTTTCAGCAACTTCTCCTGGTCAAACGGCATCTTGAAATCAAGGTCCCGGAAGAGTTTGAGTCGAACCCTGGCACGTGCCACGGTCTTGCTCAACTTCTCATCGCCCAGCGCCCTGGCTATCTCGGTGTCGTTCATACCATCGTAGTACGCAACCACAAGTTTTGCAAGCTGCCGCGGGGTGAGTTTGGTCTTAAAATAACCCCGATCGAGTATCTCTCGCATGATCAGGGCAATCTCACGCTCAACAGCATCACGATCCCGCAGAGTCCCGTGAACCTTTCTCATCGGTTCGACGATTGCTTTCTTGTTTGTTATTGTCGTAAACAGCTCCAGGAGCTGCTGCTTGCGGGTGTCTTCTGCCATGTCCATCTCCCTAAGTTCTGTAAATCCGCTGTCTGGTCAATGAGGTTACTCATGATAACCCTGATATATACTTTGCCCCAATATTGGGGTGCAATGTTCCCTACATTACAACCTTTAACATTTAAAACTTGTCATATAACCCGCAAACTGCGGGAATTTTTTCCGGCAGGTGACCTCCCACCTTTGCGTTCGTCTCGATAACAGAACACACACTCCCCCCTCCGGCACTGTGAGAGGAGATCTCCCGCGTCGGGGGACTATTCTTTATTAGCATCGCCGCGCAATTTTATATTAATACTATGGCCGAGACGAGCGATATTTACGAAAAAGTCATGGATGTTGCCAGGAGACGCGGTTTTGTCTGGCCATCATCCGAGATCTACGGGTCGGTCGCCGGGTTTATCGATTACGGTCCTCTCGGGGCGATGTTAAAGCGGAACATTGAGAATCTCTGGCGTTCATTCTACGTCTTTCAGGAAGGTTACTACGAGATCGAGTGCCCCACAATAGGAACTGAGGCGATCTTTGTCGCATCCGGCCATGTGAAAGAGTTCGCCGACAAGATGGTGCAGTGCCCGCACTGCGGTGAGTACCTCCGCGCGGATCACATTGCGCAGGAGCACGGTATCGAGAACGCCGGCACCCTTTCAAGTGAAGCGCTCCGGGCGACGCTCCGCGACCTGCCATGCCCGTACTGTAACGAACCGCTGGGCGAAGCAGACGTCTTTGCGTTCAACCTGATGTTCCAGACGACCATAGGCCCGGGTTCCCAGCGAAAGGGTTACCTCCGCCCGGAGACCGCCCAGGGCATATTCACCGATTTTCCCAGACTCCTCCGCTTCTACCGGGACAAACTTCCTTTCGGCGCTGTCCAGATAGGGAAGTCCTACCGCAACGAGATCTCACCCCGGCAGGGGATGATCCGTCTGCGCGAGTTCTCCCAGGCGGAGGCCGAGATCTTTGTCCACCCCGAAGAGAAGAACCACCCATCTTTCCACCGCTACGCCGATTACACCGTGCCCCTCCTCACCATGGAAAGGCAGGTGGAGAACGTTGAACCGGTCACGATGACGATGCGTGCCGCTGTGGACATGGGGTTGATAGCAAACGAGTATGTTGCCTACTACATCGCGTTGACACACGAGATCCTGACATACATCGGGGTCGATCCAGCAAAACTCCGGTTCCGACAGCACCTGACAGAGGAACGGGCGCACTACGCGGCCGACTGCTGGGACGCCGAAGTATACTCCGAACGTTTCGGATGGGTCGAGATCGTCGGGATCGCCGACCGCACCGATTACGACCTGCGCTCTCACGCGGAACACTCGGGCACCTCGATGACCATCTTTATCCCCTACGGGGAGCCTCGTGTGGTTAAAAAGCGCCGGATTGTGCCTGATATGGGCGTGATCGGCCCCAGGTTCCGCGATAAGGCGAAAGCCATTGTGGAGGCCCTGGCGGTCTCAGAGCCCGGCGAGGACGGCGTCCGCATCACCATCGACGGCGAAGAGATCTTTATTTCCGCCGACCTCTACCAGGTCCGAGAAGAGGAGGTGGAAATCAGGGGTGAAGAGGTGATGCCCCATGTCATCGAACCGTCATACGGCATCGACCGGATGCTCTATGTCGCCCTTGAGCATAGCTACGCTGAGGATGAGGTTGATGGCGAGACCCGACGTCTGCTCAGACTCCCGCCGGCAGTGGCACCCATCCAGGTCGCTGTCTTCCCTCTGATGAACCGCGACGGACTCGATACAATCGCGCGGAAGATCACGGATACACTGCTGCAACACCGTATCCTCGCCCAGTATGATGATTCCGGTGCAATCGGCCGTCGTTACCGGAGACAGGACGAGATCGGGACACCATTTGCCGTCACCGTCGATCACGACACGCTGGAGAACAACACGGTGACCATTCGAGACCGTGACAGTATGGAGCAGGTCAGGGTGCCGATCGAGCGGTTGCCCGGGACACTCTCTGCCCTCATCGCCGGCAACGTTACGTTCCACGAACTCAGTAAGGTATGAACTACGTCTCCCACCCGCTGATCCGACCGCAGAGCATCGAGGAGCGGCGCTATCAGATCTCAATCGCGCTGAGGGCGCTCGATATGAACACAATGGTTGTCCTCCCGACAGGGCTCGGGAAGACCGCCGTAGCGCTCATAGTCGCGGCGTCCCGACTCTACTCTCACCAGGGGAAGGTGCTTGTGCTTGCACCAACAAAGCCCCTGGTCGAGCAGCATCTCCGTTTTTTCAGGCAACACCTTCTTTTTCGCGAGGCGACCGAACCGGAGGAGTCAGATTTTGCGATGTTCACCGGGGCCACCCCTCCGGCAGAGCGGGCGCAGGCGTGGGAAGCGTGCCGGATCTGTTTTGCCACGCCACAGGTGATCAAGAACGACTGTCTGTCAGGGAGGTACAGCCTCACCGACGTCGTGCTGCTGGTCGTGGATGAGTGCCATCGGGCGGTCGGTAACTACGCTTACGTCTTCATCGCCAACCATTACTGCAACACGGCAAAGAGCCCGCTGGTTCTTGCGATGACCGCATCACCCGGCGGTGACCGACTGAAGGTGCAGGAGGTCTGCGAGAACCTGCGCATCGAGGCGGTCGAGACAAGGGTGGAGACAGATGAGGATGTCCTCCCTTACATCCACGAACGCGAGATCCATTACATAAACGTCGACCTTCCGCCAGAACTCCAGGAGGCGCTCGCGACCCTCAGGCGACTTCTGGAGTCACGGCTTGAGAAACTTGCAAAACTCAATTACCAGGTTCCAAAAGTCGATAAACTCTCGATAAAAGCTTTAAACGCATTGAACGCTCAGATCCAGCAGCGAATACAGTCTCGCGACCCTTCCGGGTTCATTGCGGCATCACTGCATGCGGAGTGCATGAAACTCCGCCATGCCATATCTCTTGCCGAGACGCAGGGAAGCGAGGCGCTTAAACTCTACCTTGCAAGGCTCGGCGCGGAGGGCGCCTCGAACTCCGGGAGCAAGGCAAGCAAACGACTTGTCTCAGATCCAGCATATCGGAGACTGGTCGAGACCGCGGCGGGGTGGAAAGAGGAACTTCACCCCAAGGCCTCGATCGTCCGCGAACTCGTCCAGGCACAGCTGGCAGTGCATCCGGATAGCCGGATCATTGTTTTTGCCACCTACCGTGACACTGTCCAGACGCTGGTCGATACTCTCACTGCGGCAGGTATTCCCTGCGAGCGGTTCGTCGGCCAGGCGTCCAGGGACGCGGAGCGTGGACTCTCGCAGAAAGAGCAGATCGCGACCCTGGCCCGGTTCCGGGCAGGGGAACTTAAATGCCTGATCGCAACCTCTGTGGGGGAGGAGGGACTCGACGTTCCATCGACCGATATGGTGATCTTTTACGAGGCCGTCCCCTCGGAGATCAGGAGCATCCAGCGCAAAGGCCGGACAGGAAGGAGCGGCAGCGGCACGATCATCGTCCTGGTGACGAAAGGAACCTCTGATGAGACGTTTCGTTACGTGAGCCAGAACAGGGAACGGGCTATGATGAGGGGCATAAAGATGATGAGTGCGGCTCCAGTTCATAGCCCCACCACCCGGCAGACGGAGATCCTGACGTTCACATCGTCCGGGCCTGCTATAACAGTCGATGACCGGGAGACCTCATCCAGGGTTGTCGAGCGCCTGCACGAACTCGGGGCATCGATCTCGCTGGAAAGACTCGATCTCGGTGATTACGCCATAGGGGATCGAATACTAATTGAAAGAAAGACGGTGCAGGACTTTGTGACAACCCTCGTTGAACGTGACCTGTTCGGGCAGATTCATGCGATGGCCGATGCCGTGCCACGCCCCATCCTGATCATCGAGGGGTCCGACGACCTCTACGCGGTGAGAAACATCCACCCGAACGCGATCAGGGGGACGCTTGCCGCCATAATGGTTGATATGGGTGTGGCACTGATCCGCACGCGTGATCCGGATGACACCGCTGAGACGCTCTATGTCCTTGCACAGCGCGAGGGAGGTGAGCGGGGGGAGCGAAAAGCGCACCCGAAGAAGTCCTACCGATCGAGCCGGGAAGAACAGGAGTATGTGCTTGCAGCTTTCCCTAACGTCGGTTTAAAGAGTGCAAGACTCCTCCTTGAGCATTTCGGCTCGCTCAAGGCGGTAATCGAGGCTGAACCAGAGGAATTGATGGCGGTGGACGGGATCGGGGAGAAGACCGCCAGCGCCATATGGGATCTCGCCCGCAGACCTTACCGCTGACCGAGTCTTGCGAGGGCCCTGGCCCCACGCTCGACCGCCTTCATTAGCGTCAGGCAGTCTTCAGCCCTCTGTTCACCCCTGACACGTTCACAGAGGCGGACGATCGTCCGCTCGATCTCGGCTGCCACCAGACCGTCCGGTTCGCCGGGTTTTGTCGCAATTTGCGGGATCTGAACCGGGGCAGGTGCGGTGGGTTCGGAGGCAGGATGGGGTTCCCCTGACTCCATAAGAGGGCAGACGACACACTGCGTCTCTCCCTTGTATTCAAAGAGAGGGTAGCCGCAGACCTTACAGGATTTTGCAAGCATCTTCCCCCCTTTGAGGAGATACTCTGCCATGACTTCATCGGCCCGCTCAACCGTCATTTTGCTTAACTCCTTTAACCTATATATGTCTGGATGGCATTAATAATAGAGGGGTTATTCTCATGGCAAGTCCAGACGAAACAATACAGATCTGCATCCAGATGTTGCAGAATATCAGCGAAGATTCCACCATACCACGAAACATCCGGCGTGTTGCAGACTCGACAAAATCTGTTCTCCTTGACGCGTCGCAGAGTATCGGTCTTCGTGCCGCAACCGCGATCTCCATGATCGACGAGGTCAGTAACGACCCGAACATGCCCGTCCATGCACGGACAAGGATCTGGGAACTGGTATCTCAACTTGAAACGGTACCTCTTGACTGAATCGTCCAAATTAACTGATCCCGGCAGAGTCATAACGGAAAAGGGGATTAGCCGGCTTTGCCGACCGGAACCCTCTATCTGCCCTCTCTTAGTGGTTTTCATCCATGATGGTGACGTGAACGGTGCGCTGGCGATGCGACCGGACGTCGAGCTCCAGGAGGACGATCTGCTGCCATGTCCCGCACGCAAGTTTGCCTCCGATGATCGGGACGGTGAGTGATGGGCCGACGATCGCCGCTCTGACGTGCGATCGACCGTTACCATCGCCCCAGGCTGCATCGTGGGCGTAGGGGATGCCCTCTGGTGCGATGACCGAGAGCGCCCGGCAAAGGTCAGAGAGCACGCCGGGCTCATACTCGATGGTGGTGATGGCGGCGGTCGAACCCGAGACAAAGATGTTTGCAATGCCTTCCCGCACGCCGCTCCCGTCGACAACCTCTGCGATCCGTGGTGTGAGGTTGACGATCTCCCCCTCTCCGTGTGTATCTATCTGGATTGTCCGGCGGTACATCATCGCTGACACCTACCTCTTTGACATGCTCCGTTATATTCCTGCAACGTGATAAATGCGGCGGGGGCTTTAAGGAGATCGGGGCCACAAACCGTATATGGAGGACGGTGAACATCTCTTCTCAGGAGATGGTGGACGTGCCCTATCGGTGGAACAACAGAAAGGATGTGGACGAGGCGGTTGTCGTCGTGCTGAATGCCATGGATTCAGAGCAGGAGATTGAGGGGTGGTTGATACACACCCTTGAAGAGGCGATCAACGACTCCGATCCAGAACTCGTGAAGCACTTCTTCAACGAACTTGAAAGGCACCGACCTGAGGCGCTCCGCTACTTCGCAAAGCACGAATTTTGAGTTTAGGCTATACCGGCAGCGGGGGGTTCGGCCGGGTTTAAATAGCCGGGGAGAGGTTTTTCACCATGACCTGGAGAAAACCCTCTTCCATTCCCGGTGGAACTGTAAAGGTTTCGCCATCGGTAGAAAATGAAGATCCGATGAGATCCGATCCTGTGCACAAAAAACGGATCTTTCATATTGCCCCGCGGCACATAGGGTATCATGCCCGCCAAAAGCGAATTTGGTAGAGGATTCATCGTCAACCTTATGCTGCTTTCGCGGCATTTTGGCCTTCCACCGGAAAGAGCATTCTATGGCGCTGCAGACCACCTGAATGACTTTATCCTTCCGGAACGATTCAGAGGGACGGAGATCGAGGAACTTGTCGAGCGGCTCCGTAAGGCGGTGATCTGGCATCAGCCAGGCATCATGGACAAAGAGGATGCAGCGGACATAAAACACCTCCTCAACCGTCTCGCGATCGCGATCGACCGGGAACTCGGGATCGCCGCGCCTGACGTGGGGAAGTACGACTGATGAACGGAGGTGTACCTCCAGGCGGGGCACAGGCGCAAGGACCTGCTGTAGTGGTGCGATCTTCTGGACCGCTGAGCAACGGGATATGCGTGAATGACGGCAATTTCCCCTGAGCCACAGGTATAAGTGTCCCTAAACCAAATATTTACTGTGAGTTTTGCTGCGATAGGGGCACCGCTCGTTTCAGCGGAGGTCAATGGATGACCGAGATCTACGATGCCTCTCACATCACGGTACTGGAAGGCCTGAGACCTGTACGCGAACGCCCTGCCATGTATATCGGCAGCACGGATACTCGTGGGCTGCACCATCTCGTCTACGAGGTCGTGGACAACGCCATAGACGAGGCTCTCGCCGGTTTCTGCGACCTGATCATGGTGACCATAAACCGTGACGGTTCGGTCACTGTTGAAGACAACGGTCGCGGCATCCCGGTCGACATGATGCCTCGCTATGGCAAGAGCGCTCTCGAGATTGTTCTCACAGTGCTTCACGCCGGTGGGAAGTTCGATAAGAGTACATACCAGGTCTCTGGCGGGCTGCATGGCGTCGGCGTATCGGTGGTCAACGCCCTTGCATCCTGGCTTGATGCAACGGTCTACCGTGATGGCAACGTATACACGATGCAGTTCCGGCGGGGAGAGGTTGCAAAGCCACTTGAGAGTCGCCCCGAGACCGAAGACGATATGAGAGAGCGATACGAGGCGCGTTACGGCACCCCCGCTCCAGAAGAGATAGATTATGAACGACTCAAGGGGACACGGATAACGTTCCAGCCCGACCGCTCGATCTTGGAGACCGTTGAATTTGATTACGACGTGCTGGATCACCGTCTCCGCGAGCTCGCCTACTTAAACCGCGGGCTTAAGATCGTACTCCGGGACGAGCGCACCGGTGACTCTGCCACATACTGCTTCGAGGACGGTATCCGCCAGTTCGTTGCCCTCCTTGGTGAGGGGAAGGAGAAACTCCACGACGATATCATCTACTTCCAGAAGAGTGATCCCGAGAGCCTGGTCGAGGTCGAGGTTGCTCTTCAGTATAATAACTCATACACGGAGACAGTCTTTACCTACGTCAACAGCGTCAACACCCGGGAGGGAGGAACGCACCTCGAGGGGTTCCGGAGCGCCATAACGAGGGCAATCAACAACGCCGCCCGCCGGAATAACCTGATCAAGAACAGCGATACCCTCTTCCGCGGTGAGGATGTCAGAGAGGGGCTTGCCGCCGTAATAAGCACCCGGGTGGCAAACCCACAGTTTGAAGGGCAGACCAAGATGCGCCTTGGAAACAGCAACGTCCGGGGTATTGTGGACTCACTCGTCTACTCCTCCCTCACCGACTACTTTGAGGAGCACCCAAAAACCCTCCAGACGATCGTGGAGAAGGCAATGGCGGCCGCGAGAGCGCGGGAGGCTGCCAGGAACGCGCGTGAACTCGCCAGGCGAAAGAGTTCGCTGGAATCGACCGGGCTACCTGGCAAACTTGCCGATTGTCAGGAGCGTGACCCGACAAAGAGCGAACTCTATATTGTGGAGGGCGACTCTGCCGGGGGTTCGGCCAAACAGGGTCGGGACCGTAAGTTCCAGGCGATCCTTCCGTTGCGGGGAAAGATCCTGAACGTTGAAAAGGCCTCTGAGCACAGGATCCTGAAGAACGCCGAGGTTCAGGCGTTGATATCCGCCATTGGCACAGGTGTCGGCGACACCTTCGATGCGGAACGCGCCCGCTATCACCGGATTATACTGATGACAGATGCCGATGTGGACGGGGCGCACATCCGGACGCTCCTCCTGACGTTCTTCTACCGCTACATGACAGGACTCATTGAGAAAGGGTTCATCTACATCGCCCAGCCACCGCTCTACAGGGTCGCCAGGGGTAAACAGGAACGATACGCATACGGTGAGGAGGAACTCCGGGCCATCCTGGCTGAGTGGGGCGATAAGGGCGTCTCAATCCAGCGTTACAAGGGTCTTGGCGAGATGAACGCAGGGCAACTCTGGAGCACCACGATGGACCCGGCAAACAGGATCCTTAAGCAGGTGCGGATCGAGGACGCCGCATACGCAAACGCTATCTTCGAGAAACTGATGGGAGAGAATGTGGACGCCAGGCGGGACTTCATACGTCGGCATGCAAAAGAGGTGAGCAACCTTGACATCTGAGCAGCAGGTTGTTCCGATCAACATCGAGGAGGAGATGAAGTCATGCTACATCGACTACGCGATGAGCGTGATCATCGGCCGCGCCATCCCCGATGTGAGGGACGGCCTCAAACCAGTCCACCGGCGCACCCTCTACGCCATGTGGGAGATGGGCAACACGAGCGACAAACCCTACAGGAAGAGCGCTCGTGTTGTCGGAGATGTGATGGGTAAGTACCACCCCCACGGTGATGCGGCCATATATGACACCCTGGTGAAGATGGCGCAGCCATTCACCTATCGCTACCCGCTGGTGGACGGTCAGGGGAACTTCGGTTCGATCGACGGGGATGCCGCTGCGGCCATGCGATACACGGAGGCTCGCCTCACGAAGATCTCGGAGGAACTCCTGGTTGATATCGACAAGAAGACGGTTGATTTGGTTCCGAACTTCGACGGGTCGCTTGAAGAACCGGAGGTTCTCCCTGCACGGATACCAAACCTCCTCATAAACGGTTCAAGCGGGATTGCCGTCGGGATGGCAACAAACATGCCTCCACACAACCTTCGCGAGGTCTGCGAAGCGATCTGTCGTGTAATCGATAACCCCGTTACCTCTACAACGGAGTTGATGAGGATCATGCCGGGACCGGACTTCCCGACCGGCGGGATCATCATGGGCACCGAGGGCATCAGGGACGCCTACCTGACCGGACGGGGGAAGTGTGTGATCCGCGGTGTCGCGGAGATCGAGGAGGAGGGCAGAACACCGCGGATCGTCATCACCGAGATCCCCTACCAGGTTAACAAGGCGCGGTTGATCGAGCATATCGCCTCCCTAGTACGCGACAGAAAGATTGAAGGGATCAGCGATATCCGTGATGAGTCTGATCGGGAGGGGATGCGGATCGTGATCGACCTCAAGCGAGGGGTGGCACCACAGGTGATCCTCAACTACCTCTACAAACACACAGCGCTTGAATCGTCTTTCGGGATCATCAACCTGGCGATCGTCGATCGCCAGCCCCGCACCCTGAACCTCAAGGAGATCATAGGCGAGTTCCTTAAACACCGGGTGGAGGTTGTCCGGCGGAGGACTGAGTTCGATCTCGCGAAAGCACAGGAGCGTATGCACATCCTCCACGGTCTCCTCGTCGCCCTCGATAATATCGATGCGGTAATTGCGACGATCAGGGCCTCAAGTACGACTGAAGAGGCACAGAAAGCGCTTGTTGCGAAGTTTACGCTGGACGAGGTGCAGGCGGACGCCATCCTGAAGATGCAACTCCGGCGGCTTGCGGCGCTTGAGCAGCAGAAGATCTTGACCGAGCGCGACGCTCTTGCTGCGGAGATCGAGCGACTCGGCACGATCCTCTCCACCGAGGCAAACGTCCTCGCCGAGATCAGGAAGGAACTTCGCGATATCATCGCCCGCTATGGTGATGACCGGAGAACCAGGATCGTGGAAGCGGTCGAGACACTTGAGAAGGAGGATTTAATCGAGGACAAACCGATGCTGGTCTCGCTCACCTCCTCAAACTACATCAAGCGGATCGACATGGATGCCTATCGGAACCAGCGTCGCGGCGGTCGTGGAGTCATAGGCATGGCCACGAAAGAGGATGACGGTGTGGAGAGAGTCTTCGTTGCGAACATGCACGATTACCTTCTCTGTTTTACTGACAGGGGAAGAGTCTACTGGCTGAAGGTCTACGACCTCCCGGAGGGGCAGCGGACGGGCAGAGGCAAAGCGCTTGTCAACCTCTTGCCCCTCGCTGGAGATGAGCGGGTGACGGCGGTGATCCCGGTCAGGGAGTTCCGACCTGACCGCTACCTCTTCTTTGCAACGAGAGGCGGTACGGTCGCGAAGGTAGCACTTGATGAGTTTTCACGACCGCGTCAGACCGGGATCAACGCCATCAACCTCCGGGACGGCGATGCACTGGTGGATGTGAAGATGACCGACGGCAACCAGGAACTGATCCTGACGACCAGGTTCGGTCAGAGTCTCCGGTTCGATGAAGACTCTGTCCGCCCGGTCCACCGGAACGCCATGGGTGTCCGGGGGATCAGGTTGCGCAACGGTGATGCGCTGCAATCGGTATCGGTGGTGGAAGGGGATCATCTCCTCACCATCACCGAGCAGGGTTTTGGGAAGCGGACTGAGTTTGATGAGTTCCGCGGTCACGGGAGGGGCACGCTGGGCGTGCGAAACATCGTTGTCGACGCCCGGAGCGGCGGTGTCGTTGGGTCGATGGCGGTCTATGAGAACGACGAGATCATCGTTATGAGCGCGTCCGGGATCGTGATCAGGACGAAGGTCTCTGAGATCTCGATCCAGAAACGGGGCACGCGGGGTGTCCGGATAATGAGACTCGATGACGGTGACCGTGTTGTCGGGTTCACGATCCTGAATGCAGAGGACAGAGACGAGGAGTAGGCGCCCACACGTTCATTTTAGGATCAGAATAGGGCTAATTCCCAGCATTCAGGAACTCCTGCTACTTATTTGTGACCGCCGGAATCATCAGAGATGGGTTCAAAACCCAAATACCGTTATTCTCTGGATAGGTGGCACTGCGCGAATCTTCATGAAATACCTGCACCCACGCATCCTGCGAATTTCGTGGAATTGCTTGACCCTTTTGATAGTGTCCTTGCTCTATCTGTTGAGGGACTTGAATGCCTCCCAGGTTGGAGAACTGATTCTTGAATGTTCACTCAATACACTGGACCATTCTTACCGTAGAGATATAAACACAATCAGATACCCCCTGGCAATATCAGAACTTTAAGTTCGGTACCCCAGGCATACCGCGCAGATTAGTAGACAGATTCAATATTTCCGATAGACTTTTCTCCGGTTTCCGACCTCGACCAGGGTGATTATCATTGTATTGCCCTCGATTGTGAGGATCGCTCGATACTGCCCAACTCGAAAAGAGTACAGGGGGCTGCGTGAGTGCCCCTTCATCTTTTTAACGTAAGATTGGGGGTGCGGTTCATCTGCCAGAGCATAGAGTTCATCCTTAATTCGTTTGCGATCAGGTTCCGCGATTTTATTGAGGTCCCGCTCGGCACCCGCCGTGATGAGCAGTCGCCATCTCATAGGCCCTGTTCCCGGACATACTCCTCGAAGGAACGAACTCTGCCGGCACGAATGTCTTCAAAGGCTTCTTCAATTCTCTTCATGGACTCTTCGGAAAGCGGTTCCGGATCATACGCCATGTCCAGGAGACGGTTCAGCGTCTCGTCGTAGGTTTCTCGTGGGTGGAGTTTCACATCATCCAGGCGAGACTTGGTCTCAGGTTGGAGTTGGATCGTCGTAACCATAGTTATCCATAGGGAGGTATGGAAGATAAAGATTTTGTCATGGTCATATTCCTGAGCTTCCAGTGGAAAAAGAAGTTGTTCTTCTGCGATCGCCAGTAGTATACTATTGTGATATCGGTATGGTCACCGTTCGTAGACAGTGACCTTATCTTTCCATCCCTGAAGTTCAAGACGACTTTCCGGGATCATGAATCCGCATATCGAGCAATACCACCCCACCGGGACAAATGTGCGACGAGCTTACCTTCCCACCCGCAGATGGGTGCCTTGTAGCGACGGAAAGTGGTGATGATGAGAGCCCATCAAATCAACGATCTGACCTATAAACTCTTCTCTCTTTTCCGGTAGTATGCGCGCCTCTGGCGCACCTTGCCAGTTTACCCGGTTTTTACCGGAGATTTACCAGGTCTGCTAATTTTTTTGCGCCTCGGTGAGGGCTGTTCCGTCAGGTATATATACCCGGCTCCAAAATGGCTAATGGCCTTTAACACCGAGTTTTTGGCAAAAGAAGACGGAATTGAAGAGATTGAACCCGGTTTCTCTATCACGGAGTTCCTCAGTTCGCCCTACCTGGACACCATTGCACAGACTATTGAACGAGAATACTACTCCAGACAGGTCTCTCTGTTCCATTA
>Ga0116194_1000618_pt1 | contig 27848 bp, 21 predicted proteins | sample AD_SCU001_MetaG_FD_89887 | JGI IMG/M metagenome (GOLD analysis project Ga0116194, IMG submission 89887) | Active sludge microbial communities of municipal wastewater-treating anaerobic digesters from China - AD_SCU001_MetaG | ecosystem: Engineered > Bioreactor > Anaerobic > Digestate | place...
CAAAGACAAAGATAAAGACAAGGACAAAAAGAAGAAAAAGAAAAAAACGGGCGACGACACCGCTGATGACGCCGCAGAAGTTGCCGCCGACAACAAACTGGACGAGGACGCGATCGCTGTTCCGCCAGGCATGCCCCCCGGAGATTACACGAAGCTTGCGGATGAAGACGGCGTTATCGAAGCCACAGCCGACGAAGAAGACTAACCATGAATACCCAGGAAACCAGCCAGACTCAATCAGCAGTCATACCGATCAACGCGCCGCTTGACGAAATTATCGTTCATTCGGTCTGTAAAACCTACAAAGGCCGCAAGGTCGTCGACAATGTATCGCTGAACATAAAAAAGGGCGAAATCGTCGGGCTGCTTGGCCCCAACGGTGCCGGCAAAACCACCACCTTCTACATGGTTGTCGGTCTGGTAAAGCCAGACAGCGGCAAAGTCACCTTCAACGACCGCGATATCACGCATAAAGCAATGTATCAGCGGGCGCGCATGGGTATCGGCTACCTGCCCCAGGAAGCCAGCGTCTTTCGCAAGCTGACAGTGCGCGAAAACATCTGGCTGATCCTGGAAGGCATCAATATCAGCGACAAAGAACGCAAACAGCGCCTCGACAAGCTGCTGACCGAACTCAATATCGGCCGTATTTCCGACAGCCTCGGCTATGCCCTCTCGGGCGGCGAGCGCCGCCGTGTCGAAATCGCGCGCGCACTGGCGGCCGAACCCAGTTTCATACTGCTCGACGAACCGTTCGCCGGCGTCGACCCGATCGCGGTCCAGGACATTCAGAGCATCGTGCTCGAACTGCAGAAGAAGGGCCTCGGGCTACTGATAACCGACCACAACGTGCGCGAAACCCTGGCGATTGTCGACCGCGCCTATATTCTCAGCCTCGGCAAGATTCTCGTCTCGGGCACCGCTCAGCACGTCGCCCAGGACGAAACCGCCCGCAAATTCTATCTCGGAGACCGTTTCCAGCTCGACCAGATTGAGAAGTTCAGCCAATGACCTACATCTTCGTTCTGGTTGTAATCAGCGGCATCATCGCCTATGTCGGTGACTGGCTCGGCACGCTGGTCGGCAAAAAACGACTGACGATCTTCGGCCTGCGACCGCGCATAACCGCTCTTGTCGTCGCCATTTCGACCGGCATTCTCATTACCCTGCTGACGCTGGGAGTCGCGGCCGCCCTTTCTGAAGATGTGCGCACCGCGCTTTTCTCAATGGACACCATCCGTCAGGAAATCGACAAGCTGCAGGCCGAAACCCGCGGCCTCGTCGAATCGCGCAATCGTCTCGAACAGGAAAAGAAGGCCCTCAACGATGACGTTGCCCGGCTGACTTCGCAGGTGCGCATCAAAGAGACCGAGAGCGTCGTCTTCAGAAAAGACGAGCCGCTGGCGGTCTGTGTTATCGCCGCCGGACGCCGCCCCGAAGAAGTCATGAAGGAGCTCACCAACCTGATCATCAGTCTTACCGACAAGGTGCGCCGCCGCGGCGTCAAAGTCAAAGATGAAATCGAGTTCTTCACCGAAAACAAAGAGCAGCTTGGGCAGATGGCGAATCATATTGCGACTTCGACACAGGACCTCGTCGTCGGCGCAGTGGCGGCCGAGAACATCAACGCCGGCGAAGAACTCGGCAATGTCAGGTTTCTCGTATTGCCAAACAACCTGATCTTCACGAAAAACCAGGAAATCGCCTCGGTCGAGATAAATGGCCGGGCCAATCGCGGTGAAATTGCCCGGGACCTGAAAAATTTCATGGATGAAATCAATCAGGAGGTCGTCAACCTTGGCATGATTGCCAACCCGCTCACCGGCAGATTTGGTGACCTTTCTTCCGAATCGATGATTTCTTTCTACGATATGGTCAACCGCATCAGGGAACTGAACCGTAAAATTGTGCTGATAGCAGTTGTTCCAGAAGACACCTACGCCATCGGGCCTCTCGACGTCTCGTTCCGGTTCGAAGAACCAGGCGAAAACGCCGATGAACCCGACGAAGGTCAATAATGGTTGCGCCCGAAGCCCGGGCAGATTATTCTTGTCTGTAAACCATCAGGGGGCTTGCAGTGAAAACCGGAAGATTTGACGTCGACATTCTCCACGAAGGGCAGATGCTCGTCGATGGCGGCATCGCCTTTTCCGGCATTCCGCGCAGCGAATGGGAAACCTTTGCGCCGCCTGACGAGCGCAACCGGGTGCGTTTTGGCCTGAATCAGCTGCTCGTGCGCGGCGAAGGCATAAACCTGCTTATCGACACCGGCATGGGCAATAAGATGCGACCGCGCAAACGCGAAATAATGGGTCTCGGTTCGCCGTCGGCACTTTATGACAACCTCGCCCGCTTCGGCCTCAAGCCTGATGATATCACCCACGTGGTTTTCACGCACCTGCATTACGACCACTGTGGCGGGGCCACCGAAGCTGAAGGCGATGAAATAGTGCCGGCCTTCAAAAATGCCATGTATTTCGTACAAAGAGAAGAATGGGATGCAGCAATCAATCCGAGCGAGATTTCGCGCAGCAGCTACTGTGTTCATGATTTTCTTCCCCTGCAGGAAACCGGGCGTCTGAAGCTTCTTAACGGCGACCTCGAAATCGCTGCGGGAGTTTATCTCGAAGTGAGCAGCGGCCACACGGCCGGTCACCAGATAGTCAGAATCATGGACCGTGAACTGCGGGTTATTTTTCCGGGCGATATCTGCCCCACCCCCTTTCATCTGCCGCCAGACCGTCGCGAGGCCTTCGATCTTTTTCCGGCCGACACCATTGCCGCCCGAAAAATTCTGCTCAAACGCAGCAGCCGCGCCGATACCCGCGTCGTTTTTTCGCATGCGGCCGAAGCCGGATTTTATCGAATAGAGCAGAAACAGAACGGCTTCGAAGCCCTGCTGTGTCATGAAAACTGAAAAAATCGCCATTCTCGCCAACGCTGCCTCGCGCACCCTCAACCGTGCCGAACTTGCAGCGACAGCCAGTCATATCAACCGCTTTCTGCCGTGCGAAACAATTTTTACCACCAGTATCGAAAATGCCCGCGAGACCGCGCAACGCCTCTCTGCCGACCCAGCCTGTCTGGTGGCGGCCTGTGGTGGTGACGGCACGATCCATACGGTTATCAACAGTGTCGTGCCAGAGGCGATAACCGGCATCATACCGGCCGGAACCGCCAACGTCATTGCCCGCGAACTCGGAATTCCGGTGCAGATGCGCGAAGCCGGCAAACTGCTGTTGACCGGTGCGGCACAGAAGTGCGATCTTGGCACCTGCAACGGCCGCAAATTCATTTTTGTGGCCGGCATCGGTTTTGACGCTGTGGTTGCCGGTGCCGTTTCGCCGACGCTTAAAAAATTGTTCGGCCGCTATGCCTATCATATTGCCGGTCTGCAGCAGTTCTGTTTTTACCGCCCGCCAACTCTGAGAATCAGGGTCGATGACAGCTCCGATGAATTCACCGGGCGTTTTGCCATTTTTGCCAATATGCGCCGCTATGGCGGCGACCTTTTTTTCGCTCCCGATGCCCGATATGACGACGGCATGCTGAATATGGTTCTCGTTGAAGACTTCAGTATGCGCACGATGCTGCAGCTGCTCAACTTTGCCAGGCGCAACGGCCAGAAACCGACGCATGGCATCAGAACCCTGACCGGGCGCAAATTTCACGTCACCGCCTCAGAACCTGCCCCTTATCAGCTCGACGGCGAGGTTTTTGCCGCTGCTGCAGAATTCACGATCGGTCTGGCAGAACACCAGGCCCGCTTCATTACCAGCTGATGGACTACCTGACCCTGATCTGGACAACAATTCAACTGCTGCTTATTTTTGCGGCGGCAAGCGGAGCTATCTGCCTGATCATCGGCCTGTTTCACCCGATCACGGTCAATCTTAAACTCAGAGCCTCGCAGCTGGGTCAGCGCGGCGAAATCTGGGGCAGCTATCTGTTCGGCCTTGTGAAGATCGGCGTCATCGCCACCCCGCACAATCAGGATGTCGCACTGAAGATTCTCTACTGGCAGAAATTTCTGCAGCGCAATCGGCGGCAGAAGCCAACCCGACCGCAGCCACCGCCGGCGACCCCGTGGCAGCCCGCCACCGATTCTGCATCTGCAACCGCGCCAAAAACGACAGACAGTATGAAGCCACAGCCCACAACAGAATCTGCGGCAGCTTCGGTTAAGCCGGCAGAATCATCACCAGCTGCCATAAGCAAGGAAGAAAAGCGGGCAGAAACGGTCAAAGCAGAAAGTGCCGTCCAGGCGAAGCCTGACAGCGAGCCGGCCATTCAAACAGATGCTGAGAAAGAAACAGAAAAGAAGTCTGTGTCTGAAGCCGCTATTGAAAGCAAAACAAAGATTGAAAATATGAAAACACCTGAAGCCGAAACCGCTGGCGAAACTGAGCCCGGAATTATGTCTGAGTCTACAGATGGCATCAGGGCCGAGATCATGACTGAAGACAGCACTGAACCTTTTATCAAGGCTGACGAGCTGGATTCCGAACCGGCGCCCGTTACCCGGCAACAGCCGGTCGATGTCACACCGGTAGATGTTACGCCGCTGAAACCAGTGGCAGAAGTGGCAAAAGAGCAACAGGCCGCCGAAAAGTCAGAACCAGCCGCAGGTATCAGAAGCGATGACCAGACAGAAAAGGCAGCAGCAGGCGGCAGCGACTGGCGTGCCCGCGCCCGCCGTTTCCGCAGAGATCTGAACAACCGATATCAGCAGCTGAAGCGCTACATAAGACTGTTCATGCGCAAATGGCAGGTTGTCTGGCCGATTCTGCAGCGCTTCTGGGGGCGCGGTAAAAAGGGCTTCAACCTTGTCGAACCAACCCTGAAAGTGCGCTATGCCCTGCACGAGCCCTACATTACCGGTATGTTCCACGGCAGCATCTCGATTTTTTCTGGGCTGGCGGCGCAGTTCGGCCTCAACTTCATTCCGGTGCCGATGTTTGGCGAGCCATGCATCTATGCCCGCGGCCGGGTAACAGCGGTTATCAGGCCCTGGCGCTTTCTCGCCGCAATGCTGGGGCTGCTGTTCGAGCGCGATCTTTATCGTGAAGCCTGGCAGGCATTCAGCTGGTACCGCGCCCGCCGGCAGCAGGCGTGAAAAAAAAGTTTTTTTCGCTGATGGTTTCTGGTAAGATATTCACGAAACTCAGGAGGTTCTAACACCAATGGCTATTGATGCATTGATCAAGACTGTTCTTTCCGAACTGAAAGTTGCAATTAACTCCAAAACGGTTATTGGTGAACCTACCACCTTCAAAAACTGGACGGTGATCCCGGTTACGCGCGTTTCGTTCGGCTTTGGCGTCGGCGGCGGTAACGGGAAAAATGACAGCGCAGCTTTTGGCGGCGGATCGGGCGGTGGTGCCACCATCGAGCCGGTCGCCTTTATCGCCATCAACGAAAAAGAAGTCAAACTGATTTCGCTGAAAGAAAAAGAGACGATCTGGGAAAAGATTCTCAAACCCGAAGTCGGCGAAAAGATATACAACAAACTGATGGGAATCGCTGATGCCCAGGATGCCGCACCGGTTTCAACCACCGAGGGTGAGAAGCCCTGATCGCTTAAATTTGGCCGAATTCTCTCAGAGAGGGAGTGGTTACTATTATCGACATTCTTAAACAGATTCCGTTGTTTCAGGGTCTTGAAGAAATCGACCTGAAGAAGATTTCCGAGGTTGTCAAAGAACGCACACTGCCGGCCGGCACCTGCCTGTTCAAGGAAGGCGACCACGGAGATGCTTTTTACCTGCTCAAAGAAGGCACGGTTGAAGTCTATAAAAACGACAACGGCGCCGAAAAGCTGGTTACGAAGATTTCTTACAGCGATGAAAGCAACTTTTTCGGTGAAATGGCCCTGATTGAAGGGGTAGCCCGTAACGCCACCATCAAAACCGCTGCCGAATGCAAGGTTCTCGAAATCGACAAGGTCAATTTCGACATGCTGCTGCGGCTCAACTCTTTTATCGCCCTGCGCATCATGACGGCTCTCAGTCGACGCCTGCGCAAAGAATCAGCCCCGCCGAAGGCCGAAGAAAAATGCGGTAAAATCATTACCTTCTTCGCTCCCAAAGGCGGAGCCGGTAAGAGCGTCATTGCCGCCAATATCGTTGCCGGCATCGCCAAACTGACGAAAAAATCGGTTCTGCTGCTCGACCTCGACCTGCAGTTCGGCGATCTGGCGTTCATGCTTGGGCTCAAGGGCAAAAAGACCATTGCCGATGTCGTTGAAGCCGACCCTTCGAACCCCGAAGATCTTAAAAAATTCCTCTCCGATCATCCGCTGGGCTTCAGCGTTCTGCCGTCGCCGATCAAGCCCGAGCAGTCAGAAATGGTCAACTCGAACCATCTGCGCAAGCTCGTCAAAATTGCTCAGAAGGCCTTTGACTATATCGTCATCGATACCCACTCCCTGTTCCAGGATCTGACGATCAATGCTCTCGACATTTCTGACCTGATCTGCCTGGTCATGGCCCCCGAAATGAACCATATCAAGAGCATGCACGTCTGCATCAAGGTCATGGAAACCCTCAAATACCCGCCGGAAAAGATTCGCCTGATTCTCAGCCGCGAAGACTGCGTCTACGCCAAACCGCGCACCGACATAGAAACGGCCCTGAAGCGCAAATTCGACTTTACTCTGCACGATGACTGGAAGAGCGCTTCAGAAATGATCAACGACCAGAAAACCATCTTCGACGGTGACACCCAGTCGACCTACCGGTCTGACCTCGTAACCATGATCTCGGGCCTCACCGGTGAGAAACTCGAAGACGCCGCCAAAGTCGGTCTGCTCGGGTCGATCAAAAAACTGTTCGGCTGATCCTCTTCGAATTAACGCATAAAATACGCCCAGTTTCAGCGGGGCGTATTTTTTTATGCGCCCTGACGTTTAATTTCCCAGAGCATGTGGGGCAGTTGCGGCAATATGAGCCGGGTGGCGGCAAGTCTGACCGCCTTACTGCTGCCAGGCAGGCAGATAAGCATCTTGCCGGAAGCCAGACCGGCGGTAGCGCGGCTCAACATCGCAGCCGTGCCAATCTGCTGGTAAGAAATAAGCCTGAACAGTTCACCGAACCCGTCGAGTTCTTTGCTGAAAAGGCGACGTGCGACTTCTACCGTGCCATCGCGGGCAGTGAGGCCGGTACCACCGGTGGTTACAATCGCATCGAGGTCTGACCGGCTCAGCCATGCCTGCAGTGAAGCCAGCATCAGCTCTGGGTCTTCTTTGACTACCTCGTAGGCAGATATTGTGTGCCCGCCGGCTTTGAGAATTTCCTGGAGAATTGCGCCCGATTTGTCGTCGGCCGCCAAGCGGGTATCAGAAAAGGTCATTACCCCGACTTTGAGGCTGGCGGCAGCCATTTTTTCGTGTTCGCGGTGTCCCATATTTCACCTCAGTGGCGTTTGCCGGCGGGGCGATTCAGACATACCGGCGGGCTGACGGAACGGGCTATTTCAACCAGTTCGGGATCATCGAGAAGAATGAAGTCAAGCTGTTCGTGCTCTTCAAGAAAGCGTTCGACCCCCTCGACAATCTGCAGTGACAGCAGATCTGCTTCTGTCGGGCTGATTTTTCCGGCCGGTTCGATGCCGATGGTCAGGGTGCCATTTTCTGAAGCGGCGGTCGCCGCCATAAAGACATAAACGGCCGCAACTTCGGCCAGTGGTGAAAAAACCGCTGCGAGATACTCGATAAAAGCTGGTGGCAACTCAGGGTCGGGTGTCGAAAAGAGCATCTGCTCGCCGGCGTCGATCTCAATCTCTTCGCTGTGGCAGAGAGATTTTTCGGCAAGAAAATTACGGGCCTGAATCAGCAGTTTGGCGGCCTCAGGGGCAGAAATCATAACAGAAAGACCGCCCTCGGCGTTCAACCTGATCGCGTTGTCTTTTATAAAAAGCTCTGCCAGCCAGGCAAGTTTGCCATGGCAATGGCCGGCGGCTTCAGGGTTGACTGCGTGAAAGGCGGCCATGGTGGCAAAAAAGTCAATTACACCGTCATCACCAGGTTGCATTGGGGCAATAACCGGTTCTTCGAGCAGTTCAGCGAAACAGCAGTGCGGAACAGCGCCCAACCGGGCATATTCACAGATTTTGCGGTCGAGGCTGCGGTTTTCGCCATGACAATCAGCTTGGCCCGAGCAATTTGCGACGCCGGACAGTTCACCGGTGTTCTTCGATTTCATGCGGCAATCTCCCTGCACAACTCTGCGGCAACCCGGTCGGCAGTTGCAGCCAATGCCGATTCGTCACCATCATTGTTGACCAGAATAACTTCGAGGCCCTCGGGCAGCTTGTCCTGGGCAAACAGTCGTTCACGAGCGCTCTCTTCGGTCCAGTTGCGGTAATTTACGAGACGTTTCAGCCTGACTTCGGGGTCAGCCTGCACGTAGATGAGACGGTTGCAGAGGGTATCGAGACCCATCGAAAAAAGCAGGGCGGCATTGACGATAATCGCCCGCTGGCCATTTTTACGCGCAGCATCGATGCGGGCAGCCACCATTTTTTTCATCGCCGGATGCATGATGCCATTGAGAGTATTGATCGTGGCGCTGCTTACAAAAGCGCGGCGACCAAGTGAGCGGCGGCAGACGTTTCCTGAGGCGTCGAGAATATCATCGCCAAACGCTATTACCAGAGACTTTCTGACCTGTCCATCAGCCAGCAGCTCATGCCCTACCGCATCGACTTCGAGATTTTCACCAAAGCCCCGCAGCGACAGCAGATTGGCGAAGGTAGACTTGCCAGCACCGGTCTGGCCCGAAATTCCAATTATCAGCATCTTATGTACTCTTTCTCGGCAGAAAGACCGTAAAGGTCGAGCCTTCACCAGACACGCTCTGCACTTCGATACGGCCGCCATGTTCTTCGACAATTCTTTGAGCCATCGACAGCCCGAGGCCGGTGCCGTCTTCTTTGGTGGTCATGAACGGGTTGAAAATATCGGGCAGCCTTTCGGCCGGAATCCCGATACCGGTATCTTCGAAGGCGACCACAACATGGTCGTCGCGGCTGTCGATATTGACCGTCAGTCTGCCATTACGGCCGATCGCATGAATTGCATTCGTCAGAATGTTGATAAACACCTGCTTGAGCTGATCAGGGTCACCGACAATTACCGGGCAAACACCATTGATATGGGTTTCAAACTGAATACTCTGCTTGCCGAGCTGATTCTTGATCAGCTGGTAGCAATCTTCGACCACCTTGGCCGGAACGACGTCGATGGCCTTCGGCTTGCTCGGCTTGGCAAAGTCGAGCAGATTGCCAACGATACTTTCGAGGCGATCGATCTCACGCTGAATTATACCGAGAGGTTCGCGGCGGTTATCGTCGGCGGCAAACTCGGCTTCGAGCAACTGCACGATCATTTTCATGCCGGTGAGCGGGTTGCGTATTTCGTGCGCAACGCCGGCCGCGAGCACCCCGATGGCCGAAAGTTTGTCGGCGCGTTTCAACTGCTCTTCAAGTGCACTCATCTGAGTGACATCCTTGATGAAGAACGCTGTGCCAAGCATGCTGCCGCCCTCGTTTCTGAACGGGAAGGCGTTGACCTCGACGATGCGCGCCGTTCCGGCCGCTTTCAGCCTTACCTTTTCGTTTTCGAGGGTAATATTGGTTTCTAGAACATCGATCATCAGTTCATTGAGACGGCCCGGCAGTTTTTCGGCCGTGTCGAACGGGCTCCAGCCCTCAGGAAACTGTCGCCCCATGATCAGCCTGATTTCGGGGTTGGCATAGGTTACCCGCCCGGCCGGGTCAAAAATGAGAACGCCAGAGGTCATACTCTCAAGAATACGCTCGGTGAAGCCCTTGAGGTTAATCAGATCTTTGAACATGTGATCGATAGAGGCAATCTGTGTGGCGATAATCTGCAGACCGATAATGTCTTCGTCGCGATAGGCATAAGGCTTGCGGCTGCCGATCGCGAGAACCCCGATCAGTCGCCCCGAAACTTCGATCGGCAGGATGAGCACCGAGTTGTATTCCTGCGAATAGGTCAGGTACGGCTTCATTTCTTTTGCCGCCAGACCGACCGGGCCTTCGCCAATTCTGATCACCCGGGGAAAAGGACCCGTAACCGTATCGTCAGCTTTTACTTCAAGAGTTTTGCCGTCCGACGACAGGAAATAAAGAAGATACGAATCAAAATTGATGAAGCTGCGGGCGACTTTGCCAAGGGCATCGTAGATATTGCGAAAGTCGATCAACGATTCGGCCTGCTGCGAAATCTCATACAGAGCTGACAGGCGCGAATTTTTGTGAATCATCTCGTTGTTGAGTCTGAAGTTCTCGAACAACGAGCCCATGAACGGGGTAAGAATTTCGAGAAAACTGCGCTGTTCCTGCGAAAAATCAGTGCGGTCTTCGGGCTTGAAAATTACCAGCAGGGCAACCGGCTTGCCGGCAAGCATCACCGGCCAGGCAGACATTTTCCGGACCGGGTGGCGCGGCGAGATCTCATACTCAGTGGTACCGGGTATCTGCAGAGAATCACGCACCCTGATGAAGGTGCGAAAGCACTCCTTGAGAAAATCATCATTGATCTGCGGCTCAGGCAGGCTTTCAAGAAAGCTTCTGACGAACGGCACCATGATGTTGATTTTTTCGTGCGGCGTGAGCAGCAGAGCCCCGGCCGACTCGGTTACCGACACGGCGCTTTCGGTAAGAAACAGCAGGGCGCGGTCAGGGTTCAGATGCGAAATTGCCTGGGCAATCTCGCTCAGCAGTGAAATTGCAATAACCGGTTTCTGTTCTATGGGCATCGATAACTCCGAATATGTCAGCAAAATACCACGAATAGCAAACCGGCGCACGAAATTTCCCTGAATCTTGAAAAGTTGCCGGTTGTGGAGTATTTTTAACAGAATCAGAAATAAAGGAGAACCACATGGGAAAGGATTCTACAAGCTCAAAGAAAAAGGCTGACACTGGCGCAAAGACCTTCAAGGCTGACGCCATTACGCAGACCATTCTCGACCATTTTGCCGCGATCAGCGCTATTCCGCGCAAGTCAGGCAATGAAGCGCAGATTCGTGCTTTTCTTGTAAAATGGGCAGAAGAACATAAATTTGCCGCTGAAGTCGATCAGGTTGGCAACCTGATCATCAGAATTCCCGCCAGCAAAGGCATGGAAAAGCGCCACGGCATCGTGTTACAGGGCCACCTCGACATGGTCTGCGAAAAGACTCCCGATTCCAACCATGATTTTTTCCATGATCCGATCAGATTCGTTTATGATGGCGAATGGCTCAAGGCTGATCACACGACACTCGGCGCCGACAACGGCATTGCCATTGCCATGGCCCAGTGCCTGGTAACTGACAGCACTGTAAAACACCCGGCCATCGAACTGCTTTTCACCGTCGAGGAAGAAACCGGCCTGACCGGCGCCAAAGGACTCAAACCAGGCAGTCTTAAAGGCAAATACCTTATAAACATCGACTCAGAAACGGACGACGTCTTTACCATTGGCTGTGCCGGCGGCAAAGACAGCCATATCGAACTGGATCTGGATTATGAAGAAGTTCCGAATGACTATGTCGCCATGCAGTTGATGGTTAGCGGCTGCACCGGCGGTCATTCTGGTGCCAACATCATCAACGAAAGAGCCAACGCCATAAGGGTTCTGGCCCGTGTACTGCACCGGATTCGCGAGCATACCGACGTTCGCCTGATTGGCATTCTTGGCGGCACTGCTCACAATGCCATTCCGCGTGATGCCGAAGCGACCTTCTACGTGCCGGTAAGCGAATCAGACAGAGTTGCCGAAATCGTTTCGGGCAATCATGAAACCATCAGATCTGAATTTGCGGTTACCGACCCGGGTCTGAGCATCAGCCTCAAAACCCTGCACCAGACCCCGGACCGCCGCGCCATGCTCAGCTATATCAGCCTCAGAGTTCTCGATCTGATCATCGCGATTCCGCACGGTGTTGCCGCAAGATCGACCGACATGCCGCAGCTTGTTGAAACCTCGTCGAATCTCGCTAAGGTCTGGGTCAACGAAGGGCGCCTGTTTATTCTTACAAGTCAGCGCAGTTCGGTAATGAGCCGACGCGATGCCATCACCGCCCGTATTGAAGCGATCGCCCGTCTGGGTGGTGCCAGGTATCACAGTGGCAACGGTTATCCTTCATGGCGCCCCGACTTCAACTCAGCGCTACTGAAAAAATGCTGCGAAATATACGAATCTCTTTTCAGTGAAAAGCCAAAAGTAGAAGCGATTCATGCCGGCCTTGAATGTGGCCTGATCGGAAATCTTCACCCGGAGATGCAGATGATATCTCTTGGGCCGAATATCAGAAACCCGCATTCTCCTGAAGAAAAGATGTTTCTGCCGTCACTGCCGAAGGTATATTCGCTGCTGAAAACCATTCTCGCAGAACTCTGAGGCAGCCATGAAAACTAATAGCAAAGCAGCGGTCATGCTGCTGGTTCTGGTCACTCTATTTTTCTCTCCGGTCGATGCGGCCACGCGCCTGACCATTCTGCACACCAATGACACGCACTCGCGCATGCTGCCTTTCGAGAGCAAGCAGCACGGCCCCGACTGCGGCGGTATCGTGCGCCGTGCCGGTCTGATCGAGCACATCCGCAGTCAGGAAGGCGAAATACTTCTGCTCGATGCCGGCGACATCCTTCAGGGAACGCCGTTTTACAGCATTTTTAAAGGTGAAGCCTGCTATCGAACGGCAAAAGCCTGCGGTTATGATGCAACCACGCTCGGCAATCACGAACTTGACAATGACCTGGGCAATCTGCAGGCCCGCCTTGCCGAAACCGGCATGCGCCTGCTCTGCTGCAATGTTTTGTTTGCCGGCACAAAACGGCCGGTTTTTGCCCCATATCATGTCTTTATCAGGAATGGTCTGAAGATCGGTGTGATCGGCAGCATTGGCAACGAGGCCTGGGAAAGCATCGACCGCAAAATCAGGGCACCGATGACCCACCAGGACCAGATTGAAGCCGTCAGGGCCACTGCCAGACGTATCAGGCCGCATGTCGACCTGGTAGTTCTCCTGTCACATGCCGGGCTTGAATTCGATGAGCAGACCGCCGCCGCTGTCGGCGAAATCGACCTTCTTATCGGCGGGCACACCCATGTTGAGCTGGCACAGCCAAAACTGGCAGTCAACTCAGCCGCGGCCGGTGCCTGCAATAACGGCCTGAACGGCACTCTGGTCGCCCAGGCCGGCGAATGGGGGCATTTTGTCGGGCGTGTCGACCTGCTGATCGAAGATGATGGGCGCATCGCCAGCTGGTCGGGCAGCCTGATCAAAGTCACCTCTGAATTTGAGCATCTGGCACCGGCCAGCCTGGTGCAGATGGTTTCTGAATACGACCAGAAGCTGCAGAAAATCATGAACGAGGTGCTCGGGCAGACCCCGGCTGATCTAGATTTTCCGAAAGATGAACGCAAGAAGGCGCTGCTGCCGATGGGCTCGTTTATTGCCGCCGGCATGCGTGACGCCGCCGGTTCAGACATCTGCATCGTCAATTCCGGCGCTATCCGCACCGATCTGAAGGCCGGCGAGCTTACCCGTGGTGAAATCTACGAAGCGGTTCCCTATGACAACACTGTCGTTACCTTCACCATGACCGGTGCCGCCGTTCAGAAAATGCTCGATTTCGTTGCCGCCAACTTTGGTGACCCCGATGGTTACCAGTTTGCCGGCGTTACCGGCGTTTTCAACCGCAAAACCGGCCGGGCAGAAAATGTCATGATCGGCAACGAACCGCTCTCGCCCACAAAGACCTACCGGGTTTCGACCTCATCATTCATGGCAAACGGCAATATTGCCGGCGATAAACTGTTCACTGATCCGCAGAAAATAGAAGATTCGGGAGTTTTCATGCGCGACGCAGCCGAGGGTCTGCTGAAAAAGCTTGGCACTCTGCCCGACTACCGCGAACTGCCATTTAAACTCCAGAGCTGACAGGTCAGCGGTAAAACCACAGATTAGCCGCAAAAACCAGGCTCGACGACAGAAAAACCGAAAGCATACCAAGTCGTAGAAACGCTATCCGGCTCCACTGGCCGTGATAGCGTTTTCCTATACCCCAGTAAATGGCATCGGAAACCACGATACCGACCAGGCAGGTTACCGCTGAAAAAGCCGGGTTGAGCAGCTCCAGCCCGAGAAAATGGTTTATCGGCAGAAAAACCAGCGACAGGAAGCTGGAGCGCACAAAAAAGTTGCCTTCGGCAATGAAACGGGGAACCACTCGCCGACGGCTGGCTGAGGCAAGGTTGCCTTCGCGCTGCGACCATTTCCAGCGGATACTCAAAATTGCGGCAAAGCTCACGACGTATGGCACAAAAAACATCGAAGTGTCGATCAGGCGGTTGATCAGACTCAGGTTGGCCCCGATGATCCAGCAGGCGGAAACGGCAAACATGTAAAAAATCGGCCGGACACGCAGCAGTTCATCCTGGTTACCGGGCATTTCGAGAAAAAGATCGACGAGCGAAATCAGAACCGTGCAGACAAAGACCGGGATGTACCACTCGGCCCCGATCAGGCTCCAGGCGGCGTAGCCCATCAGACCAACGCCGATTATTCCTGAGGTGCCGAGTCGCCCTGACAGGTTGCCGAACAGATAGGTCGTCAGAAAGATGATACCGACAGAGCAGAGCTGGCCGATGATTTCGGGGATCGGTTTGGTGGTGATTTTCATGATGATGAAGAGCGTGCCGAACGGAATGATGATGTTGTCGGCGCCCCCGAGAGAAATTGCCTCGAAACAGGTCACCAGAACCGCGATCAAAAGGGCCGACAGCACGCACTCCATGCGCCCGACCGAGGTCAGCAGCAGTAGCCCGAGGTGAACGATCAGGAAGGTCGACAGCAGAAAAATGACCGAGCCTTCGAGACTTTTGCGCTCTTCTTCGACACTGTAAACCTTGAAGCCGTATGAAACACCGATAATCGCGGCCAGGGCATCTGAAACCGAAAGTACCATAACCGATATAAGGTAAAAGTCCGGTTTTTCGAAATAGCTGGTGGCGGCAAAGGTGAGATAAATAGCGACCGGGTGCAGAATATCGCCGCTCGACTTGCGCTTGACTCCATGCACAGACTGCAGCAGACCCATTTTTCGGGTGGTCGCCATCAGTGTTACAAAGGCGATACAGAGAGCCAGGATTGTCCAGTGTGATTTGAAAACATAGGCAAAGCACAGCGATACGATGCCACCAGTCAGATGAACGAATTTGCGGGTGGCTTCCTGGGAACAGGCGTTCAAACCACGAAGAATTTCACCGCAGCCGACGAGAACCAGAAACAGAGCCGCCACAATCAATGCCGAGCCGACTTCTGCATCCCAGGAAACCATCTGCTACCGCCTTCAAAAGATATGCTATGCCCATGATTTTAATTTCCGACCGCCATAAAAGCAAGCTTTAGCTTTTATTTCATCACCGGCGTGCCATTCTGATGCGTCAGTACAGACCGACATGCAACTTTTTAGCCGCAAACAGGTCAATGTGCTATAATGCAGCCATGAGATTTTTTGCGTACATTTTCAACCTGCTGCTTCTTCTGGCCCTGCTGCCCATCTCAGCCGGCGCCCAGACGATTCCAGGCACCGACCGGATGAACGTTATCGTCATTACTTTTTCGCCACCATTCGCCGGTCAGCTGAATCGTTCAGAAAGCCTTTTTCAGGCCCTGCTGCAGACGATGCAGGAAAAACCGGCAAACCTGGCCGACCGCATCAACTCGGTGGGCGCCACCTGGTCTGCCAGTTACAACCTCAATGGGGTTCAGTTTTCACTGCTGTATCCGGGCGGCGAAGATTCGGCCATCAGCCTCTGTCGCACGATGCTGAACGGTCTGGCCGGCAAAATTCCCGGCGTTCAGAATGACAACAGCAAAAAGAGCCTGGCAAATTACCTGCACAGCGTTCTCTGGCGGCACCTGCCAGGCAACAGCACCCTGACTCCTGCCAGCGCACCGGTATCACTTTTTACCTCAAGCGGCAGCAGTCGGGTCAAAGAAATGCTTGGCCCCGATACCGAGCTTTTCGCCTCACTTTACGATCGTTCGTTGCCGCTGACCGAGAGCGGCCCGCTGGTCATTCCCGAGGTTCCGGTCACTCTCTATGCGGTTCTCAGCTGGAATGAATTTTCGACCCGCTCTTTTATTTCGGCCAAGTTCATCGGCGAGAAGTTTATCAGCGAAAACAGCGTCGGGTCAGCCAGCTATGAACTTCTCAACTGCGACAGCTCACTTTGTCTGGCTCTGACAATAAGTGGCGATGAAGAAACGCTTGCCGGCAGCCAGGAAAAACTGCGACAATTCGCACGCAAGAACCATGGCGGCGAGGGTTCCCCTCTCTGGAAAAGCTTCGCCGCAAGAATCATCCGCATTTTTTCAGATGACCGGAGAGACCTTACCAAGGGCAGCCTTTTTCAGGCCTGGGCTCAGCACTGGAACGGTAATTTTTCTGACTTTGAACAGTCGGAAGTTGCGTTTCTCAACCCCGACAGAGTTGCCGAGGGCGTCTCGATGCCGGAAACCCGGCAACACGAGCTGAGCTATTCGGGCAGCACTTTTCCGAGGTTTGCGGCATGCAGTAGAAGTTCTGGCAGTGACACAGCCGACGTTTCGCTCACCTTTGTGGCCAGCCGTGGCACGCTGAATATCATCAACGAGGGTATCGGCGCCGAGTCTGCCACCTCTTTTCCGGTCAGCACCGACAACTCAGATCCAGACAGACTGACAATCAGCTTTCACTGCCACCTCGATCAGGTAAGTGGCTGCGTCGCCCGTCTGCGCTCAAGAATTACCGGCAGTCTCTTTGAAAAAGGCTTTACAGGTGACATTTCCGGCAGCATGCAGATCGGCATTGCCGCCAGCTGTGACATCACGCCGTTTGAACTGCGCGGCCTGCTGCAGCAGGGCTGGCCACCGCAGACCCAGAATCACGAATGGCATTTTGGCGACGACAGCAGTGTCGCGGCCGCCATGCGGGTTTCTGCCAGCGATCACCAGGCCTTCAACCGGCGCTGGGCCATCGCCACAGCCACCGGCCGGGGCTGCGCCGAGACTCTTTCATTGCTGGCATCACGCGGCATAGCCCTAAAAACCCTGCGAAGGTAGTCGATAAAGTCATCTTTGCGACTTTTCGTTAAATAATTCCCCTATCCTGCCGATATCTGGCCTGAACTGTGTTTATCCGTTGTTAGTTCAGGAGATATTATGACTGCCAACCGCTCCGGTATAAGAGAACTGCAGATCGCCCGCGGCCTGATCACCTTGCGCTGGGCAAGTATTCCGCTGATCTTCGGTTTCAGCCTTTTCAGCCTGCACGGACTGGGCATGAGCTTCAAAATCGAGCCAATCTACATTCTTTGCTGCATTCTTGCGGTGCTGAATGTCTACTTCACTCTGCATTTTTCGCTGCTTTCAAGGCAGATGGCGGTCGCTCACGGCATCAGCACCCTCAAGCGGCTGTTACTGCGGGTTGTTTCGCAGCTGTTTTCGGGAATCAGGACGCGCGGCCTGAGTGGTATTACCAGCCTGCCACTGGCGATTTCAAAGGTTGCCGCCATAATCTACCTGATGCTGCTTGAGACAGTTAAAGACCTCTCGTTCAACCCGTTCTCGCTGAGCAATGTCATGCATACGCAGGTCATCAGTGATCTGACAGTAATCATGCTGTTGACCAGGTATACCGGCTCGATCGAAAGCCCCGTATTTCTGCTCAACGTCATTCCGATAACCGTGGCCGGCGCCGTTATGGGACTGGGTTCGGGCGCGGTATATTCTGCAGTTGCAGCTTCAGCCTGGTTTGTGACCGGTATGCTGGTCAAGTTTCAGTTTCTGCCGCACATCAAGTTTTATCCGCCAGTATACGGCGACTTGAGCCAGTGCAGCGGCTGGCTGTATTCAAACTCGGCAGTTATGGCAACCGGACTTTTTGCAACCGCATTTCTTGCTCACAAGCTGACCAGCGTTTTTAAAGAACGCATTTTTTTCCTTAACGATCATCTTTACAAGAGCAATTCACGCGCCATTGCCTCGACATTTGCCGCTGAGCAGGGAGCGCATGCCTGGCTGATCACCGATGCGGCCGGCAATGTAGAAAAAGTAAAAGTTGACCGTAACGGCTTTTTCCCCTCTGATCTTGGTGGCAAAAATCTGTTCACCGCCTTTCCGGAGCTGGAACAGTATGGCATGGGCTATGTCATTCAGGCAGTTCTTACCAGCGGCAGCAGACGGGTGCTCGAAAAAATCAAAATCGCTTCAGGTGAAGGTACCGAGCATCTTTTCAACGCGAGAATCTCATGTTTTCGCGATTGTGACGACAAGCAGAAAATTCTCGCCATTTTTGAAGAGCGCACCGAAGAAATTTTCCTGAAAAATCGGGTCGAAAACCTTACCAGAGAACTTGCTGAAATCAACTCAAACCTTGAAAAGGTATCACTTGAAAACCGCGAAAATTTCAGATCATTTGAAGAAATGCAGAAGTCTGCCCTGGAAAAGAGCGTTGAAATTGAGCTGCTCAACCAGAAACTGAAGGATTTTAAATCTGAAAACTCGAACCAGAACAATCAGATCACCGGCCTGATGACCGAACTGGCCACTATCAAATCATCGAACGACCAGCTTTCTGCCGAGCTCGATTACAAGCAGCTTCTGCTCGATGAGGTTTCTGAGCTGATGAATGCCTGCGGCGAGATCGAAGAGCTGGTGGCCCTCATCGAAAAACGCACCCGCGATCTTTTTAATCTCGATCACACCTGTCTGCATATTTTCAAAGCGGAAGACAGCGACCATCAGCGCGGTGAAATTCTCGACATCCGCAAGGCTTCGCCCCGACTGCTCGACATTCCGCGCAACAATCCCGAAATTCTCAATCCCGCCCTGAACGAAGGCCGCCCGGTAATCATCAACGCCCAGATCACCCCTGAAAAATCAGCATCGCTGGCTATCAGCAACGGCCAGATGCAGCGCCTCGTGGCCTATATCCCGGTCAGACATCAGAACAAGATTCTTGGCATGATGATGCTCGAAAAATATGGTCACGAAGACAACCCCGAACTGGTCATCAACATGCTCAGCTACTATCTGAAGCATTCTGTCGCCGCTATCCGCAATGCTATCACCAACCGCGATGCCCGCAGCAAAAACGAAAAGCTGCACCTGTCTATCACCCGGCTTTACACACAGCTTGACAGCATCAAGGCAATGGTCTACAGCAAACCCGAAGACGAAGAACGCCCATTTGCCAGCATGCTGAACGAGTTCGGGCGCCTGGCACCGGCCAAGGACGCAATGCTGGTAAGAATCGGCAACGACGAAAGCATCGAAGTCTGCAGCCGCATCGACCGCTCGCGCCAGCTGGTAATAAACGCCGCTGAAAACGAAGTTCTGGCGGTTCTCAAAGCCAACCCGCGCAACAAGATAACGATCGACCTCGGCGAAGACGAAGGCGGCTGCATGACTTTCCCGCTGCTTCACAATTCAAGACTTCTCGGTGCCATCTTTGTCTACTACAGCCACGAAACGGGAATTCCGGAAGAGACCATACTTGATTTCTGCGTAAAAATGCTGCGTGATCATTTCGCTCTGTATGTCATGAACGAAGAACGCGAAATCTGGGAAAGCTTCTACCGCGAAACCCTTTCGGCCTGAATTATTGCAACCGGAACCGACCCGCCGGGCTGCGCCCCGGCGGGTCGGTTTCGTTTCTGGCCGCCACCATCGGTGTTCATGGGTTTAAAGCAGGTGTCGCAAACAGCACCCGGGGCGAAACCGGCAAAAGGTACGCGGTACAGTTAAAATGATACCATTTTGGGCCGTGAAAATGTGTTTTTTCACGTTCACTAAACCCGCATCAACAGGGAGCTAAAATGATTTTGTGAAATTATGAACTTTTTGCTTGATAATATTGTCACAATCTTATAGACTTGCGTCAGCGATAAAATGGTTTTCAGTTTAGCTGCTGAAAACCTAAAAACTGCCAGAAAAACTGGCGGAACCAAGGAGATTCAAGATGTCCTGTCCAATCAACTCGAAAGCCGAACTGGCTAAGCTTTCTCCCGAAAAGGCAGAAGAGCTGGATGTTTATCTGACCAGCCTCCCTCTGACCGATGACCGGGAAAGAAACCGCGGTTTCCTGATTCAGTCACTGCACAAAGCACAGGAAATTTTCACCTACCTGCCCAGCGTCGTTCAGGTTCACGTCGCCAATCGTCTGGGCCTGCACCTTGCCGAAGTCTATGGTGTTATCAGTTTTTATTCGTATTTTACTGATAAACCGGTAGGCAGATACAAAATCAATATCTGCACCGGCACCGCCTGCTTCGTAAAAGGCGCTGACAAACTGGTTGAAGAATTTCAGCGCTATCTTGGCATCAAACTTGGTGAAACCGGCACTGACGGCAAGTTTTCTCTGACCGGCCTCAGATGTGTCGGTGCCTGCTCAATGGCTCCGGTAGTAATGGTTAACGATAGAGTATACGGCAACGTTACCACCAAGATGGTTCCCGAAATCATCAGCGATTGCAAGTAAAGGAAACTGAGATGATTGACTCACCAGCAAAACTGAAATCCCACGCAGAAAATTTAAGCAAAAACAGCAAACCCGCCACCACCATTCTGGTATCTCTCGGCACCTGCGGTATCGCCGCCGGCACCCGCCCGATCAACGATATGCTGAAAGCCGAAATCGCCAGCCGCAAAGCTGACATCGAAATCGTCGAAGTCGGCTGCATGGGCCTCTGCCACAGCGAACCAACCATCGAAGTCGTCAATAATGCCAGTGGCAAATCGGTAATTTACGGCAAAGTCAAAGCCGACCAGGTTGCGGCCATCATCGAAACTGCCAGCAAAGGCATCGAAGCTGCCAGCTGTACCGTTATCAACCGCTCATGGTTCTACCCCGAAGAAAACGAAACTGCCACCCCTGAAAGAATTCAGGCCCGCATCGTTCTCAAAAATACCGGCAAAATCAACCCCGAAATTCTCGATCATTACCTTGCAGAAAAGGGTTATCAGGCCCTCAGTAAAGTGCTTTTCGACATGACCCCGCAGCAGGTTATCGATACCGTTATCGAATCGGGTCTGCGCGGCCGCGGCGGCGGCGGTTTCCCCACCGGCAAGAAATGGGCCTTTGCCGCAGCTCAGAAAGCCGACCAGAAATACGTTCTCTGCAACGCTGACGAAGGCGATCCGGGTGCATTCATGGATCGCGCCGTTCTCGAAGGCGACCCGCATTCAGTCCTCGAAGCCATGGCCATCACCGGCTACGCTATCGGTTCTGACACCGGCATCATCTACATCCGCGCTGAATATCCGCTGGCAGTAAAACGCCTGGAAATCGCTATCGACCAGGCCAAAAAACAGGGTCTGCTCGGCAAGAACATTCTTGGCAGCAAATTCAGCTTCGACATCATGATTAAATACGGCGCCGGCGCCTTTGTCTGCGGCGAAGAAACCGCTCTGATTCATTCAGTAGAAGGCAAACGCGGCGAACCGACCGTAAAACCCCCGTTCCCGGCCATCGAAGGCCTCTGGAAAAAGCCGACCGTCGTTAACAACGTCGAAACCTTCGCCAACGTATGCGCCATCATCAGAAACGGCGCCCCCTGGTTCAAGAAGATCGGCACCCCCGGCTCACCCGGCACCAAAGTATTCGCCCTCGCCGGTAAAGTTAAAAAGGTCGGCCTCGTTGAAGTTCCGATGGGCACCACCCTGCGCCAGATCATTTTCAACGTCGGCGGCGGCATCATGAACGACCGCAAATTCAAGGCCGTTCAGACCGGTGGCCCCTCAGGCGGCTGCATCAAATTCGACCAGCTCGACACCGAAATCGACTATGAATCGCTCAAGCGCCTCGGCTCGATGATGGGCTCCGGCGGTATGATCGTCATGGACGAAGATGACTGTATGGTCAACGTTGCCAAGTTCTTCCTCGAATTCACCCTCGATGAATCATGCGGCAAATGCACCCCCTGCCGCATCGGCAACAAACGCCTCTATGAAATGCTGCACAGAATCTGCGATGGTCGCGGCACCCGCGAAACCATCCAGAATCTCAAAGATCTGAGCAATTCCATCAAAGATACCGCTCTCTGCGGTCTTGGTCAGACCTCTCCCAATCCTGTTCTCTCCACTCTTGCACAGTTCGAACACGAATACCTCGCTCACATCGATGAAAAGCGCTGCGAAGCCGGAGTCTGCAAAAAGCTGCTGAAGTATGAAATCAACAACAGCTGTGTCGGCTGCACCCTCTGCGCCAGAAACTGCCCGGCCAACTGCATTTCCGGTTCAGTTAAACAGAAACACAGCATCGATCAGAGCAGATGTATCAAGTGCGGCGTCTGCATGGACGTATGCAAATTCCACGCTGTAGACCGCAAGTAAGCCAACAGGAGAAACACTTAACATGATCAATCTCACCATCAATAATCTTCCCGTTCAGGTTAGCGAAGGCCAGACCGTTCTTGATGCAGCCCACAAGCTCGGCATCGATATTCCGACCCTCTGCCACCTCAAAAGCACCGGTGGCTGCCATGTTGAATCGAAAACCGGTTCATGCCGCGTCTGCGTCGTCGAAATCGACGGCCGCCCCAACCTCGCCCCTTCCTGCTGCACTCCGGCCACCGAAGGCATGAAGATCATCACTTCAAGCCTCCGCGTTATCAACGCTCGCCGCACCATGCTCGATCTGCTGCTTTCAGACCACCCGAAAGATTGTCTGACCTGCGAAAAGAGCGGCGATTGCCAGCTGCAGGACCTCGCAGCCAAACTTGGCCTGCACCGCATCAAATACAAAGGCGAAATGTCGAAACACGAAATCGACGTTTCGAGCGAATCGATCGTACGTGACCCGAACAAGTGCATCATGTGCCGCCGCTGCGAAACCGCCTGCAACGTCGTGCAGACCGTCGGCGTTCTCTCTGGCGTCGGCCGCGGCTTCGAAGCCGTAGTTGGCCCGGCTGACCTGCGCCCGCTCTCAGAAACCAAGTGCACTTTCTGCGGTCAGTGCGTTGCCGCCTGCCCGACCGGTGCTCTTACTGAAGTCGACCATACCTATAAATGCTGGAACGCCATCAACAGCGGCAAAACCGTTGTCGTTCAGACCGCTCCGGCAGTGCGCGTCGCCCTCGGCGAAGCTTTCGGCATGGAACCGGGCTCAGTCACCACTGGTAAAATGGTTACCGCTCTGCGCATGATGGGCTTCTCGAAAGTATTCGATACCGACTTCTCAGCCGATCTGACCATCATGGAAGAAACCACCGAATTCATCGAACGCCTGAAAAGCGGCAAAAACCTGCCGATTCTCACCTCATGCTGCCCGGGTTGGGTCAAGTTCTTCGAACACCAGTTCCAGGATCTGATGCACATCCCGTCGACCTGCAAATCGCCGCAGCAGATGTTCGGTGCCATCGCCAAGACCTATTACGCCAAAAAGATCGGCGTCAAGGCTGAAGACATGATCGTGGTTTCGGTAATGCCCTGCCTCGCCAAAAAATACGAATCGGCCCGCGATGAATTCAATGCCAGCGGCACCCGCGATGTCGATATCGTCATCTCGACCCGCGAACTCGCTTCGATGATCAAAGAAGCCGGTATCGCCTTCGACCATCTCGAAGAATCTCAGTATGACGATCCGCTCGGTGAATCAACCGGCGCCGGCGTCATCTTCGGCGCCACCGGTGGCGTTCTCGAAGCCGCTCTGCGCACTGCCGCCGACTGGGTAACCGGCAAAGATCTTCAGGAAATCGACTTTACCGCCGTTCGCGGTCTCGATGGCATCAAAGAAGCCACCGTTAAGGTCGGCGATCTCGAAGTCAAAGCCGCAATCTCTTCTGGTCTGGGCAATGCCCGCAAACTGCTTGAAAAGATCAGAAAAGGCGAAGCCCAGTATCACATCATCGAGATCATGGCCTGCCCGGGCGGATGTCTCAATGGTGGCGGTCAGCCCTACACCGGCGGTCGCTGTGATGAAATCCTTGCCAAGCGCATGGAAGCCATCTACCGCGATGACAAAAACGCCAAGATCAGAAAATCACACCAGAATCCTTCGATCAAGAAGCTTTATGAAGAATTCCTCGGCAAACCCGGCAGCGAACTGTCTCACAAACTGCTGCACACTCACTACCACGGCCGCAGAAACGTCTGATAACAGACTCTGAAACCAGCAGGGGACGGTATAAACCGTTCCCTGCTTTTTTTTCGTCACTTTACAAGCACGCATAAAAAATCCCGAACATAAATTGCGGTTCGGGATTGAGTTGATGAATTGGAATCATTCCCGCGAAAGCGGGAATCAAAAACTGTTACCGGTATATTGCCGGCAGCAGCAAGACTGAGTCATAGCAGGAGACTCTGCATCAGACTTTGTAATAATCGCGGTACCAGTCGATAAAACGACTGATGCCGGTTTCAAGCGGGGTCGCCGGAGCGAAGCCGGTATCGCGCATCAGATCGTCGACGTCGGCGTAGGTAGCCGGCACATCGCCAGGCTGCATCGGCAGCATTTCCTTGACTGCGGTCTTGCCGAGCTTCTTTTCGATGATCTCGATAAAGCGCAGCAGCTCGACCGGCCTGTTGTTGCCGATGTTGTAAATTCGATAAGGAGCGCGGCTGGTTGCCGGGTCAGGTTTCATGCCATCCCAGTCGGGATTGGCCGGAGCGATCCGGTCGCTGACCCTGACGACACCTTCGACGATATCGTCGATGTAGGTAAAGTCGCGACGCATCAGGCCGTTATTGAAAACCTTGATCGGTTTGCCTTCGATAATGGCGCGGGTAAACAGGAAAAGCGCCATATCCGGCCGGCCCCAGGGGCCATAGACGGTAAAGAAACGCAAACCGGTAGTAGGCAGGCCATAGAGATGTGAATAGGTATGCGCCATCAGTTCGTTAGCCTTTTTGGTGGCCGCATACAAAGATACCGGGTGGTCGACGTTGTGATGCACCGAGAATGGCATTTCGGTGTTCGAGCCGTAAACCGAGCTTGAAGAAGCATAGGTCAGATGTTCGATCTTATTGTGGCGGCAGGCTTCGAGGATGTTCATGAAGCCAACGATATTGGCATCGATGTAGGCATGCGGATTTTCAAGGCTGTAGCGCACACCGGCCTGGGCGGCAAGATTGATTACCCGGTCGAATCTGTGCTCGGCAAAAACCTTTTCGACGGCGGCGCGATCGCTAAGATCGGCCTGAACGAAGGTAAAGCTCTGATGATTGCTGAGAATGGCGAGGCGATCATGTTTCAGCTTCACCTCGTAGTAATTGTTGAGATTATCAAAACCCACGACCTCGTCGCCACGCTTGAGAAGGTAAATGGTGAGATGAAAGCCGATAAACCCCGCTGCGCCCGTAACCAGAATCTTCATCGTCTGCTCCTGCTGTTTGAGCTTTTCAACCATGGCTGTGTCGATCAGCCTGTTGCATGCTACATGATTACATTATTTTATCATGTAATCAAGCCTGACGTGCAGGAGAAAACAGATCGTTTTTCATCTGTGGAAATTATTTTTTTTTGTTGCCTGCAGGCAAAGCATTGCAGCAGACAAACTTCTTGAGGTCAAGATAAGCCCGTGATAGATTCATTGCACGCAAAATTATCGAAACAGGCGGGCGAGTGAAATGCCGACAAACAGCACCAGAAATTGGGAAAAAACAGGCTGGCGGAATGTTCCGGGTGGCCAGATGCCTGACTGGCCTGACAGGCAAAAGTTCGCAGCCGCGTATGAAAGACTCTGCCGGCTCCCGCCGCTGGTCTTTGCCGGGGAAGCGCGCCGTCTGAAAAGCCTGCTGCATGAAGCCTGCCTCGGAAAAGCTTTTGTGCTCCAGGCTGGTGATTGCGCCGAGCTTTTCTCAAGGTGCCACGGCCCGTATATCCGCGATCTGCTCAAGGTAATTCTGCAGATTGCGGTTATTTTGACTTACGCCGGCGAAAAGCGACTCGTCAATATCGGCAGAATGGCCGGGCAATACGCCAAACCACGCTCAAACAGCCACGAAAAAACCGGTGACATTGCTCTGCCCGTCTACCGCGGCGATATGATCAACAGTCTTGAACCGACTTTAGAAGCGAGAACCCCCGACCCCGCCCGCATGGTCGAGGGCTATTTCTGCTCCGCCGCGACCCTGAATCTGGTGCGCGCCTTTACCAATGGCGGTTTTGCCTCACTCGACAATATAAGCGCCTGGAATCTTACAAGCTTTGGCAAATTTCACCAGAATCCTGACTACGAAAAGCTTTGCTGTGACATCCGCAAAGCGGTGAATTTTTTTCATGCTCTGGGGAACAGCAACCTGACCAGTATTCAGGATTCATACATGTATACTTCGCACGAGGCGCTGTTGCTCGACTACGAAGAGGCCATGACGCGAATCGACACGACCACCGGCGAGCACTACGATACCAGCGCTCACATGCTCTGGATCGGCTACAGAACCAGACAGGCCGATGGAGCGCACGTCGAGTTCATGCGGGGCATCAGAAATCCGATCGGTATCAAGATCGGTCCAGATTTCAGCCTTGACGAGCTCAAACCTCTTGTCGAAGCCCTCAATCCAGAAAATGAGCCCGGGCGCCTGTCTTTCATCACCAGATTCGGCAATCAGAAAATCGCTGACTTTCTGCCAGACCTTATCGAGGCCACCAGGCGCGAAGGCATGCACGTGGTCTGGATATGTGACCCGATGCACGGCAACACAAAAACAGACGCCAGTGGCAGAAAAACCCGGGCATTTGAAGATATTCTCGCCGAAACCCGGGCTTTTTTTCAAATTCACCAGGCAAGCGGTACCCACCCGGGTGGAATTCACCTTGAACTTTCTGGAACCCAGGTTGCGGAATGTACCGGCGGCATTTTTGCCGGTGATTCGACACAGCCTGCCAGTTTTCAGAGCGCCTGCGATCCGCGTCTGAATGCCGAGCAGGGGGTCGAGCTCGCCTTTGAAATCGCCAAACTGCTGAAATCAGACCAGAGAACGGGCTGACCACGACCGGAACATTTTGCCTTTTCAGCCCGGGTTTCTGGTATGTTATAATCGATCACAACATATCAGACAGCAAAGGAGAAAGGAATGAAGCATTCAGGAAACCGGGCGTTTCTCTCAGGAAACGCTGCTATTGCCAGGGGTGCCTGGGAAGCCGGTGTGCGTTTTGCCGCCGCCTACCCCGGAACTCCATCAACCGAAATCCTTGAACACTGCGGCACTTACGCCGAAATCGACGCCCAGTGGGCAGTCAACGAGAAGACAGCCATGGAAACAGTCATCGGAGCCTGCTACGGCGGTGCCAGATCTATCTGTGCCCAGAAGCACGTCGGACTGAACGTGGCGGCCGACCCATTTTTTACTGTTGCCTATACCGGCGTCAATGCCGGCCTGGTCATCATTTCAGCCGACGACCCCGGCATGCACAGCTCTCAGAATGAGCAGGACAACCGTTTTTATGCAATGATGAGCAAGATTCCGATGTTCGAACCCTCGAACAGTCAGGAAGCCAAAGACATGACCATTGCCGCCATCAAGCTTTCCGAAGAATTCGATACTCCCGTTATGGTACGCACCACCACGAGGACCTCGCATTCTGAAGGCATTGTCAGCCTGGGTGAACGCGAAAAGGCCCCGGAACGTGAATTTGTCAGAGACATGGCCAAATACTGCGTATTGCCGCACAATGCGCGCAAACTTCACGCCAAGGTCGAAGAGCGCCAGAAAAAAATCGCTGAACTCGGCTGCAAAAGCCCTTTTAACCGCATTGAAGACGGCGACAAAAGCATCGGCATCATTGCCTCGGGCATCAGCTATTGCCATGCCCGCGAAGTTTTTCCGAATGCCTCTTATCTGAAA
>Ga0116194_1000637_pt1 | contig 27307 bp, 17 predicted proteins | sample AD_SCU001_MetaG_FD_89887 | JGI IMG/M metagenome (GOLD analysis project Ga0116194, IMG submission 89887) | Active sludge microbial communities of municipal wastewater-treating anaerobic digesters from China - AD_SCU001_MetaG | ecosystem: Engineered > Bioreactor > Anaerobic > Digestate | place...
CTTTCTTTCTGTTGGAGTACTTCGAGTACTATGAGTACATACCACGAGTTTTATGTGTACTCCAACAAAGAATTACCTCTGTTCGAGTACTATGAGTACTATGTTTTTCTATCACGAGTTATCTCATAATTTTAACTTTTGGAAAGCTGACAATTTCATAAAAACTTACAGCTATCATGCTAATTACAAAAAATATATAAGACCTTAATATAAATTTTATCAGGTGCATCCTAGTTGTCAATGTCCAAATATGCTAAGTTATTGGTCCAATTTTTAGCTTGCAGGCAGGTAGCACATAGAGGGGCAGGTAGAAAGCTGAAATTGTTCTGGCAGGATAACAAGTGGGGACGATTCTTGAACAAATAGGGGCGGTTCTGGCAGGGTAGAAATCAGAGACAAGTGGGGAGACAAGTGGGGACAGTCCTGCTTATTCTTTAGCGAAACAGGAGAACTGTCCCCATATCCCTGTTGGATTTAAATTTCCAGCAAGGTTTTAATCCTTAACATCAAATAACCACCTGAAACAATTTTCAGGTGGTTATTTGATAAAATTACTTTATATAAAATAGCATATAAATCAGTTTGGATGCTTCAGCTCTGTTAGCATTATCTTTAGGTGCAAAGGTGCCATCAGGTCTTCCTGTAAAGAACTTATACCTAGAACCCATTGCAACTGCATCTTTAGCATAATCTGCAATTATTTCCTTGTCTTTAAATACATCTATATAAGCAGTTTTGTTTGCAGGCATCTTTTTACCCATTATTCCTGTAAGAACATTACTAAGTATCTTAGCCATTTCTTCTCTTGTTATTTTGTCATTTGGAGCGAATATTCCTCCGGGTCTTCCCTGTATAATACCTAGGTTTGCAGCAACTGTTACCTCTGGATAGAACCAGTCCTTTTCATTGACATCATTAAAGTTATTCACTGCTTTGCTGTCAAACAGCTTGAATTCCCTTACTACCATTGCTACGAATTCAGCTCTGGTAACATTTCTGTCAGGAGCAAAGAAATTACCACCTATACCCATGATAACTCCCTTGGAAGCCATAACTTCTATATAATTTGCTGCCCAGAAGGTGCTTGCTACATCATTGAATCTTACATTATCAACTTTAACTGTATACATGCTAAAATGTTCTGTTTCAAAGTATACACGTTTAGTATCATTATTGTATACGCCAATGATGTTTTCCAGTTCTCCTTTTTCATTTATATAGAATACAGTTACTTTTTCTGCATCTTCACTGTCCTTGAGTGTGTAAGGTATAGAAACCTTAATTAGCTTATTAAATTTCGCTACTCTCTCGTTGTCAACTGTAAAGGACAAATCATATATAGGAGCGTCTCCTACACTCTTTTTAACTTCACCGGATAGAGCTTCATTATCTATTTTCTCTGAATTAAGTACTATAACACTGTCCTTTTTCAGTTCAATAGCATCGGATGGAACTGTAAATTCTGCAACATCAGTTGTAACAACTACTCCTGCAACACCCTTTTCATTTGCAGCTATAATTAGATTTGCAGGTATTTTCAATTCAGCAGAAGCTGTATTATCAGCACCGTTAACTGCATTAAGATAAAGCATTGGTTTAATTTCAGCTTCCACTCCTGCTTTTTCAAGTGATTCTTTCAACTGTTTTGCTGTTGCTACTATTAAGTCAAGCTTCTTTTCAGTATATTCATCAACAAGCTTGCCATCTTCTACTTCACCAAGTATAATTTCTCCTTCAGCCCTTCCTTCAACTGCTTGAAAATCAACCCTTAAAGTGCCCGCAATACTTATTACAGTTTCAACCAGTTTGCTTAATTCCTTTGAAATCGAATCATGAGCTTCATAATTATTTGACACAGCAAGTTTCATTAACAAAATTCCACTATTATCAATAAGACTCTTGGAAAGCTCTATTGCTATTTGAGGCTCATCAATAAGGGAAACAAGATTATTTGCATTAATTATCTTCCGGTATATATCTTCTGCTAAATCGGTAAGGGATATATCAATTACAGAAGCTGTATTCCCTTCTTTTATTTCATTAATAATGTTCTTAACCTGAACTATGATCTCATTCTCTTCTCCTGATTCCTGAGGTTCTTCAACGTCATCAGGAGTTGTTTCCTCTGATGGTTTTGCAGGCTCAGCCGGTTCATTTGGTACTGTTGGGCCTTGAGGTTCTTCCGGCTCGTATGGTTCTTCAGGATCTTTGGGATCAGTTGGTTCTTCAAGATCCGGTTCACCCGGCTTTTCAGAAGTAAATTGGTAAGGGCCTATATCAACAGCTTTATCTGACGGTCTTGCATTGCCATCAAAATCTACAGAAGGTGCACCAAGTTTTGTACCAGTCGCAATACAAGGACTAGATTCTATTAAGTGATAGTCACCACTTCCATCAGCTTTAAAGTCAACAAACTTAGGATCAACTGTTAATGTATTTATGTCTGCTTTACCATCTTGCAATTCAAATGCATTACCAGTATTCTCATATACTAAATTGTTCTCATATTTATTGTTCGGACCTGTAGCACCTGCTTCGATAATACCAACATTACCATTATGTATTACAATATTGTTTGTTACAATAAAGTTGTCTGCTATAATACCAACTGGAGTCTCACCTGCACCAACCTTAATCCCACCTGTTCCATTTTTAAAAACAAGGTTATTAGAAATAGTGCAATTTCTTGCTGCATTCCATGTATGAATCCCAAACCCGCTATTGCTATGGGAAATATTATTAATCACTTTCATATTATTTCCGGCAATATAGATACCATGTATATTGCCTCCACTTCCGTCTTTTGGACCAATATCGTGTATTAAATTTCCAATTATATCTACACTATGAATTTTATACGCCTCACTATCATACGTGACGATGGCAGAACCCCAAGGACCACCATTAGGTGCTATGCCATATATATGGTTGCTAATAATTCTTACATTTGATTCTCTCACATTTATACCATATAAAACATCGTTCCCAGTTATCTCAAACCCTTCAATTTCAACATAGCCTTCTTCAACTGTCAAAGGTAGTGAGCCCCTGCTGACTACATTGATTTTTGCGCCCCATTTTTCTTCCGAAACAAGCCTTATCCATGCTTCCTCAGTCCCGCCTTTATTAATCTTAATGGGATCAGTATAGATACCTGGAAGTACATGAACTGTTGCGCCAGGAGTAGCAGCAGTTGCAGCTTTGTTTATAGTTGCAAACGGGTATTCCTTAGTTCCAGGATTATCATCATTTCCTTGCGGTGATACATATATATGCAGCAATCGTTCTGCTTCTTCAAATACCCATTCTCCATTGCTAAGTTCTGCACTCATTACTCTATAACCATCTTTAAATGTAAACTCTGTCACATTTTCCGGCACCATGAAATTACCATCAGCAAAAAACACTCCATTAGAGCTTTCTGTGATATCTCCTTCTGCTTCATAAGGAACTTTTACTCTTATAGGCAGTTGACCGGTAAATTGAAAAGGACCTATATCGATAGCTTTGTCTGCTAGTCTTTCATTGCCATCGTAATCTATAGAAGGTGCGCCAAATTTTGTGCCATTACCTATACAAGGACTAATAGCTGTTAAATGATAATCTCCGCTTCCATCTGATTTAAAATCAACTAATTGCGGATCAAGAATTAGTGTATTATGGTCTATTTTCCCATCATGCAGTCTAAACGCCTTTCCAACATTTCCATAGACTACATTATTCTCATATTTGTTATTTGGTCCTGTTTTACCTAATTCAATAACGCCATCGTTATTATTATAGATTATAATATTATTTGTAACAACAAAATTGTCTGCTATGATTGTGCTATCGCTAGAACCAATTTCGACTCCACCTTTTCTGTTCCCAAAAATAAGGTTGTTGGATATTATAGTATTTGTTGCTTTATGCCATGCATGAATCCCCCAACCGGCATTGCTATACGTAATATTGTTTAATATCTTAACGCCGGTGCCTACGGTATAAATTCCATGGATAAGATTGCTCTCTTCACCTTCAGGGCCAATGTTATGAACCAGATTTCCTATTACCTCTACACTATCATGAGCTACTATAGCTGCGCCACCTAAACGATCTTCTTTAGGCGCTAGGTCATAAATATGATTCCCGATAATTCTAACATTAAATCCATCTCCATTAATACCATATAAACAATCTCCCGTTATTTCAAACCCTTCAATATCAATATAGTCACCATAGAATAACATAGCTGTCGCCTTATCTCCCTGACGGGCTACGTTAATTTTAGCGCCCCACCTTTCTTCTGATACAAACCTTACTCTTGCGTCAGCAGTACCACTTTTATTTATAATTATAGGTTCGGTATAGATTCCAGGTAGAACATGAACTGTTGTGCCGGGGGTAGCAGCTTTTGCAGCTTTGTTTATTGTTGCAAAAGGCTGATCAATAGTCCCTAGATTATCATCGTTGCCTTCGGGAGAAACATATATATGTTCTATTTTCTCTGCTTCACTAATTGTCCATTCATCATTAGCCAGAACTGCTTTCATATATTTGTCGCCATCTCTAAAAGCAAACTCTGATATACCTTCTGGGACTATAAATTTACCATTAACAAAAATAACTTCATCAGAGATATCTGTAACTTCGCCTTCTGCATTATAGTGAACTTTTACTAATAAAACCGGTTGTATCTTATCTGACATATAAATAGTCCAGCGTGAAAGATCAACCCCTTGTTCAAAATCGTCTTCAATTATCAATTGTTCATCTGCCCATAAGCTTACATTATCCATATATGTCAAGCCCTGTTCTCCAAGAGGACTCACATCATTGGCAGTAAATGGATTTGGGTAAGTAGGTGTTCCATTCCCGAACCCTTTACCTATAATCAAGTGAGATGGAGGTTCTGAAGATGGTGCATTAAGTGTAGTTAACAGACCAAGCTCCGTTCCTTTTTCCCCTCCCCACATTTCAAGCTTTCCATTTTCCAAAACCATTCTTACAGTATACCATTTTCCAAGCGGGGTATTCCCGAAACGTCCTGATGCACCATATATAATAAATTGTTTTTTATATGAATCAATCCCTATTGATACCCATTTGCTTTCACTCCAGTAGAGTTTTAATGAAGGTGTCCAGCTAGCTCCAGGATTTGTTATTGGCAAAATATCCGCTTCTGCTACTATTTTCCCAGGTTCAGAATTATTCCCCCAGTTTAGCTCTGTAACAAGTAAATTGTGAGCATTCTCAGGGCCTAAAAACATTACCAGGCCGTCATCTACATGAGAACAATCGTCAGGTTCATCTTGTTTTACTTCTTTAATTACCCATTCATCACTATTAAATACTACCTTCATATATTTGTTGCCATCTTTAAATGTAAACTCTGCTACACTCTCTGGTACAATAAATTTCCTGTTAACAAAAATAACTTCATCAGAGATATCTGTAATTTCACCTTCTGCATCATAGTAAACTTCAATTAAAGCAGCAGGTTGTATCTTATCTGACATATAAATAGTCCAACGTGAAAGATCAACCCCTTGCCCAAAATCATCTTCAATTATTAATTGATCATCTGCCCATAATCTTACATTATCCATATATATCAAGCCCTGCTCTCCAAGAGGGCTTGCATCATTGGCAGTAAATGGGTTTGGATAAGTAGGTGTTCCATTTCCGAACCCTTTTCCAATAATCAAATGAGATGGGGCTTCTGAGACAGGTGCATTAAATGTAGTTAACAGATTAAGCTCCGTTCCTTTTTCTCCTCCCCACATTTCAACCTTCCCATTTTCTAAAACCATTCTTACTGTATACCATTTTCCAAGGGGAGCATTCCCAAAACGCCCTGCATTATATGTTAGAAATTTACCGTCAGTGCTTATCCCTATCGATACCCATTTACTTTCACTCCAATAGAATCTCAGTGAAGGTGTCCAACTATCACTAGGATTTTTTATTGGTAAAATATCTGCCTCTGCTACTATTTTTCCAGGTTCAGAATCATCTCCCCAATTTAGTTCTGTAACAAGTAAATTATGAGCATTCTTAGGTCCATGGAACATTATCATACCATCATCTGCGTGAGAATAGCTGTCAGCATGAACTTTTGATACAGGTAAAATTACACCAATCAGCATGTATAAAACAAACATAACTATAGTAATGTTTGCATACAATTTTCTTTTTCTATTGCTATAAAAAAACATCTTTTACATACCCCCATTCATCATGTAATTATAATAAACTGCATCAGAGGACTTACTCTAATTATAGTGTTTACCTCCTGAATAGTATTTTTACAGTTCCATCATCCTCTATTTCACCTGATATCTCTGTATTCATTAATTGTAAATTTACAATAATATCCCATACCGGTCCAGCATTCGCCAGACCGATATTAGATATATAGACATAGATATGGGCATGGTGTTAATTATTTAACTGCATGAACTAATGTTTATCTTTATAGGTTCTAATTTATTTACCATATTTCTCTTCATATGCTTTCTGGTAAACCGGAAGAATTTTTTCAAGGCCATTCTTGTTTATAGTCTCCACGTATGTTTTCCAGGTAGCGTTATCTGTTGGATCAAGTTGACTCATGATAAACTTAAGCGTATATTCAGCCATCTTATCATTTACAACGGTTCCAAAATCAGCAATTGTAGCCTTTTCAGCATCGTTGAATACTAATGAGTAAGGTTTGAAATAATCATAGTTATTCTTTCTTACAAGATCACCAATTACAGTGGATGGTCCACCTCCCTGATAGTAGAAGAAACGAGGATAGTTTATGATTCTATATTCAAGATTGTACTTAAGCAAAGTGTCTGTACCTTTATCAGGATTGAGCGGAGTAATTATATTATCCATATATTCAATCTCATTATTTGAATTATACTTAAAGGTTACACCTTCTTCTCCCATTTGAGTCTTTATCATACCCTCTTCAGTTGCCAGCCAGTCAAAAACTTTAATTAAGCGATCGATTCTTTCCTGGGAATTTCTGCTTGAGATTCTTGCTGAACTAGCTCCAACAGCTGAATATCTGGAAACCATTAATTTTTTGTCAGGATAAGCATTAATAAATTTGGGGCTGGATAGCCAGTTGGCTTTAGGATCGACTTCAGTGCAAAGATTGTTAGCCCAGCCTTCACGTGCAAAATACTCAAGTAGAACATGAACTTTGCCTTGTCCAACATGCTCACTCCACTGTTGAGCAGATTGAGTAGAGAACTCCTTGGATATCAAATCTTCCTTATAAAGTTTGTTGAGATAAATTAACATGTCACGATATTTATCAGTAATCGGTTCATATACAAACTTATTGTAATCACCATCATACTGGAAAATTGAGCTAGTTCTAAATGCATCTTCAAAACGCCGGGTTAACCCCCACAAGCCATTTCTGTTGGATATAGGTATAGAATCTGGATATTTATTTTTAATAGCTTTAAGATAGGAATATAGCTCCTGTGTAGTTTCGGGAGCCTTTACGCCAAGCTCTTCGATTGTACTCATTCTGAACAGCCAGCCCTCACCTACCAACTGAACATTCCCCATGGGTACACGAAGAGAGTAATACTTGCCGTCTGGAGCTGTTGCCAGTTCCAGGTATTCCTGCCAAAACTCATCAGGCCATTGCGCCCTATAGTTTGGAAGTTTATCAAAGTAATCATCAAAGGCTATGAAATAACCATCTACGCCATACTTATCAAAGTCACCAAAAAGGTTAAAATGGACATCTGGATCCTCATTACCTGCCATTCTAAGCTTCATAGTTTCCGCCAAAGAGCTTTGTGCTATGTAGTCGATTTTTAGTGTGATATTAAACTTTTCGCGGAGTGCCTTGGCGAACAAATCAGTATTAGGATTGCTGGCGGCCTCCTGTGAAGTGGTTACAGTTGTAAAAGTCATGGGAGAAAACTGTTCAAGTTCTGATACAGTATTTTCTGCAGTATTTGATGTAGTCTTTTCCTTATTGCTTGAATCCGGGCTTCTTTTTGTTCCGGCACAGCCAGCAGTTATACCTATAATCATTACAACTGCCAAAAATATTGCTATAGTTTTTCTTTTCATAATTATACTTCCTTTCTCTTTTTATATTTTTGATTTATTTACCAACGGCTTTTACCGTAGTATCCGGTTGAATGGCTTTAGCCTTTTAAGGACCCAATCATAACCCCTTTGACAAAATATTTCTGTACAAATGGATAAATTATGAGCATAGGAATCATTGAAACAAATAGGGTAGCATACTTAAGAGTATCAGCATTTACCATCTTTTGAGCATCATCTTTCATAACATTCATGCTTTTACCTGCATTTAAATTACTGGCAACACCACCTACATCCATCATATCCTCTAATTTATTTTCTATAATCAGTTCCCTTAAAATTAAAGGTAAAGGGTACTTCCTACTGGATTTTAAATAGATCATGCCCGTAAACCAATCATTCCATTTACCTACAGCGTAAAATAAGCCAATAGTTGCAATTGAGGCAGTAGAAAGCGGGATAATAATTTTGATAAGTATTATCAGATCATTTGCACCATCAAGATATGCTGATTCCTCAAGTTCTCGTGGGAGACTTTTAAAAAATGATATCATAATCATAGTGTTATATGTACTTATAGCACCAGGCAGTAGTAATGCCCATACAGAATCATATAATCCAAGTCTCTTAATAAGGAGGAAGCTGGGTATGAGACCACCAGAAAAGTACATAGTAATAACAAGGAAAACCGTATAGAATCTCCTTAAGGGCAAATCCTTTTTTGAAAGCGGGTATGCCAATAAAATTGTCATAACAAGGCTGATGATAGTTCCAACAACTGTATAGAATATAGAATTTCTAAATGAATTTGGAATAATATCATTCTTAAATATCAATTCATATGCTTTAAAAGTAAGTTCTTTCGGGTAAAACGTTACAAGATTTTTCTCTACAGCCACAGAACTAGACAATGATGTAGCAGCAATATTTAAAACAGGGTATAGTGTTATGACCACAACAAAAATAAGGATAATGTGAATTATAATATCAAGTATTTTTGACCCTGTTGTATTGTCTTTAACCATTATTACTTTCCTTCCTTTCTAGATTTATTCTAGCGTTTTTTAATGTTGATCAATTATAAAAAGCTCAGTATAGCTGCTTGTTAATTAGTATAACTGCTTATTCAATTATTACCAAAGACTAAAGTCAGCAAACTTACGTGCCATCCTATTAGCAATCGTCAATAGTATTACATTAACTATAGAATTCATAAGTCCTACAGCAGTAGAGTAACTATATTGAGCATCAAACAGACCTACCCTGTAAACAAAGGTTGAAACAACATCCGCAACTTCATATGTAATAGGAGAATACATAAGAATAATCTTTTCAGAGCCTACAGAAAGCATTGACCCAAGTCCAAGGATAAATAGAATAACTATGGTTGGCTTTATACCAGGAAGGGTAATGTGCCATATTTTTCTAAAACGACCACCTCCATCAATTGAAATAGCTTCATATAGCTCTTGGTCTATACTTGATAGTGCTGCAAGATATATAATAGCATTCCACCCTGTACTCTGCCATATTCCAGATATAATATAAATTGGTCTAAACCAGCACTGCTCCGACATAAAGTATATAGGTTCTATTTCAAACCATGATGTGAGCAATTTGTTGATAAAGCCACTGGATGGAGACAGCATCATTACAATCATACCTACAATTGCTACTGTAGAAATGAAGTGTGGAAGGTAACTGACGGTTTGCACAAACTTTTTAAATTTAATGTTGCGTACTTCATTTAATAATAATGCAAATACAATTGGAATAGGAAATGAGAAAATAAGGGAATAGCAACTTAATAATACAGTATTGCGCATAAGCTTCCAAAAATATGGATGCGTTATGAAACGTTCAAAGTGCTTGAACCCGACAAAAGGGCTATTTAATATGCCAATTCGCATGTTAAAATCTTTAAATGCGATTGTTACTCCATACATTGGCCCATAACAAAAGATTATATACCAAATAATTGCGGGAATAAGCATCAATTGTAGATATTTAGTTTTTTTAATTTCTTTCCATAATGTATTCCATCGGAAATCCACTATAACTTTTTTGTGTTTTACAGCATCCACAGAAACAAACACCTCTTTTATAGAATTAAAGCATTTCATTTTTTTAAATGCTAGATTCAATCTACAATAAGAGTTTTGCATTGTAAAGACACAATTTCAAAACTGAGAAACAATATGATGAAAAATGATGATACATTTGCCACACTAAGGAACAATAGGCCCAAAAGGCGCATAATAAGCGAAAAAATCAAAGGTTTCTATTTACTTCTATTTGAAACCGCGATATAATTTTGTACAAATAAATGTATTTATAGGAGGGGCTTTTTATGGAAAAAAATAATAAAAAGCATTCTAAAATACTTAAGCGGTTTTTGTTTTCTTATTCTGTTATTATTGTACTGCCTTTGCTGGTTGGATTAATATCCTATAAGGAATCTGCTACAATAATATCGAACGATACGAAAAATACCCATCTATCAATGCTGCGCCAGAGTATGGAGATAATGGACAGGATTACGGGGGAAACAGATAGAATTGCTTGCCAGATGGCAGTAAATCCACAGGTTATTAAATTTTGTTATGCATATGATTTTAATGATAAATCTATCTACTATAATATGTGGGAAACTCTATCCTATATAAAACCATATTCTGCTTATGAGAATGCCGGTTCAGAATATAATATTTACTTTAACAAAAGTGATATGGTTTTTAATCAAAATGGTGCATTAACTTTTGATGAATATTATAAACACTTTGGTTATCAGAATATAGATATAGATGAATTCAGGCAGAGATTTCTAAATATCTTCAACAAAGGCACATTTATATCTTCAGAAACTGTTAAATCTACAGAAATAACTACAACCAGTAAAAAGATATCCAATTATAATGTAATTACATATTTTAAAACAATGCCGCTGATGAATACCGGCATACTGAATGCAGTTTTATTTGTGCGAATAAAGGAAGATAGCATTCTGAAATTTTTAAGAGGACTGGATGTTTCAGATGATGGATGCGTTTACATTCTAGACGAAAATTCAGAAATTATTACCGGAATACCTGCCGGTTTAGGGAAAAGCGTCCCATACAACATTGACTTTATCGGTTCCGAGGGCTTTGTAGAGAAAAATATCAACGGAAAGACTATGTATATAGTCTATACAGTTTCCTCATATAACGGCTGGAAGTATGTATCGGCAGTTCCTGCTCATATTGTAATGGCTAAGGTCAATTCCATACGTAATCTTATATTGGGAATAACTGTTGTATCACTGATAATAGGTATTATTCTATTAATATTATTAGCTTATGCCAATTCCAAACCAATTATTGAGTTAAAGAAAACTCTGCTGGATTTCTTTAACTCTGAAGATGACAACAAAAAAGACGAATTTGATTTTTTAAAATCCAGTATATCAGATTTAATCCATCAAAGCTCTGCTATGAAATCTGACATACAAAAGCAGCGCTCAACCCTCCAAAAATCGGTTATCGAGCGTTTGCTCCTGGGCAGAAACATCCCCTCCAGTATTCTGGATTGGGCTTCTCAGGCTGGTGTTGAATTAGGTGCACAAGCATATACATGCGTTCTCATAGGTTTGAAGAATGTACAGATAGAAAACGATCAGTTGCAGGAATTCAATATTGGGCAAATAATACATAATCAAACCGGGCAAAAAGGTTATTTAATAGATATTAACCCTAACACCCTTTGTTTGCTTCTATGTCTCAACACTAATGAGGAGCAAAAATGCAAGCAGCATACGGAAAGAGTTATATCATGGATTAGTAATCAGATCCAGGAGAACCTTAATATCATACCTACCTTCACAATCGGCTCCATATATTATGATTTGAGCGATATTTACCACGCTTATAACGAAGCTAAACAGGCTCTTGATTTTATGCCTATCAGAGAACCAAATACAATATTATGGTATTCTAGTCTTGAAATGGATGCAAAAAGCAGCTATTATTATCCTATTGAAGTTGAACAGCGTCTGATTCATCTTGTAAAGTACGGCTACAAGGATGATTTATCTAATCTGCTTTCTACTATCCTTGAAAAAAACCTGGAAAATCCGGCACTTTTGCATAAATCACAGATGCTTCTGCGCCATGAAATTAACGGCACTATTTATAAATTAAACATAGGCAATCCAGAAGATGTGGTTGCAGAGCTTGACAATTGCGAATCTTTGAATGATGTATTTAAATGCATGCAAACAGTTCTCAATAATATGTGCGATGATGTAAACGAGCAGAAAAACAATCGCAATATTAAGTTGGTTGATGAAATTATTGCGTACATGGAATCGAATTTCAGTGATTCAGGTCTTTGTCTTAGTCAAGTAGCAACAGAATTTAATCTTAGTGAGGGTTACATATCACAGCTGTTTAAGGAGCATACGGGTGAGTACTTTGCAGCATATCTTGAAAATATCAGACTTGAACATGCATGCCAATTACTTGAACGGAGCTCTTATACTATAAACGAAGTAGCTTTGCGCTCAGGCTATAATTCTCCCCAGTCATTCCGCCGTGCCTTTAAAAGAGTAAATGGCTTTAATCCTTCGGATTACAAGGTTTAAGGCAATCACGTAAGGCAAGTGAGCGCTTATAGTCTTACCCCTACAAAATCTCCGGCAGTTATGGGGCTTTCTTTAACCAGTGTATCAAGGGCAATAATTTTAGCGTCTTGCAACATCCCGTGTTTTTAACATGCCATACTTCTTCTTTGCCATCAATTTCTATATGTGCAACAAATCTATTCGGGCGGTATATAAGCTTTGTTTGCTTTATGTTTTCATATTCCATAATAAACAGTTACCTTATAAATTTCACTTTCTTAAATCTGATCTACTGATTATTCTGCTTATCATCCTCCTCTGGTTTTAATCATACATCATCCGGGGTCAAATGACCTAATGCTATTATAATACCGGAACCTCTTCCTCTTGCGATTGTGTTGTATATTGATTGAACCTGCTGCTGGTACTTAATACTGTCATCCTTATGCCAACTACCGATTTGCCTGCTTTTTTAGCTATTTCAGTAACAGGCATATTATTATTTTGTGTAGAAAGAACTGTCGTCCCCAAGCTGCTTGAGCCACTACTCAAGGCAGGTGTGACATTTGAATCTGAAACTAACCCTACATTCTTTATACTGCTGTTATTTACTGCTTCATTTATATATTACCCATATTTTTAGACGCTATTGTGTAGAAATTATGAATTATTTTTGAATTTTAATTTGGAATATAATACTTTAAAACTGGGAAAAATAATATTAAAATCACAAAATCATAACAATAAATTAGTAAGGGTGATGTATATGGAAATAAGAGAGAATATTATGGTTCCCTTGGGGTATGGAAAATTTGTGCGTTCTGATAAAATTGTCAGTCTAGAGCCTATAGAGGACGAAAGAGGACCGGGAAGACGTACAACAGTATATATAGAGGATGTAAAATCACCATTAATCGCTTCAAGAACAGAAAACTCGATTCTTGCCAATATGGTAGAGGTTCCAAAAGAGGAATTGGAAGCTGCAGCTGCACTGGAATTATTGAAAGACATAAGAGATGATATCTTGCATATAGGTCCCATGCTCAGGAAAAGTATAAAAAAAGAAGCTAGCTTTGATATTGATAAAATCGAAAAAAGAATAAATGAAATACTCAAGCATGAAATTGAGTATGACAACTCCTTTTAAAGCAAATACTGTTACTAGTAATAAACTGTTAATAGTACAATGTCAGGATAACCAAGTATCTGGAGTTCATCTGCAAATACAAATACACCAAGGTCAAAATCAATTTTCACATGGGTAGCTTTATAATTTAGGGCATCTATCTTATACTTATAATTTTTGGTAGTCCTAAGTCAACCTGTATTCGGTCTGTTCTTCAGTAGTAACCTTTTGGCCATTCTGGTCAAGTCCTGTATCAGCTCCAAGTCCGGATCCTTTTATCCCATATAGGAGATATTCACGATAGGCTGCCCAAGAGCCAAATTCTGAACTTCATCAGAAGGTATGTCTCCACCTGGTGTTCCATCTATTTCATTTACCTGGATTTCCGATGCAAATACCCATCCTTCAGGAAAATCAAAGTCTACTCTAACTTTGTTTGCAGTTTGGTTAAGACTTTTTTTGCATTTGCATAACCCTTCTTCGTAGCGTACACCTTCCCACTCATAAGAGTTGCCTTGTATTGTTGTAGTCATACATTCATCTCCCATTTTAAAAAGGAGCGTTCTGCATGGCCTATCGTAAAGTGAATATGAAAAGGGGACAGTTCTTCTGTTAAAGGGGACAAGGGGGAGAACAGTTCTTTTTGTATTGTATACAGAGCAAGCTTTTAGGTGAGTCTATTGTGGAGAGAATTACAACTCTAGAAGATGCAACAGTGTCAACAGAAGCCTCTCCGAGTGAAAAAATTATTAGTCTTCTACACAATGGATATTACCGGTACATCTTTTCTTTTTCAGGTATAGCAATCATTTATAAAGGCTTGGGTTATATCTAGCGCTTATAGTCTTACCTCTACAAAATCTCCGGCAGTTATGGAGCTTTCTGTGACCAGTGTATCAAGGGCAATAATTTCCGCTCCTTGTTCTTTTGCCGCCTTTAAAGCATCACCAAAAGCTTTATGAGTTTTGATGTTGGGAGTGAAATATAGTACATCCTTCATTTGAATAACAAAAACTATATAAGCTTCATAACCTTCATTCATGCAATGGCAAAGCTCAGTTATGTGCTTTATCCCTCGTTCGGTTGGCGCATCAGGAAATAAAACAACACCATTTTCCTCCAAGGTAACACCTTTAACCTCAATAAATATTCTGCGGTTATCAACAGTTTCAATATAAAAATCAAAGCGGGAATTTCTATATTTACTTTCAGGTTTTATCGAAGTGATCGAAGTGATATTTTCAACCAAGTTACCGTTCAGAAGCCATTCATGGAACACTTTGTTAGGCACCTGGCTATCTATATTTATTAGTCTGTTACCTTTGTAAACTGATATTAGATCATATTTTGTCTTACGTGTTTTAATATTAAACTCCTGCACAAATATTACGGCACCGGGAACTAATAATTCCTTGCAACGTCCTGTGTTTTTAACATGACATATTTCTATTTTTCCATCAATTTCTATATGTGAAATAAATCTATTAGGGCGGCATATAAATTTTGCTTGTCTTATATTTTTGTATTCCATAATCTCTCCCATAGAATTGCGTAAATTAATTTGCGTATCTGTAATTATACTCATAGCTATCATCATTTAATTATATAGAATTTTATAAAATAAACAATACCCCACACATGCTGGGGTGCACCGGTCATTCACAACCGATTATTTCATTTAAAGCTAATATTAAGTTTGTACAGTTAATATCCATAATGCCATTGTATTCAACTAGCAATGAGCGGATTCCAATAGATTTTGCATAACCAATCAAATATCCTTGTGATGCTCCATACATTACATCTTTTTGCGGCAGGTCCATATAATCACTAAAATACCTGGCAAGGGTTGAATCACCATAGACCCCATTATACCAGCCATGAAAATCAATCAAGAGATCAGGTTTTTCTTTTAACAAAAGATCTCTAAGATACCTACTCTCCTGCGCCTTAAATCTGCTTATGATAAAATCCCTGTTCATATCAATACCTAGAGACTGACCTCTTCCATAGGAAACAGTGGAATCCGGTGAATATACACCATCAGGATTTACCATTGGGATTATAATAAGTTGAGTATCATGTAGCTTGTCGGGGTTAATGGCATAATATAACATAATATGATACGCGTTTTCAGCTAAATATACTCCATCATTCTTACTATCTCCTTCATATCCATGCATAGCAAAAGTCAAGACAATTTTTCTTTTTACATCAGAGTTGGGGGATGATAGGAAATAAGCTTCCAAGGGACGGTTCAAAACAGTAGCTCCATATTGTTGCTTTGTTATAATGCTATGGTATTTTTCAGTCATCAGGGCAATATTTTGAGGGAGCATATTAAGCAGGTCCGCCGTTGAGCCTCCAAAAGGCCTCCACGCACCGGATATTACCAGTACATCCTTTTCCTTTTTAGACATAGCAATCATTTCTGGAATTGTATACCCTAGATCAGTTAATTTTTCAATGTCATTTTTACTGAGTTTTATTTCCTTTATTCTTTTCTTCATTTCATCTGTATAAATAATTTGATTAATGCATCTACCTTCAGCATCCAGTTTTTTAGAATAATAATTTTTAAAGTCCAACATAGTCCACTTTGCATATTCATTTTCTCTAAGGCCATCTGAACGGAGATTTATTCGGGCATCTTCATTCAAAAGCATTCCAGATATTATGTCATCATAATCTCCAACATTGAAAGTATCTATTTGTTTTTGAGAGTATCCTATTTTTTTCAAATAATCAATTTGACTTTCACATAGTGATTCACTCCGCTGTGATAGTATTTTTTCCCCATATGTGCAGGAAAAGTCAACAAGTTCTCCGTTTTCATCCACATAGCACTCGTATAGTACTAAGTCCTTATACTTGCTGTACAAGTAATCATTTTCCAGACTATTTTTTATTACCGGTTTTTGTATTATAGTTTTATTTGAAGTACAACCAACTAGCATCGACAGAATTAATAGTATGGCATATACAAATTTAATTAGTGTACTTATTATGTTTTTCATTGAACACCATCTTTACATGCTGTAAATAATCTTCTTCATTCTAATAATCTACTCTATATTACTTTGATTTATCCGTGGATAATTATTCCTAAATTTTTTTTACAAAATTCTTCCTCATATAACAACCCAATATCTCACACGGGCTATTTCTGCTCCTTTTGCTTTAAATGTTGAAATTTTTTAATCGAGAATATAATTATAGTTAAATTCTACAAAGCTTAAAAATACAAAATCAAACTATAACATCAAAATCATTCATATACTCTTCAATGCTTAATCTGCTCCCATTAACTTTCAGCCACTCTCTGCTCTCAGTATAGTTCGGAAGTACAGACTCTACAAGATTCCAAAAATCTTTTGAATGGTTCATAACCCTCAGATGGCACATTTCGTGTACAACTACATAATCAATTATACCTATAGGAGCCATTACCAATCTCCAGTTTAAGTTAATATTTCCCTTTGTACTGCAGCTCCCCCATCTGGTTTTCTGATTTTTAATTACCACTTTGCAGGGAGTCGTTTTGAGTTGTAAAGAATACTTTTCGATCCTTTCTTTGGCAACCTTTGCAAAACGTTGCTTATACCAGTTTATTAATGTTTCTTTTATCACCTGCTTTCTGCTTTCACCTGACAATCCCTGTAATATATGTACTTCTATAATGTCATCCTGCATGATTGCTTCAGGCTTATTAAAATTCCGCTCCACCACTTTTAAGGAATAATTTTCTCCAAGGTACAGGAATTTCTCCCCATCAATAAATTCTTTGGATACGAGATTTGAATTCCTTTTTCTTGCTTCATTTACTTTTTGTATAATCCAACCTGCCTTTTTCCGTACCACTTCCCCAATCCCTTTTTCGCTTATATTTAAAGGAGCAGATATCTTAACTTCACCATTTCTATCAACAGTTATCCCTATTGTTTTCCGCTTGGATTTAACTGTAATATAAGTAATTTTATTGTTGTCAATTTCAAAAAAATATTTATTGTTTTGCATATTAACCTCATTAAAGTCTTTCACACTGCATCCCCGAACACTTTATTTTACGTATCAGGTAAATAGTCAATGCTTCAAAATTATAATTATTTCAATATTATCACGATAAAGTATAAAAATAAAGTGTTTAAAAAGGTTAGAGGCGCATTTATCAAATCTGAAGAAATATTTACCAGAGGCTATCGTTAAGGTACTTATAGCCTTCATTTATGCCCCTCACCAATTTCAGGTGAAGGACTTTTCATGATAAAAGAATAGAGACATTGGTTTCATGCCTCTATTCCTTTGCATTTACATTCTCCTATCGGATTCATTATATCTGTTTCACTGCATCTGATTTTTTATATCGGATTCATTATATAGTTCTACTTGCCTTGTGCAGCTTTATATGCTTCGTTTATTTCCTTTGTCAACTGTTCTCCGCCGGTTTCCCACCATTCCTTTATAAAGCTGTCCCAGTTTGCATCAATATCAATTTTGTTGTTAACCATCTCGGTAAGTTTTTTCATTACAAAGTCTGCTCCCTGTTTAGATAATACTTCTTTTTTTGAAGGAAGCTCAACAGGAGGAATCGGGCTTATGTTTGCCATAAGATATGGTTCTATTAATTTCTTATATGCATTTCCCCTTTCGTCATCAGGAAGACCGGTTCCGGTTTGTGCCATCATTCTGTTCAGTAAATGTCCACCAAACACACTATATTTTTTAGCTTCCTCTTCTTTATATACAGGTTTACCATTCTTCATTTCATAAGTAACATTTTCAATACCATATGCAATAAGCCTGCTGCCTTCGTCCGATGCCATATAATCCAATAGCTCCAGGATTTTTTCAGGTTTTTCGGCTTTACTTGAGATTGAATTCATCATATAATATCCATTTTGAGTTGTTCGCCTAATGACTCCATCTTTGCCTTTAATGTATGGAACAGGTTCAAGCCTTGCCTTCGGATCTACTTTTTGCATATCTGCTTCCATTGTAAGATATGAAGTAATACCTTGTGATGCAATACCTCCCTTACCTGCCACAAGCTTATCGTACCAACCCTGAGACTTGGTTAGCATCCATTCGGGATCAAGTATTCCTTCCTTGTAAAGTCCCGCCAGGTATTTTATAGCATCTTTTGCACCAGGTTGTGCAATAGATGATTCTATAGTACCATCATCCTTCATGAACCAATCATATCCGCCATATAGGTTTGCTCCGGTTCCGAAAGCCATAAACAACCATTTTGTTTGTGTTAATGTATCTTCGTTAAGCATCCCGTATGTGTCATCTTTTCCATTGTTATCAGGATCATTAAAAGTAAATGCTCTCACTACTGCATCAAATTCGTCAATAGTTTCAGGAAGTTTTAGACCTACCTTATCCAGCCAGTCTTTTCTGTAGAATAGTACTCCAGAATCAAGGCTAGGTTTTGGCACTCCGTATAGTTTCCCACCAATCTTAACTTTTTCAATAACATCACCAGCTAAATATTTGCGAATATTAGGGCAATGTTTCTGATAAAGATCAGTAAGATCAAGATATTTACCTTGTTTTGCCCAACTGTTGAAATTTCCCCAACCTGTCCCATTAGTACAAGAAACATCAGGCACAGTATTAGATGCCATATACACATTATACTTTTCTTCCCAACTTTCATAAGGTGCAGTCAATATCCTTATTTTGATATTAAGCCTTTTGTTCAGTTCCTGTACTACTAGATCATTATTTTCATCAATTCCCTGCCAGGAAGACCTGAATGCAGTAAATTCATAGGGTTCTTCCTTCTCTGTTGCTTTAGTGCCTGTGGTTTGTTCGCCAGCTTTTGTTTCTTTATTAGCATCTTCCGTAGTTTTTCCACATCCGGCAAATGCTGCAATCAGGAAAACACAAATCAGCAAACCAACAATAAACCTTTTCCTTATTTCATTTTTTTTCATAACTATATCCTCCTATTTAATTTTTTATGTAAACCTGTTGTATTCAGGCTTTTACCGCACCTATCAAAACACCTTTTACAAAATATTTTTGTAAAAAGGGATATACTACAGTGATTGGTATAATCGAAACAATTACTGTAGCCATTCTTAAAGGAGCAGCAACAGTTAATGTTTCTTTAATCCCTCCCATATCGTCCATGCTGCCCTTGATTGAAGCTATGGTCTCAAAAAGTATTTCTCTTAAAACAATCTGCAATGGCCACTTATTCCGGTTATTCAAATAAATCATAGGTGTAAAGTAGCTATTCCAGTGACCAACTGAAAAAAACAGGCTTAAAGCAGCTATAACAGGTTTTGATAATGGAAGAATTATCTTTAATAATACGGTAACTTCCGATGCACCATCTATTAATGCAGCTTCTTCCATACTTGCAGGAAGATTCAGGTAAAAGCTCCTCATAACAAGCATGTAATATGTACTTATACCTCCTGTTAAAATTACCGCCCAATATGTATCAACAAGTTTCAAACTGCTCATTAGCAGATATGAAGGTATGAGGCCGCCGGAAAAATACATGGTAAAAATAAACATACCCATGAAAAACCTATAGCCCTTAAGGTAAGTTTTAGAGAGTGCATATGCCGCCATGCTTGTAAGTATTAAATTACAGAACGTACCTCCAATTGTTATAATAACTGATGAAAGAAAGGAGGAGCCAACAAATTTATCACTGAGAACTATTCTATAGGCATCAAATGAAATTCTAACAGGAAACAGGAAGAGTCCCCCTTTCAGGTATACTTCCGCAGGTATCAGAGATATTGTTAAAACGTATATAAAAGGGTACAATGTGATAATTCCCATAAGAGCTAGAATTATGCAGTTTATAACATCAAACCAATTGTTTTTTTTCTTTAAATATGCCATTTGAATTCTTCCACCTTTATTAAAAAATTAAAAAATAATTGTTATTTTAGAATATACTTTCACCTTTAAGTTTTTTGGTTATTGCATTAGAGCTCATAATAAGTATAAAGCCCACTGCAGATTTAAAAAGCCCCATGGCTGTAGACAAACTGAATTCGCCGCTTGCAAGTCCCACTTTATATACATATGTATCAAGAGTTTCTCCTACATTTGATACCATTGGGTTTAGGAGCACCAATACCTGATCAAGACCTGCATTTAAAATGCTTGCTAGTGAAAGTATAAGTAATATTACCGTTGTGTTTGATATTTCGGGCATAGTGATGTACCTGGCTCTTTGCCATCTGTTTGCTCCATCAATAATTGCTGCTTCATATAGGCTAATATCTATACTGCTAATAGCTGCAAGAAATATTACAGATTTCATTCCAAATTCCTTCCATATCCCCGATAAAACCAATATACTCCTGAAATACTTAGATTCAGACAAAAATGATATTTTCTCCTGCCCAATGTATTGAAGTATCCTATTAACCAGTCCATCATTTACGGACAGAAAACTTAATATAATTCCTCCAATAATAACCCATGAAACAAAATTTGGAAAAATAATAACTGTCTGTACTGCCTTTTTATAATATTTGTTTTTTGCCTCATTAATAAGAAGAGCTGCAATTATAGGTACAGGGAAACCAAAAACCAGTCTATATGTACTAATAATTAATGTGTTTCTTAAAGCTTGAAGGAATAATCTTGACTGGAATATCATTTCGAAGTTTTTAAAACCTATCCATTTACTTTTGAAAATACTTTCTCCCGGTACATATTCTTTAAAAGAAATTATTGCTCCATACATTGGTATATAATAAAAAATAACAATATAAAGTAATGGTACCAGTAATATTATATAAAGAAACCTTTTTTGCCATATATATTTTAAAAGACTGTACTTTTTATTATTTACACCATAGCTGCTTATTCTCATTCTCACAGAATTTGTCACTCCTTTTTAGTATGTATTGGAAAGTCTTAAGATTGATTCCAGCTTTATGCTTAATGCTGATTCTAGTATATAGCTCTGTTAGTGGAGTGACAAGGTTCAGTATTTTACATTCTATTCAGAAATATTGTTTTCTGAAAAATTGGTAAAAAAGATATACATATGTAAATATCTTTAAAAACTATGTATATCTCATTTTCGTCCTGTATTCGCCGGGATTTATTTCTATGAATTTTTTGAAACATCTTTCAAAGCTTATCCTGTTAGTAAAGCCGACCTGCTCAGCAATCTCCTGAATAGTGATATTTGTAGTTGCAAGCAATATTTTTGCTTTTTCAATTCGTATTTGATACATATAGTCTAAGAAGTTTACACCCAGATTCTCTTTAAAAAGTCTCGAAAAGTACGAAGAGTTGTAGCCAAAACACTCCGATACTGAAGATAACGAAATATTGTTCATGTAATTTTTTTCTATGTACTGCTTTACTTTTGAGGAAAAATCTGTTTCAGCCTGCTCTTTCATATAAATATTATGTTCAACAATTTTCTTGAATACTAATTCCAGCCAGCCCATAAACTCATCTATATTCTTAAAATTATTAATCGAAATATTATTGTAATTTTCTTGCTGCATTATGTTTTTGGGTTTTAGACCAAACTCAAATATACATCTATTTACAAAGTTTATCAAATTAAAAAAGCTCATTAAAATATGATCAATATCTCTATTATTATCAATAATCTCTTTAACTCCTCTATTAACATACAACATGACTTTTTCATAATCACATAGCTTGATAGAAGAAATAATCTTATTTTCCATGTCAAGCGGATAAAACGATTCGCTATCTTCAGAATAATTGATACTACAGATATCTACTATATCTCCTGCAATAAAGCTATACTTAATGGCTTTTAAAGATTCCTTATATGAAAGCTCAATTTTCAGGATATCATCATATATTCTTCCTATACCCGCAATTATTTCATAACCTAAGTAGTATTCTATCCTCTTTTTAATTGTTTCAAAACATTTTAATATTAAAGAATCAAGCCTCTTTTTATTAGCACCATCATGTATCTTAATAAGTAAAAGAATATTATCATCTATATCCTGGGAACATATAATATCAATCTTTTCCTCTGTAAATGATTTTTGCACAATATTAACCATTGCCAGCTTTTTAGTCTCGTATTCCTCTATGTCTACATCGGCATTATACAAACTTACATTTTTAATTGCTGCAACCTGATAATATTCATAGTTAATATTGATGTTAAAATAGCCCGCTTTCTTTTCAATTAGCTTTCTGTCATTTATTTTACCTGTTATAAGATTAATCAAGAAATATTCCCTGAATAGCAGCCTGTTTTCATCTAATAGTCCTTCTAAGCTTTTTTTATCCTTAAGCAGTAAATTCATTCCATTTTTTATCACTGAAATATCACTATTATCACAAGCATTATTAATACCACTAATATCATTGAAACTATTGGTATAATTTGTATAATTGGTATAACTAGTATCATTTATATCAATGCTTTTCAGACCTGCTTCTGATTTTAAAAGCATTATAATTGCTTTAATTGGCTTGTATATTTTTTTAGATAATAATAATGAAGCTATTGCTATAATGATAAGAATCGAAATTAGTACAAGAATAGTAATAAGACGTATTTCCAAAGATTTCTTAAATATAATATTTGAAGGTATCATTATATAAAGTTTCCAATCATTAATACCAACATTTGAACAATAGCAAACCATTTTACGTCCTTTAAAAATCATATTAGTATTTGCTGGCTCCTGATTAATAGAAGAAGATTGACTATTAATAATTTCCTTAATATTGCTATATAAATATTCATCATTATTTGATGATAATACTGTACCATCTCCACTTGCTAGAAAGGCTACTGATTCACTGTCATTAATAATGTTTTTTAGTATATTGGAAACAATGCAATAATCCACATTAATGACAATTGTACCAAGTTTCTCTTCACCATCATATGGGATTGTGGTAAGAAATGATATAACATTATTTTTATAACTGCTGCTTCGGGAATTTACACTATTATCGAGCTTTCTGGTATTTATTAATATTGAATTCTCCGTCATCTGTTCATAGTACTCTTTCCACCCCATATCATAGAAAATATGCTCCTCAAGTGGTGCAGAAAAGTTCAGTATCATATTACTGTTCTCATAGTAAACAAAAATATCATTAATATAATTGCTGGAATTAATTGCGCTGGATAAAATATCCATGAGCTTTTTTACAGTGTAATAGTCATCAAAAAATTCATCTCTTTTCAGGTATGCAAGCTGGTTGAAGTCAGGATGCAATGCATAATTTTGTCCAATCTTTTCAAACTCCTGAAACATCATTCTAATAGTATTTGCGGTTTTTTCAACCTGACCTTTCTCAAATTTTTCTATTTCCTGGTCAAATTGCCTCATTATATAATTATGGTTAAAAACACCAACTATTATAGTTAAGAATAAAGATATGGCTATACACACTATGAACATTTTCAAGTAAAGGTTTATGCTTCTCCTATTAAATATTTTTCTTAAGTAGCCTTTACTATTCACATATTTTCACTCCAATTTGATAAATTGCATAATAATACATAATAATACATAATGGCAAAATATGGTACATCATGCATTAAGTCTGATAATAATATTCAGTCAATTCCATTCTGATTTATTACCATTATATTACACAGTTATTGTAATAACAAGCTTCATTTTTTTACATTCTGTATATGTTTTTGATATATTGCAAAACAAGTTAAAAAATATATGCATATATAGATAAATATTATTTATATATGCATATATGCTGAAATATGCATTAATATTAAAGCCACATGCTCTTTAACTCGTTAACTTCCATCGAAATAACATTTATATCCCCTTTGGAAGATGTCAACTTAATTATTCCTTCCCTCTCATCCCTGATAGCACCCATTACCATATAAACTAATCCATCATTGCCAAATATCTCAATGGATGTTCGATCATTAATAATCCTTAGTTTTAATCTATTATTGATTGCTTTTAACTGGACAGATTGATCCAGGCATATAAGCAAACTTTTTTGTTTAATATATTCAATATTAATATCACATACATTCAATGAAAATACTTCTGCTTCTTCTAGGTTAAGCTCAACTTTTACATCCAGTAAGTCAGTTTTCATTTTTATAATCGAATTGGAATTGGCGTCAATTTTTCTCATTTCAAATGTATGACTTTTATTATATAGTTCCTCTATTTCTTTAACAGGATTAGTAAAAAGCCGTATTCCCTCATCAGTCGTTCTTAATGATAATTCACACGGAAAAGTCATAGACTGATTGAATGGCATATCCGGTATATTATATTTTAACCATGCAATCTGAATACATCGCCCATCGTCTATGGGAAGACCATTCCATGTCTGTGCCGCATAGCAGTTTGTCCCAGAATGGGACTTTAAATATTCACTTTCCTTTTTAAAACCATAATCCTCAAGGCTTCCAACTATATATGTAGTGTTTGCTCCCCAAAAAACCCATTTCCTATTGTTTGGATCATTATCAACCCGCAGCTCAAAAATATCCGGACATTCTGTACAATTTGGAAGAGTAATTTCGCTAATTTTTGTCCATTCCTTAAGATTGGGAGAAGTTAGCAAAGCATAGTCATTTTTGTCCATATACAGAGCCATAACCCATTTACCCATTGATTCATTCCAAATAACTTTTGGATCTCTATTCTCATTAATCAGGTTCCTTAAAACTGGATTTTTACTATATTTTACCCATGTTCTTCCCTTGTCGTTGCTATAAGCAATGCACTGGGTAAACAACTGCCCTTTTGAGATTTCCGAAAAACCTCCGGCTGCAGTATAAATCAATACAAGTACTTTCTCGTCACATATCTGAAATCCGGAAGTGTTATTCCAATCTACTGCACCTGATCCTGAGTACATCGTTCCAAGATTATCCGGGTAAAGCGCATCTCCCAGTTCTTCCCAATGAACTAAATCTTTGCTTACTGCATGTCCCCAGTGCATATTTCCCCATCTGCATCCATATGGATTATGCTGATAGAAAAGATGATATTCGCCTTTATAATATATAAGTCCATTTGGATCATTCAACCAGCCGCGTTTTGAAGAAAAATGCACTTGAGGACGATACTTTTCCATATATAAATCATCTGCAATCATAGAATCTTCCTGGATAATACAATCTAAATCACACTGTATATCTTCTTTATTTCCTTTATTTTCTTTATTTGTTTTATATGCTTTATCTGCTTTATCCTTTTTATCCTCTATATTCGTCACAGATACATTTAATTTTCGTCCTTTATACTTATCAACATCTAAGAATACCCAAAACTCCGGTTCACCTTTTGCCATTTGAATTTCAGATTCATAAATAATGCAGTCATCTATAATAAACTTTACCAGCCTTTTGGGGCCTTTTGTATCAACTGGAAAATTCAAATAACGTTTTTCAACCAGTAATTCTTTTGATAAAATCAAAATAACCAACTCCTTATTTATCACTAAAAATTAATACTACTTTGTTATGTTGCAAATGGAAAGCGCATTTCTGGAGGGTAATCATAGTAGTATTAATTTGTTTATATTAAAATCTTCCAGACTTCTAATTACATAATCGGCATCTTTGAGAATATTACTATCACCTATTCCCAGTGCATACATGCAAGCAGCCTTTATGGCCTTAATTCCCGCCTCTGAATCTTCAACTCCCATGCATTCTTCAGGATGAACTTCAAGGTTATCTGCAGTGGTTAAAAAAATTTCAGGATCAGGTTTACCTTTTTTTATTTCACTTGCATCAGCAATATAATCAAAGTACTCACCTATTCCTAATTTATCAATTATCAAAAAAGCATTTTTGCTTGCAGAAGCGAGTCCTGTTTTTATCTTTAAATTTTTCAAAAGTTTGAGTGTATTCAAAGCACCTGGCAATATATCATCTGCTGTTATGGTTTCGAGTAAATTTCTATAATAATTATTTTTCCTGTCAGTCAATGAAAGTTTTTCTTCATATGTATACTGTTTTTCAGAGTTCCTCAATATGATTTCAAGTGATGACATTCTATCAACACCTTTAAGTAGCTCGTTTATTTTTCTGTCAAAGTATACATTTATTTCGTCGGTTAGTTTTTTCCACGCTGCAAAATGAAGATTTGCGGTACCGGTAATAACACCATCAAGATCGAATATTACAGCTTGCAACTTAATCATCATATTTTCCATACCCTCCCTTATAAATATTACAATATTATCTCCTTGCCAGGTTCAGCTGCCGGCATCGTTAGCGGTGTCCAATGCGCTGTTAATTCCCTTTTGCTCATAAAAATACACCACCTTGCTCATAGATATATTTACCATACAGATAGTGATATTTAATAGCACGCAGAAGACTTGTATCCTCAGGCAGATCCTCCAGCTTCTCAATAAATGGCTTATTAAATACAAATGAAAATACTGCCTTGCCTGTTGCAAATCGAGGATATAATAGATATCTATGTTGAAATCGTACAATGCCTGAATTCTCCGATAGAAACTGTCTAAGCTGGTAATCCATCATCCATGAAGCACACGTAAATGCCTTGAATTCATATTCC
>Ga0116194_1000650_pt1 | contig 26814 bp, 24 predicted proteins | sample AD_SCU001_MetaG_FD_89887 | JGI IMG/M metagenome (GOLD analysis project Ga0116194, IMG submission 89887) | Active sludge microbial communities of municipal wastewater-treating anaerobic digesters from China - AD_SCU001_MetaG | ecosystem: Engineered > Bioreactor > Anaerobic > Digestate | place...
CGCGGCGCTTCTGCCCCCCGAAAGCATTACTTTTGCCCAACACAGAGATGGCTCATACCGCGCTTTGTTCAAGTCTCCGGCAAACCTGCAGGGCAACGCAAACATTTCGGTTTTTCCAACCGGCTACCCCGAAAAAGAGCTGTTAAGCAGCCGCATAGCCTGCGGCAACAGCCCGGGCCTTCTGATTCTACCGCCGGCGGCGCCCGTTCACCCCGGCAATTGGGTCAGCTTCAGAATTGCGATGATCAACCGGAAGTCAGGCAAGGGAATTTTCAAGGCACCGGTCAGGGTCAAAATGAAAACACCCTCCGGTCATGACACGATCAACCGAGTTGTGCTCACCGACCTGCACGGAACGTGCCTATTCACGACCCATCTTCACAACAGCGCCGCTTACGGCATTCATGACTTTGAGTTCTCAACAGGAAATTCAGTACAGTTACTGCCAATGCCGGTTTTGCCGCAACCAGACAAGGCCGTGGTCATACAAAAGCTTATCAGGAACGAGCCCGGGCTTCTGTCTTCCATTTCTTCCGCATTTATCAACACTCTGACCATTGCAAGCCCGCCGATTCACCTTCTGAAACAGAGTAACACCGCCTCAGAAGCTGTCGGCAGGCCTCTGGAAGAATTCAAGCTTGAATCTGACCAGGCCTTTATAACCTATGACTGCACCGGCTCTGATTATCGCCATGTCGAAGTCTGGCAGAACGGGCACCTGATTTACAGCAGCGACCTGCAGCTGGAATCCGGAAGAATATCAGTGCCATTCCCCCACCCGCCCGAGCCATCACAACCGCTTTTCACAAAAATATGGGAAATCCGGGGCAATACCATTAAAGTCCAGGAAAAATCCGCTCTGTTGCGCAGCCGCACCCCATCACCACTGTTTTCATTCATGAAAGATGCCGCAGGCTACCTGCAGGATACCGACCCGTTTGAACTCGCCTCGATGTTTTTTACCAACCCCGGTTTTATGGCGGTAAATCAGCCCAACAGCGTTTTGTCACTCACCGCAGAAGGCACCCCCCAGCTGGTTCCGACCACAGAGGGACTGCCGTCTCAACCGGCCGATCCGGAGCGTTTTTTTTATGCGTCAGAAACTTCAGGTCGCTCATTTAAAAGATTTTTTCTTGTCGATGATGAACTGTCCCTCGGGCGTTACCGTTTTTCCAGCCTCAAAATCTGGCTTTACCCGCCGCGCTTTTTTACCAGTCTGATAGCATCATTTCGCAACCAGCCGGCAAACGTTGATTTTCTGATTGGCGAAGCTGAGTGCCGGGCCCTGCGCTTTGTTTTTCTCAGCATCGCCGACCAGCCGGCTGAACTTGAAAAAATGGAAGGTGTTCTGGCAGTTCTCGCAGAGCTGAATGATTACGCTGAATCTCACCCCGAAATGGCTGCCAACTGGAGATCGAGCCTGAAACGTGCAATCATGAGATTGGCAGAACTTATCCACACCCCGGCTTCCATCAGGTCTGTTCCCCATGCTTCACCTCATGAAGAAAGCAAATTCGGCCCATTCTCCCCGGTGCAGACTTTTGATATAACTCTCGACAGGCTTTATCAGGCCCTGAAACCGGGCGGAAAGGTGACCCTCAAAACCGGCGAACGCGGGATTCCGCTGACTCTGAGCGGCGATTCGGTCACCTTCCGTAGCCGTTCACTTCCCGGCCTCAACAATCGTCCAGACCAGCTGATAAATACCAGAACCGAACCGGTTATCGTCGAACTCGATTTTTCCGAATCAGAGTAGATACTTAATAATACTCTGTCATACCCAGCATTGAATTGCTGGCAATGATATGCTAAAATTCAATTATGAATACAATTGCAATGCAGCCGGTCAACTACGAAACAGCTCTGAATCTGATCCTGCAGAATTCTGACAAAATCAGAACCGGGTCAGAGTTCATCGGCCTCAATAAAGCATGCGGCCGGGTTCTGGCCCAGGATGTGGTTTCTGATCTTAACCTGCCGGCAGCTGACTGTTCTGCCATGGATGGTTTCTGCCTCAAAGCCGCCAGTCTTAAGGGTGCCAGTCTGGCAGAGCCGGTGACTCTGCCAGTTGCGCCAGGCATCGATGCCGGGCATACTATCAGCGAGCTGCCAGAAGGCCATTGTGCCTACATTGCCACCGGCGGTATTCTCCCCCCCGGTGCCGACACCGTGGTACGGGTTGAAGACACGAAAGCCAGCTCTGATGGCAAAACCGTCAGTTTTCACGCCGAATATCCCCGGGGAAATTACGTCAGGGGCCAGTCTTCAGAGCTGAGCCGTGGTGATCTGATGCTGCAGGCGCCCTTGCTGATAACACCCCAGGCTGCCGGGCGTATCGCCTCAGCCGGCCTAAGCAATATCGCGGTCAGAAAAAAGCCAATCGTCGCGATTCTGATTTCTGGCGACGAAGTTTTGATGCCATTTGAACTGCCACATCCATGGCAGGTGCGTAATTCCAATTCGACTATGCTGATAATGCAAGCCGAAGAAGCCGGTGCGCAGATACTCGACTTCGGCATCGCCCGCGACCGCGGCAACAGCGCCCGGGATCTTTTTCTCAGAGCCGTAGAAGCGGCCGATATCGTCGTGACCAGCGGCGGCATATCAATGGGCAGACATGACCCATTCAAGGCAGTTCTCAGCGAACTGGCGGTCGAACCGGTATTCTACGGAGTTGATATCAAACCCGGCAAGCCGATGTTTTTTGGGTTTTATAATACCAGGGCGATTTTCGCCCTGCCGGGAAACCAGGTTTCGACCTCGGTTACCTTCGAACTTTTTGTCAGGCCATTTATCAGAAAGGTTATCGGAGCCCAACCCACGCGTCTAACTCTCGATCTCGAACTCACCGAAAGCACTATAAATAAAGAAAAACGCGATTTTTTCAAAAGAGGCACTCTGGTTTCTCAGGCTGGCCGGACAATGGTCAAACCACTGCCAACCCAGGAATCACATATGCTGACAAGCTTCTCTGGCGCAGACCTTCTCTTTCTGCACCCGGCCGGCAGTGAAAAGCTCGAGTCCGGCGAAAAGGTGCGCTGTTTCTACCTGAAAGGCTAATATGAAAAGCACCGCACGAACTCTGATTGCTGCCGCGACCCTTCTTGCCGCCGGAGTCTCATGGATGCCGGCAATGGCCTGCGATGACACTCTGGTTATGCTTCTTACGGCCCAGAATCCGGCGAGCGAATTTTCTAAAACCATCCGCAGCTTCACCAACACGCTTACAGTTCTCGGTTCTGCGCTCAAAGAGCAGAAGAAGGCCAGCTACGACAGCGAAATGAAGCAGGTCATGGATTCATGGCTTGAGTTTTCGAAACGTTACATGACCAGCCCACCCGAAGAGGCGCGCAACGACAGGCAGTGGGCCGAAAAAACCAGCAACACCGCAAGGGATATCGGAGAAATAAGGCGCCTGGTAGGTGAAAGCAGGTTTTTTGAAGCTCATAACAAGGTTCTCGAACTCAGCGGCCGCATTGGTGCTTTTTTCGAAGCATTTGGCGTCAGTGACGAAAAGCAGATTTTCATCAAAACCTCCGGCAATCTTACCAACCTCGAACGGCTGGTTCTGGCTTCAGACTACGCCGGAGCCGCTTCACTGACGGTAGAGCTGGAGACCAACCTGAAAGAATTCGTTCCACTGCTGAACGGCTCTTTTGTTGCTGAAACAGCCGCAGCCGCAAAGCAGATTGGCGAAATTTCCAGAGGCATAGCCGGCAGAACCTCTCCTGAACAGCTAGATGTCATCATTCAGGAATTGAAAAGTTCTTTCGAAGCTCTTCGCTCACATATTCTGATGCGGGAATGGTTTCCCGCCCTGAATCAGCAGAAACAGGAGAACTGAAATGCTTACCGTCACAGTAATTAAAAGCCCTACCAAATGCGCCTCGTGCAGCGAGACCGAGCAGCTGGTAAGCGATATTTCGCAGAAGTTTCCGGGACAGGTTGAGTTCAGGGTTCTGACAAATGGTACGCCCGAGGTTAAAGAATTTGGTGTTATTTCTACGCCGGTAGTCGCCATTGGCCGCAAAATTTACTCGATGGGCAAACCGGTTATCAGAGAAAAGGTCGAGGGCTGGATAAGAAAGGAACTTGGCTCCTGAAGCCGTAAAACTTATGCTGCAGAATATGGTCAATGCATTTATCAGCCTGTTCGAGCCCTTACGTGACACATGGGTCTGGCCCGGGCTTGCCGAAGCCGGCAAATTCCTCGGTACCCATCTGATTTCAGGCATGGTACCGGCCTTTTTCATTGCCGGAGCCATAGCGATATTTCTCGACAAACAGCGCATTACAAAGCTGATGGGGACAAATGCCAGTCCGTTAATTGCCTACCCGGTTGCGGCCTTTTCCGGCGGCGTTCTTACCGTCTGTTCGTGCGGAGTTATCCCTATTTTCAGCGGAATTTTACAGCAGGGGGCCGGTATTGGGCCGGCTTTCACATTCCTGATGGCATCGCCAGCGGTTAATCTAATCGCCCTGTCTTATACCTACACACTCCTCGGCACAAAGTTTCTGATTGGCCGGGCGGTTCTGGTAATGCTCAGCGCCATCGGTATCGGGCTTGGCATGCGACTGATCTTTGGAGAGACGCCAAAAGCTGAAACTGCTTCCGACATAATCATTGTCGAAGAAGACTCCGACCGCAGTGACCTGCAACTGTTGACATTTTTTGCGATTCTGGTGCTGATAATGGTCACTGCCACGGGTGTTACCGATCCGCTGATTCTTAAAATCGGCGCCATGGCCAATTACGATGGCATTCTTCTACCGAGAGTCCTGACAATGCTGCTGCAGGTCGTGCTTCTGGCAGTTATCTGCACCCGCTGGTTCTATCGCAGTGAAATCGTTCTCTGGCTTAAAAAATCATACAGTCTGTTCATACTCATTTTTCCGAAGGTTCTCGGCGGCATCTTTCTCGCCGGTGTGCTGACAGCACTGTTCCCCCTGACCGATTACATGAAATTTTTCGACGACAACGGCATCGAAGGCAACGTGCTGGCTTCGATACTTGGCTCGCTGATGTATTTTGGCACCATTGTCGGGGTTACAATCGTTTCGACTCTGAAAGATTTCGGCATGCACCCGGGACCGGCGCTCACTCTGCTGCTTTCCGGGCCGGCTGTCAGCCTGCCGAGTGTTCTGGCCCTGGCTCCGATTGTCGGGGCGAAAAAAGCCGCCGGATTTCTCGGCCTTGTGATATTATTCAGTGCACTGAGTGGGTTTATCTTTGGTGCGACTTTCTGATATACTGAAACAAATACGACCGGAAAGGAAATACTATGGGAGAAGTTATCGATTTAGCCAGAATTCAGCAGATTATGAGTAACGGCAATTATGATGAAGCCCGGCCCCTGCTGAAAGATTACCTTACAGCCAATCCCAATGACGCTCTGGCACTGCGCCTTTATGGCAATACTTATGCTTACACCGGATTTCTTGGCAAGGCCAAAAAAATCTGGCGCGATGCGCTGAAAAAGTTCCCTGAGAACGCCGACCTTATTTACAATTACGCTCTGGCTCACTATCTGCAGGGCAACCTTTATTATGCCCGCATCTACTGGAAAAAGGCTCTGAAGCTGACTCCCGAAGACTCTGAAGTTTATTTCAACCTTGGGCAGATTGCGCGCGATGAAGGGCGTCTGTATGCTGCCATCAAACTATGGCGCCAGGCACTCAAATTTAAGCCAGAGAATGTTGAAGTGATGAACAATATTGGCGTTGCCTACGCCACCCTGCGCAGCTTCGGCAAAGCCGCCATCTGGTATCGAAAAGCGGTAAAAACCGATAAAAACTACGCGCTGGCCCACTTCAATCTGGCCAACGCGCTGTTTGAAACCGGTGAATACGAAGACGCTCAGAAACATGCCGAAGCGGCTGCCAGACTTGACCCTTCCTCGCATCTCGAAACGGTCACTCTGCTGACCCGCAAGATCAAAGACAAACTGGCCGGCAAAGAACCGGCAAAAGCCTGAAGCGGGTTAGTTTACCAACCTGATTTCCAGCTCTTCTTCGTGAAAGTTTTCGGCGTTCTGCCTCAACTGGCCCATCAAAGCGGCCTCTCGATTGCGCAGAATGCCGATTTCTTTTTCGAGAGTGATGTTTCTGGCCTGAGAAACATTAAGTTGCTTGATCAGGTGATCATGCTTGATCATCAGGCCATGCAGTTTGCGTTTCAGCTCTTCAGCTTCTCCTGAAACCGACTCAAGAGTACGCATCAGACGATCGCAGGTCTGCCGTTCTGTAGAGGCGCAGGTTTTGAGGCTTTCAACTTCAGGCACCCGAATCATTTCGCAGACTTCGCTACCATTGAGCTGAGCGCCAGTTTCGAGCTGTTTAATAAAAATCAGCTTCTGAAGCGATTCTTCGTCGAGAAAAACCTCTTTTTTGCCGTTCTCTTTCTCTTCTTTAAAAAGATGCAGCACTCTGGCATTCTTTTTCAGCATTTTCTGCAGTTCTGCGGGACTGATGTTGATCATCTGCTGTACATGGCTGATCGAATAGCGTTTTTCTTTCATGTTCTTTCCCTGAAAAAAGATTTCCAGTTAGCTATCGTTCAACCGGGGGGGTTTTAGTTAGCAAAAAAATACTTTTTTTTCAGACAATGCCGGTCTTATTCATCAAGCCGATAAAGAAACCATTCGTTGCCGGTCGCAGGGTCAAGCAGCAGCAATGCATCGACGTGAATTTCTTTAACTTTATATGAATTCAACATGCTGCCAACATTTACCGTCTGCATAGCCCCGTTGACCATGACCTGGGCCGAGCCACCCGGGCCGATCGACAAAACTTTGACCAGTTTCATGGCTGGAGGAGCAGGCATTTCAACCAGCTCGACATTGTTGATAACAGAACACTGGTCGCTCATCCAGATTTTTCTGTCTTTCGGGTGGCAACAGGCGATACTCATCGAGATCAGCGTGCGCTTGACCGTCACATCATCTGGCCTTTCACCGGATTTGGTGACATAAACACCTTTCAATTCATCGATGTCATAAAAATCAACCTCGATTTCACGCACGTCGGTAACCAGTTCCTTGTCTCTGACGATCGGAATACTTTTCTCAAAAGTGCGGTTCAGACCAAAAGCGCGCTTCAACACGCTACTGCGCGTATCGTATTCTTCTTCGTGCTCGATCATGTGCAGACTGCCCAGGCCGGTATAGCGGTAATCCTTGGCCGGTTTGAGCACCAGACATACCCAGGTGATTTTGCCGGGGGTGTAGCCGGTATCATAATCGCGTTCAGGCTCACAAACAGGGAAATACATGATCATCTGCTCGTTAAAAGAAGGGATCAGTGCCCCTGAGCCGCTGATTACCGAGCGCATCTCATAGGCGTCGCTCGGGTTGATGTCGAGCTTGCGCAAACGACCGCTGGCGTCATACTCGCGCTTTTCTTTGAAAGAAATGACCTTTTCGTCGCCAGTGGCTGTTCTGATAAGAGTCGAGGGGTATGACGTCTGCTTCATCTTCATGGAAATGGCACGGGTGGCATTGCGCAGCTGTGTGATTGCCTGCTGAATCCAGAAGCCCTTTTCGGTTTCGCGCCGCGAATATGTCATGACGCTGTTAGCTGAGGCAAACAGCAGACTGAGCAGAATAACCGCGATCATTACTTCTATAAGCGTAACACCGCACCGAAGGGTTCTTTTCATTTGATGCCTCCGGTAAAGCGCGACACTATCAACTCTTCATTGATTTCTTCTTCGAAAGTCTTGCCGCGACCACCGTCGACACTTGCCTTAACGACAACGCGGTAACCATCCTGAACCATTTTCATGCGGTCGTGAGAACCAAGCAGCTCGAGTTTTTCGACAAAATAGCGGCCGCCATAGGGAAACTTTTCATCTGGTGCCTTGTTCGGCTTGAAAAGGTCGTAACCGGCATTGTTCTTACTGAAAACTCCCATCGCCGTCGGTGGGTAGTTAGTTGAATCAATGTCGGCATAAGGGTTACCGGTGCCACTTTTAGCAAAAAACTCGTAGGTTTCTTTTGGCAGCAGTCGCAGTTGCAGCTTGGCATGCTGCATACCCGAATGGGCAAGATAATATGCCTGCATCTGATAAAGTGTCTGCTTGTTCTGATAGGCCAGGTTGGTATTCGAGCTGGCCATAAAAAACAGAATAATCGCTATGGAAAAAGCGAAAAACAGCACAACAACTATAGCCACACCACGTCTGTTTTTCATTTTTTCAGCCTTCCAGGTCAGATTTGAAACCGACCAGAAAAATGCTTCTGGCCAGCGGATCAGAATCGGGATCTTTATTTTTGGCATTAGACCATTTAACCTGAACAACAATTTTTTTGATCAGGTTAAATTTGTCGTCACGTTTGCTGACAAGCTGATTTATCTGAAATTCATGCCGGTTGGGAGACCCGGGAATGGGAATACTGAACACCACCGGATTGGCCGACGTCGAATCATAATCAAGATCGACCACCTTGGCCCGGGCCCGGTATTGAAAACCCTTGCGGCAGACGAACAGACCGTCGCCCTTGAATTCTTCAGGGTTACCGGTTGTGCAGCCATCGCCGAACATTTTCGGAACTGCCCGCTTGACCAGTGAACTCACACCGGCCACCGTCTTTTTTGAGACGCTGTTATAAGACGTAAAGCCACAAGGGTTGCCGTCTTTTATCGCCCACCATGGAATCTGAAACATCATCGAGTCCATGATGAACTTGGCTCGCGAAATGGCCGTAGTTTCGGTATAAAACCTTTCGGTATCCTTGACAGCGCCGGTCAAAAAGAAAAAGATCGGCAGAAAAATGACGCCAAGAATTAGAAAGGCCAGAATGACCTCGACAAACGTGATGCCCTGTCTGTTGCGATTTCTGTACATTGCGTTCTCTCTGAAATACAGAATAGCATATTACCAGCAAAAACTCAGCAAATAAAAAAGCCGGGAGAGCTGTTTCCCCCGGCTTCTGACGTGCTGATGCAGGTTATTTAACGATAACGGGAATAAACATTACCTGACGATTACCTGCAACATCAGTTGCATCAAGATACAGATGCAGAGCTTCGGGAAGCTTCAGCTTACTCAGATCGATCACGTCGGCGTTAACCGGCCCCACTGGAGCGGGCTCACCGCCGGCACCGTTGCAGAGCCCGAATTTAAGCTTGCTGTTATCAAGCTTGTAGTTGTCGCCGCCGATAACTTTTACAGAAAGCTTATCGTTGGCGGAAACTTGCAGCGCAGCCTGGTCGGCCGCGACAACCATGTTGTTGCCGAGCTCAAGCCCCTGCAACAATATATCCTGATCGTTGGCGTTGAAGAGCGCGCCGCTGAGATAGACGTCGGCCTGTTTGGGCAGCGGATACTTGTCAGGCGGATTTTCTACCGGCCAGCAGGCACCGGAGCCACCATTTTCGACCGAAATTTCGAGACCGCAGAGGGGAGGCGTAATATCGAGAACTCTCACATCTTTGGCACCGCTTGAATTGGCAAAGGTACCCTTGCTGCGCCCGGGTTCGGGCAGATCGTAACGCATGCGCCGGGCGATATGGCAGGTAATGGCGCCCTTGCCGGTGGGTGTCGTCGGAATAATGACCATCTGATTGGCAGCGAGAGGCTCACTGACAGATGCCATGTAATTTTTATTCTTTTCCCAGTCGATGAAAAACCATGAAATCGCGGGGTTTTCTTCCCAGCGGGGGTTTGGAATCTGCTGCCCCTTGTACTCGACCGGAGGAGCTTCTTCGAAAATGGTTGTATCGGCAACCAGCGTCAGAGGAACGTCTTCTGTGAGGGTCGCAGGTATCGCTTCGCCATTTTCGGCATATATCTTCAACGGAATTACCGGGCTGATATCGACCGGGTAAGGGCTTATCTGCACGCCCTTGAGCCATGGGGTCTTTTCGAGGTTGGCAGGAGCCCCGGCCTGGGGCTCCTGGGCAGATACCATCGAAGAGATTACGACAACTGCAGTGAATAAACCTGTAAGTATTCTTTTCATGACTGCTTTATTTTACTGATTTCTTCCGCCTTCAAAGGCAGCCTGAGTGTTCACGACGTAGAGAGGGGTTCTGATGGTGGTCAGGTTACCGGCCTTGTCGCTGCCCTTGGCAACGAAGAAATATTCGGGCTGATCTTCGTAGTTATCGCGGGGGAAATTCGGCACACGGAACAGATAGCTGTTACCATCTTTTTCGACTTCAGTGCCGTCAGCTTTTTCGATGCGGCAGGCAACTTCGCCGGCTTTGGCGCGATGATCTCCGTTGTCAACTGCCATGGCAGCAAAGATGAACGGCACATTGCGTCTGACGAAAACGCCTTTGAGGGCGCTCTTTTCGCCACCGGAAACATGTACCTGGCGGGTCATGCTTTCTTCATCGAGAGTTTTGGATTCAATTGTCTTGGTTTCAAACTTCGGGGCGCCACGATCATTGAACAGAGCACCGGCAACAGAAAGTCTGGCAGTCTTGTCGAAAGGCTCCTTGTCGCGTTCGCCATCTGCGCCTTCGTCAACGAACATGTAGCTGGCTTCTTCATAATCTTCGGCATTGGTCGAGAACGGCCGGCCAAGAGTAGAAATGATTTTTTCCATCATCTTGCTCTTGAGTTCCTGCTCAGTCGCGGCCATGTCAACACTGCCAGCGCCTTCCTGGAAAGCAACCCAGAGGTCGGGTGAAGTTACATCATGCACCTGAACGCCCATAGACTGCTGAGCAGTTACGGTTTTGGCATCAGCTTCGGTTTTGCCGTCTTCGCCGACGAGAGCAGTGTCGGTATTGCCTTCGCCGCCGGCTTCGTTGGTCGGGTCTGTGCCTTCTCCAATAGCTTCATTATCGGCACCAGAACTGCCGCCAACCTGGCGGGCGCCGCTGTTACCAATCTGATATTCGCCCGGAGCGAAAAACTTGCCGCCGTCAGCAGCCATATTGGTGTTGGCAGAGGTGAGGGTTTTCCAGTTGCCATCAGCATCTTTTACTTTGGTATCCCAGGTGATGTTGGGGTCAGATTCGAATTTGGCGCCTTCAGCGAGTTCGCCGGCGTCTTCTTTATAAATAAGAGAATGTTCCTGTTTTTCGTAATAGACGTCTTCAAGGCAGTGAACCAGGCTGCTGTCAGGGTCACCACCGCGGAAAGTCGCCGGCATGACGTCTTTGCTTTCGGTCATACCAAGAGTCATATCGGCATTATCAGGAATAGGTGCCGCCTCAGGCGCAGCAGAAACATCGGTTGTGGTGCTTGCAGCCTCATCAGCCGGTTCTTCGGCGGTAATCATCACCGCAAAAGAAAAAAGGATCGCAACGACCATCAGAAACCCGGTAAGTTTTTTCATAGTTCCCTCCGATTTTTTGTTCCTCGACCATTCACTGGTCTCTGGCAAAGCACCGACCAGGTCGGCGGATTGTCTTTCTATATAACAATACGCAAAAGTAACACGCAGTGTTTCACAAAAAAGTTTTTTTCGGTTAAGAAAACATCAAACCATGACGAAAGGGGCTGTGGATTTGTTTGCCTCCTTATTTTTCAGGCCGGTACACCTTTTGGTTACCGGTTCTTTTTTTATCTGAAATTTCATTATATGCCCATGCCAGAGATTAGTCCAATTTCTTTTGAAACCGCCTACAGTAATGACTTTGGCGTCAGCCTTCTGACCTGCCACGATGCAAAGCGGTACAGCGACGCAGGGGGGCCTGCATCTTACCGGCATGAATTATGAGTCCGTGAGCATCATGCGTCAGCCTCAGTTTAACCCTTCTTGACTTGGGCGGATATATAAAGTATTATTTCGCAGCTTCAGCACCTTAAGGAGTCACATGAAAGCACTTAGAAAAGCTGTGATCTCAGGCACCGGAATCAGCCTGCCAGACAAGGTCGTAACCAATTTTGACCTCGAAAAAATTGTTGAAACCTCGGATGAATGGATTTTCACCCGCACCGGCATCAAAGAACGTCGTCAGATTCCAGATGGTCAGACGCTTCTTGAGCTGTCGATTCCAGCCTGCCGTCAGGCCATTGAAAATGCCGGTCTGAAACCTGAAGATATAGACCTGATTATTTATGCAACCTTTACACCTGATTATCAGGTGCCTGCAACTGCCTGCCTGCTGCAGGACAAGCTGGGTTGCACCAGGGCCGCCGCCTTTGACCTGCAGGCTGCCTGCACCGGCTTTGTCTACGCCTCTTCCGTCGCCTGCCAGTTTATTGCCACCGGCGTTTTCAACAATGTACTGGTGGTTGGCGGCGATGTAACCACCCGTATTCTCGACTTTACCGACCGCAATTCATGCGTGCTGTTCGGCGACGGCGTCGGCGCCACCGTTTATTCGCCGGCCACAGGCGACGAGGGCGCTTTTGACTTTCTTCTTGGAGCCATCGGCAGCGGCGGCGAATACATTATGATCCCCAATGGCGGCTCAGCAAAGCGCCCGACTGTCGAAGCCATCCAGAACCGTGAGCATTATCTTGTTATCAACGGCAAAGAAGTCTTCAAGTTTTCGACCAAGATCATCGGCGATATGATCGAAGAATGCCTGCAGCGCAACGGCATCACTCTCGATGACGTCGCTCTGATTGTGCCGCACCAGGCAAATATACGCATTCTCGAGTCAGCCGCCAAGCGCTTCAACTGCCCGCTAGACAAGTTTTATTTCAATATTCAGCGCTATGGCAACACGGTGGCAGCATCGATTCCGCTGGCACTGCATGAAGCACTCCAGGAAGGGCGCATAAAACCGGGCGATCTGGTTCTGTTCGTCGGCTTCGGCGGCGGCCTTACCTATGGCACCATGGCCGTGCGATGGGGCAGCTATACCACCCCGAAGGTCTGACAAAATCAGCCGTTATAAAACAGGCCCGGCCATTTGACGGTCGGGCCTGTTGTTTTACAGCGTTAAACCAAACGGCTGAATGGCTTTTTCGAGAACCCCGTGCAGATGTCCGATCAAAATGCCATAGTTGGTAATCGGCACGCCGGCCGCCCGGCAGGCATCGATACGTGCCAGAATCTCGCGTCGGTTGGTCATGCAGCCGCCACACTGCACCACCAGATCGTAATTTTTCAGATCTTCAGGAAAACTTACACCCTGACAGAATGCGAACTGCAGGCTTTCACCATATTTCTGACGCAGCCATTTCGGAAGTTTAACCCTCCCGATGTCGTCTTCCATCTGATGGTGCGTACATGATTCGGCAATCAAAATGCGGGCACCTGCCCCCTTTTTCTGCAGAGCCTTAACGCCGGCGACATAGGCCTGCAGATCGCCTTTGTAACGGGCAAAAAGAACCGAGAAGCTGGTAAAAGGCACGCCTTCGGGCACATCTGCGGCAACTTTAAAAAACACCTGCGAATCGGTGACAACAAGAACCGGTGGTTCTTTTAAAGCCGCAATAGCCGCTTTGAGTTCCGTTTCTTTGACAACCAGAGTTATGGCGTCGGCGTCGAGCAGGTCTCTCAGCGTCTGAACCTGTGGCAGGATCAGACGGCCTTTTGGCGCCGAAATATCAATGGGCGTGACCAGGATCACCACCTGCCGAGGCTTGATCAGATCGCCAACGATCACTCCCGAATCAAAGCCTTTCAAGCCTTCCTGCATTTTTTCCATGCGCAGCTGCTGAAGGCCCGCACCGGTTCTGGTGCTCACGGCAATGATTTCGCAGCCGGCAATGGCAGTCACTTCATCGCGAAGGGTCGCCGCTATGGCTGCGGTTTCGCATTTATTTACAAGCACCAGAAACGGCACCTTCTGCTTTTTCAGCATCGCGAGCATTTCTTTTTCTGATTCATGCAGATGGTCTTCTGGCTCAAGTACAAACAGTGCCAGGTCGGTCTTCTTCATGACCTTCAGACTGGCTTCGACTCTAAGTTTTCCGAGCTCACCGACGTCATCCAGGCCGGCCGTATCAATAAGCACAACCGGGCCAAACGGGAGCAGCTCGATGTTTTTATAAACCGGGTCAGCGGTAGTGCCCGCCGTAGAAGAAACCAGAGCGATTTCCTGATCGGTAAGCGCGTTTATCAACGAAGATTTTCCGACATTGCGGCGACCGAAAATAGCGATATGCGGTCTGATACCACGGGGTGTTGCCTGCATTGCTTAACTCAACCTTTCAATTTCTGGTGTATAAAAATTCCTGTGTTCCAGATAAATTATAGCACAACCCGCTGCGTTTGTGAAATTTAACACAATCAAACTGAAGCCATTTTTTGCCGTCTCCCCCTGACCGCAGGTCCGACAGACCCAGAACATCGTATCGGCTCCGGCAGATCAGTGAGTAAACCAGCGGAAAAAGCGCATAAAGGACGACGACGCCAGACAAAGCCGGGTGAGCAGCCAGGTCAGCCACAAAGACAACGGTGTAAGCGCAACCAGAACCCAGGGGTTGTCGACCCTGCGAAAATACAGAAACAGAACGCTGAACCCGAAAATAAACCATTGAACGAAGTAAATCAGAGTGATGTGCCGGCTCCAGAAAACCAGGCGGTCCAGCTTCACTCTGAGCCATGCAAAGCCTGCGAGCCACAGAAACAAAGCCGTCCAGAGAGCTGCAAAAGTTACGACCAGCAAGGTGCCGCCCGGGTACATGCGATAATAATCGCCAAACTGGCCCATGCCATATTTCCAGACGAGAGCCGCCCCGACAGAACCGGTCAGCAGAGATATGCGAAGAAGCAGGCCGGCCAGACGCGTACATTCCAGCCCATCTCTGAGAAACCGGCCAATAATCAGACCAAGAATCGGGAAAATCAGCCACGGAAAAACCGGAAAAGCAGTATCGGTCGGCACGCCCTCGGCAAATTGCCGCCCCCACAGCGGCTGCAGCAGATAAAAAAATGCTCCGAGCCCTTCACCCCTGCCCCAGAGATAAGGTGCGGCAACGATCGTCGCAGAGCCGGCCAGAACCCAATGCCATGCCTTCTTAAACACCGTGCTTAGAGCTGCAATGAGCATGCAGGCGGCTCCGGCAAAGCCAAGAATATCGACGTTGTAGAAGATGCGCCAGTAGACTTCGCCGCGACTCACCTGCAGCATTGCGCACATGTGCTCGAATTCGCCCGGAATGAAGATGGAAAGCAGAAAAAACGGTATAACCATTCTGATAATATTGAGCAGCAGCCCGAGCACAAAAAGCTTCAGCCCGCGGCAGAACAGCAGACCGGCGCGTTTTTCGCCCGGAAAAATCATAAAAATACCCATCAGAAGCATAAAAACGGGCGCGGCCGGAGCGGTGCCGCAAAAATCGTTCATGAACCGGCCAATCGAGGTAGCGGCAGCTTCAGCCGAGCCAAACATCAGAGCCACGTGCGAGACGATCATGAAAATTACCGCCAGACCGCGAACGTGATCAAAAGCTGCCACCCGCAGGTCTTCAGCAGAATTCATCTGAGCGCTGCCGGAATTCTGCACCGGTTTTACATTGCTGTCGCAGATCATGAATCAGTGCCACCGGCGGCAGAATTCTTTACATAGGCCTGCAAACGGCTGATGGCCTCGGCCAGAACTTCGTTCTCCGGTAGCCTTCCGGCGAGTTTTTCAACTATATTTCGTTCGTAAATGCGCCTGATAGCCGGCTGATAATTCAGGTCGTAGATCCAGCAGAGCTGCAGCAGGCAGAAATCAGCCTGCGATTTTACGTCACGATAGCTTGCCTGGCGGCGGTTGCGCAGATCTTCTAGAATAATCGAGTCTGGCGAAAAATCGCGCGGCATATTCCACATTATGCCGGGATTTTCTTTAAGATTGTCCTTGTCAAAGGCGCTGTTAACGACATGATATATGTCGAGTTTGTCAGCATCGCGCACCAGGTCGACGAACCTTTTCAGCGCTGCAGGCAGGTCGGACGGCAGACTGTAAACATTGTGCAGCCGAACCGATTCAAGAACGACCTGTTTTTCGTCATCACTCAGCCGGTCGAGCCAGTCTGAATCACGCAGTATCTGAAAGCCGAGACAACCATGATCGACAGACTTCGGATCATAATAGGTCTGGTATTTCTGATACTGCAGAAACCTGCCAACGTCATGAAAAAGGCCGATGGTTTCTGCCAGAGCCAGTTCTGCCTCGGTCCAGCCAAGATCCGTGGCAATTCCCCGGGCTTCATCGGCAACCCGAAGCGAATGCTGCAGTTTGAGCTCCATCATCGGGTGCAACTTTGCATCGACATCACGAAATGTGTCGACATAGCTGCTAAAACGCTGCCTCAATCGGGAAAATTCCTGACGATTCATCTGTTATATCCGATCCCGGTGGCAGGCGACGCTTTTCGATGCGCCGCCTTTTCAATTAGAAAAAGAACTGTCGGTAAACACCTGAGTCAGGCCGCCGGCAGCAAATTTGAAAATCTGAAAGTCACACCAGCCCGTTTCCGGGTAATTCCAGATTCCCCAGAAATAAATAGAGCCGTTGACCTTGAAAGCCGAATAAAGCGTGTAGTTCGGCAACACCTTGCAGCTTCCATCAGCAAGAAAGACAGCGGTGAATTCTTCGTCGTATTCTTCGCTGACGCTGAAGCCGCCTCTGACGAATCTGATCTTTTCAAAACCAGCCTCTGACAGCCCGCTGATTTTTTTTACCTTGAGATGGTCCGCGATGAATTTTTCAAGGTCCGGCCCGGTGAGGTTCTGTGCCGCCGCATTTGACGAGGTAACCGGAATAAAGCTTTTGTCTGTGGCAAAGAACTGCTTCAATCTGGTTTCGGCCTCGGAAAAGTCGGCAGTGGTAAGCAGTACAGCCTGTGCCGATGGCGCTTTTTCGGCGATAACAAGCAAAGACGGCTGATTTTCTTCGCCTGAATTTTCGGGAATTTTGAAACAGAAGGCGCTGTTCATCATTTCGAAATAGAATTCACTGATTTCGACCGGAATCGTTGCGGTAGCGGTAAGCAGCAAAGCCTGCATCCCCTTTCTGATCAGGCTTTGCTCCTGATAAAAAGCGTTCATATTTTCAAAGTCGTCGTTTTCGAGGTAATTGCTGACCGGTGGCTCTTCCTGGTTTATTTCCCCGGTAAAATAGCGCGGGTTGACCACCCCGTTGATCGAAAAGAAAATATCCTTTTCCGTTTCAAGCTGCCATTTGCCCGGGTCATGATAAACCATCTCATGCGTCTCGGGAACGGCAGCAAACTCGATGTCAGCCTCAACGGCCGCAGCCGCCTGAAAGCCGGAGAAAAAAACAAATATTGAAAATATGGCCAGCAACCTGATCATAACAAGCTCCTGAATTTCGCTCAAAAGCTTTATAGCACTTCATTGCCATTCAGACAACAGAATTTTGCTGCCGGCCGGGCAATTGCCACAAAAAACCTTAATTTATCAGACCGGACCCGGCCCCCTCATTCACTGTGACAAATGCGAAATCGCGAACGAAGGTTACCAGAAGTTCTGCCAGAATTAGAAGTTCTTGAGGCGGGCAAAATCCAGGGTGGCAAAGTGATCTTCAAGCGTTTCAGCGCGCCTGATTTCGACAATACTGCCGTCACAGCGGCGCAGCAATTCTGAAGAACGCAACTGGCCATTGTAATTAAAGCCCATCGCATGTCCGTGCGCACCAGTTGTATGAATCACCACGAGATCACCGGGCTCCAGCTCAGGCAACATGCGTTCTACGGCAAATTTATCATTGTTTTCACACAACGAACCGGTCACGTCATATTTGTGATCGTGCGGCAGGTGATCTTTGCCAGGCACGGTAATGTGATGATAGGCGCCGTACATTCCGGGCCGCATCAGGTTGGCCATGCTGGCATCGAGGCCGGCGTAATCACGGTAGATATGCTTCAAATGGCGAACGCGCGCCACCAGCCAGCCATAGGGGCCGGTAATCATGCGACCGTTTTCCATGACAATTCTGAGCGGGGAAAGACCATTCGCCGCTATCAGCCTGTCGTATTCGCTTTTTATGCCCTGCGAAACTTTCGCAAGATCGAGTTCTTCAGCTTCTGGGCTATATGGAACACCGTAACCGCCACCAAGATCGACAAATTCGATTCTGATGCCGGTCTTCTGGCAGATTTCGACAACCAGTTCAAAGAGAATTCGGGCGGTTTCGATGTGGTATTCCTCGTTCAGCTCGTTCGAAGCCACCATTGTATGCAGCCCGAAGCGCCTGACACCCTTTTCTGCGGCAATCCGATAAGCTTCGATGGTCTGTGAACGCGTCAGACCGTATTTTGCTTCTTCAGGGTTGCCGATAATGACGTTTCCGTCTTTCAACGGCCCCGGATTGTATCTGAAGCTGATGATTTCAGGCATTCTGGCCACTTGTTCGAGAAAATCGATATGACTTATATCATCGAGGTTGATGATTGCAGCAAGTTTGCCCGCGGCAGCAAATTCCTCTGCCGGTGTGTTGTTCGAAGAAAACATTATATTTTCGCCGGTAATCCCGGCCTTTTCAGCAAGAACCAGTTCAGCCAGCGAACTGCAGTCGGCCCCCATGCCACACTCTTTGAGAATCCTGAGAATAAAAGGGTTCGGAAGTGCTTTGACGGCAAAATAGTTCATAAAGCCAGGCATCCAGCTAAAAGCGCGATTCAGCCGGGCAGCGTTGCCTCGGATCATGCTCTCATCATAGATATGAAAAGGTGTGGCGTGCTTCTGAGTCAGTTCAAGAAGCTGACTGTGACTCAATGGGAAATTATACTGCATGTGTTTCTCCGTATTTTTTCAGACCTGCGCCGGTGCGGTTTCAAAAAAGACCCGGTGCAGCTCCTGAACGCAGGTTTCGCCCTGAGCATCATCGACTATGAAGCTGATATTAACTTTTGACGCGCCCTGAGAAATCATCTGAACGTTGATACCCTTCGTATTCAAAACCTTAAAGGTCTTTTCAAGAATTTCAGAAGAGTGCCTGACGTTGCCGACCATGGTAATGATGGTTTTGCCGGTCTTGATACCGACGTTGGCAATTTTTTCAAGTTCCCGCTTCAGACCATCGAGCTGTCCGTTACGGCTGTCGAGCGTCAGTGAAATACTGACTTCGCTGGTAGCAAGCATGTCGACCGAGATTCTCTGTTCGTCAAAAATTTGAAACACCCTTGCGAGAAAACCATATTGCCCGAGCATTCGGGTAGAAACGATGTCGACGAGTGTAACATTCTTCTTCAGAGTCAGAACCCGCAACAGTTCGTCTTTGCCGTCAAACCGGCTCAAAATGAGGGTGCCGGGGTGAGACGGGTTGTATGAATTCTTGACTCTGAACGGAATATTCCTGGCCATGGCCGGCAGCATCGAACGGGGGTGCAGAACCTTTGCGCCGAAATAAGCCAGTTCGCTTGCCTCTTCGAACGAAATGTTCTTGACCGGCTGCGCAACGTGTACAACCCGCGGGTCGGTGGTAAGAATGCCATCAACGTCTTTCCAGACCATGATTTCTTTGGCTTTGATTGCGGCACCGATTACTGAGGCGGTCAGATCGCTGCCGCCACGCCCGAGGGTTGTGATGGCGCCATTCCGGTCTTTGGCGATAAAACCGGTGACAATCGGGGTATAGACATAATCAGATTGCAGAGCCGCAAACGCTTCGCCGATTCTGTTGTAGCTGTCGTCAAGCAGTTCGGCGCTGGTGAAATCTGAATTAGTGACGAAGCCGATATCGAAAGCATCGAAAAACCTTGCATTTACGCTAACTCTGCTGAAATGAGCCGCCAGTATCCTTACAGACAGCCTTTCACCGAAAGACACGAGATAGTCTTTAGTGCGCGCAGATACTTCACGAATCAGTGAAATGCCTTCGAGAAGTTTTTTGAGCTCGTCAAGCAGGCTTTGAACCTCGACAGTTTCGATCTGCAGCTCAGCGGCAACCGAATAGTGCAGATGACATATTTCTTCAATGCAGACCTGGCCGTTCACAGCCCTTTCTGCGGCAGCAAGAAGATTGTCGGTGGTTTTGCCCATGGCTGAGGCGACAATGACCGGTCGTTCGGCCAGAAACATTTTTATAATATCGGTAACATGTCTGATTCTTTCGGCGTTGGCGATAGAACTGCCACCAAATTTCATGACTATCATGCAAAGACCTCGCGATTAAGATTGAACGACCAGAGAGCGAAAAAGTTTAAATGTTGCAGAGACAAAATACAAGCCTGTGAAAAGAGAAACCGGGTGATACATCGATGCCTTGCTTCATCGAGTATCACCCGGTCGATCAGACAATCAGATCAGCGGATGTTGATTTTACCCATGAACGGAATGGCATTGGCGGCGGTTACAACCACCATTGCTTCGCCATTGGCCGGAACAGAGCTCAGGTTAACATCGACAGAACCGTCGGCGTCAACGTAAGCAGCACCCAGCAGAGTGTCATTGGCGCTGATACCAACATAAGAACCGGCGGGAGCATTAACTTTTACCGAGGTGGCTCTGGCGTTGATTTCGTTGTCGAAGCTTACTCTCATGGCCTTCGGCTGACCCATGAAGGTTTTCAGCGCGGGGTCACCCATGAGGTGGTAGATTTCCCAGTAGTAATGCTTGCGGCTTGAGCTTGACTGTTCAACAGCCAGGTTGCCGGCCATCATGAAACCGGCGTTAGAGGTGCCATTGCCTTCGAACATAGTGTCGAAAGCGCCGGGGCCGGTTTTTTCCTTGAGCGGGGGAACGCCGTCGTTGTTGGGTTTTACGATGGCATGCAGACCAACGCCCCACCAGAAATCTTCATCCCAGTAGGTGTTGTTCGAGCCGCCAACATAACCGATAGCGCCGGCATCTTTGGCTCTGAGCCATGCTTCGCCGAAGCACTGGGCCAGTTCGAACTTGTTGGTGATGCAGCAGTTGCCGATAACGAAGGGGTATTTGCCCTTGTTGCCGAGGTTCATGATGTTGCTGATGCTGAAGCTCGGATCAGCCCATGAAGTCGGAGAACCGTGAGCGGTGTAGTTAACGTAGCAGGCACCCTTGGCCACGTCAGCGACGATTTTGGCTTCGTTCTGGTGTGAACCGGCTGACAGATAGGTAGCTACATTTCTGAAACCTTTTTCTTCGTTGATGTAGTATTTTTTGGCATAGTTGATGTGGGGCCAGCCGTGGCTTCTTGCCCAGCTGCCATCCCAGCCGGCGACGAGAACTACGTCGTCGAGGAAGGAAGGATCGGCAAACTGGAATTTTTCGTATTCGAGGGTTTTGTCGATCTGGGGCTGCAGCTGACTGAGATCGCTGGCCGAGAAACGGCCGGTGAGGATGTCAGGCAGGAAATCGCCGGGGGTTACGGCTGCATAATAGAGGTCAGTGATGTGAGTGTTAGTCTGGCCTTTGAAAGCCGGAATCTTGTCATGGTCGCCAACGAAGAGCACATAGCTCGGAGCCGGCATATCGGCAGTCGGGTTGTTGTAGAGGTTGTGGATATATTCTTTCAGGCCGGCGGTAAGAGCAGCACCGGTGCCGAACTGGTCAGCATAAACAACCTGAACTTTGAAACCCTTCTGGGTTTTCCAGGCGACGAAGGGGGCGAGAGCATCTTTGAAAGCCGGGTCAGCAACGATCAGGTAGCTCTGAACGGCGTTTCTTTCGCCAAAGCGCAGGGCTTCGGGAACAACGACGAGTGATTCCATCCAGCTGAAGGCCGGTGACCAGAGGTTGTTGTGTTCGTCTCTGGTTTTGGTCATGTCAGCGTTTTCCATGACCACTTCAAATTCAATGTTGTTATAAACGATGATTTTGTTATCGATCGGGCTGTATTTAACCGGAGCGATGGTCAGATGGGCAAGGCGCATGTGGCGCATTACACCGATGTCTTTGATGCAGGTCAGCTGCTGGCCATGGAAGCCTTTGAAAACATAAGCAGACTGTTCATAGATGAAAGGAACTTCTGAACCGTCTTTGGGGGCAGAAGGCTGTCTCGGGAAAATGCGGGTAGAAACGCCGTAGTCAGCCAGGTTGTATTCCTGGGTGTCATAGCTTTTCACTTCGATTCTGAAGTTGGCGCCAAACGGAATCTGAATCAGTTTGGTGATGACGGGGAGCTGAGGAGCGCCGTATTCGCCGCCGAAAAAGAATTCGGGTGAATACATGACGGTGAAGCTTCCCTTGGGGGTTTCTGCATCATAAAAATACAGTTTGTCGAGCGAGCAGCTCATGCGCATGGTCATTTCGCCCTGGCCGCCCATCTTGTGGGAAAGCACCTTGAGCCCGCTGCCTTTGGCATCTTTGAGCTCGAGTTCACCAGCAAAAACGACACCGGTCAACATTACCATCATTACAAAAAATACAAAAAACTTCTTCACTACCTGTCCCCTTTCAACATACTACATTCTGCCAGGAGTAAAACCTCCGTGCCATACAACCGCCATGGCGGTACAATCGCGAAAATCAATGCCGCACAGCGCCTCAAAAAAATGGGTGTGAATACTGCAAAGATTTTCTCTCCAGCAGTTCAGCTTATAGAAATTTCCTGACATTGTCAATGCACGGTAACAGTTTTTTTGTTTTTTTCCCGACAACGGTCTTTTAAAACAAATGAGGTACACTGGCGTAACAAAAAAAATGCAAACCTGTTTTTATTTAATTTGTCGTGGAAAAAAACAGGTGCTTCGGTTATATTTCTTTAGTAACTACAGATATTTTAAGGAGGATAAAATGCGAAAAGTTCTTTTTCTGTTTCTCGCCGCACTCTTAGCCACGACTAGCCTGCAGGCACAGCCCGCAGTTCCTGAATTCGCTCCCCTGCCCTACGCCTTTGATGCCCTGGAACCTTACATTGACGCCCAGACCATGGAAATTCACTACAGCCGGCATCATCGCGCCTATTACGACAACATGCTCAAGGCAGCATCTGGCTCTGCCTTTTTAGAACGCGGGCTGCAGGAAGCCCTCACCGAAATTGCCAGCTGGCCGGAAGCATTGCGCAATAATGCCGGCGGGCACTTCAATCATGATCTTTTCTGGCGGGTAATGGCACCCAGGGCAGGCGGCGAGCCTCAGGGCAAGCTTGCTGAAAAGATAAACACCGCTTTCGAAAGCTTTGAAAAATTCAAAGAAGAATTTAAAAAAGCCGCATTAGGCCGGTTTGGCAGTGGCTGGGCCTGGTTGTGCGTCGACACCGACGGCGGCCTGTTCATCACCTCGACTGCCAATCAGGACAATCCGCTGATGAATGTCGGCAACCGCAAAGGCATACCAATTCTCGGTCTGGATGTATGGGAACATGCCTACTATCTGAAGTATCAGAACCAGCGCGGCGGCTACATCGACGCATTCTGGAACGTTGTAAACTGGCCAGAAGTGACATTAAGGCTCGAACGCGCCCTCGCCGCCAACTGACAGAAACCGGCGGCGATCGAACAGACCACCGCCGGTTTCACCAATTACCCAGGCGACTGCCTGTTTAACCGTTGTCATGTTTTTTTTCGCGAGAAGATCATATGGTTCCAATGCCCATTCTGCAAAACATCGCATTTCTTTTGTCAGCAGCAGCAATATTTGACCTGACCACACACAAATTGCGCAACAGGCCGCATTGGGTCTGGCAGGTAATGAGTGGCCTGATTCTCGGAGTCATTGGCATCGGCGTCATGCTCACCCCCTGGACACTGGAATCGGGTCTGGTTTTTGACACAAGAACCGTTCTAATCTCGATTACCGGGTTATTCTTTGGCAAAATCACTCTCGCAATAACCATGTTGCTGACCATAGCCTTCAGAGTCGCGCAGGGAGGGGTTGGCTGCGCTACCGGCATATATACTATTCTGGCCTCAGGTGCCATAGGAATCGCATGGAACTACTGGCGAAAAGACCGTCTGACATGCATTTCTTCACTGGAACTTTATTCGATGGGAATTATCGTTCATGCAGTGATGCTGTTGCTGATGCTGACTCTTCCGGGGGAAGCCGCCCGGCGAACTCTTGCGAGCATCACAGTGCCCGTTCTTCTGATATACCCCTTCGGAAATGCCGTCTTCGGGATACTTCTCAGAGACAGATTCGAAAGGCTGCAGAGTATCTCTGCAGCGGCAGAAAGTCGCGAGACAATCAATCAGATTCTCAACACCGTTCCCCAGGCCATATTCTGGAAAAATGCGGATGGCCGGTATCTTGGCTGTAACCAGGTTTTCGCGCAGGCGGCGGGCTTTGCAAAACCCGAAGAAATCCTTGGCAAGACCGACCTGGACTTTTCTTTACCAGAAGGCTTTGCCGAAAAGTATATGGCCGAAGACCGCCAGATTATAAAATCTGGAGTGGCAAAACTTCGACACGTTGAAACATTGCCCGGGCCCGGTGGCGAAGAAATTACCGTTATAACGAGCAAAGTTCCGCTGGTGCACGCGAACGGTGAGATCTTCGGGGTTCTCGGGGTCTTCGATGACATCAGCAAACTCAAACAGGCCGAGGCAGAGAAAACAAGGCTCAAAGAACAGCTTTGCAAGGCGACCAAAATGGAATCGATCGGCAGACTCGCCGGTGGGGTCGCCCACGACTACAACAACATGCTCAGCATAATACTTGGCTTTACCGAGATGTCAATGCGGCTTCTCAATCCTTCGACACAGGTCTACAAACATCTCCAGGAAGTCTGTCGGGCCGCAGAAAGGTCTTCTGATCTGACGAGACAGCTTCTGGCCTTTGCCAGAAAGCAGTCAGTGAACCCCGCCCTGCTCGATATAAACAAAACCGTCGGTGGCATGCTGAAAGTAATCGGCAGGCTCCTGGGTGAAGACATCAAGATTGTCTGGGAGCCGGCAGAAAATCTTGGGAACATAAAAATAGACCCGTCTCAGCTCGACCAGGTCCTTACCAATCTTTGCATCAACCCGCACGAAGCGGTAGAAGGCTTCAGCCAGATAACCATCGGAACCGGAGCTGTGCACATCGACCATGCTTTTTGTCAGAATAACCCTGAGGCATATCCAGGTGATTTTGTCTCACTTTCGGTTGCCCACAATGGCCGCGGCATGGATGAAGATACCATGAACAAATTGTTTGAGCCCTTTTTTACCACCAAACAGTTCGGAGCCGGAACAGGTCTGGGGCTGGCACCCGTTTATGGAATCGTCAAGCAGAATCATGGTTTCATTAAGGTCAGCAGCAGTCCTGATAGCGGCACCTGTTTTAAAATTTTTCTCCCCGACTATGGTAAAGCAGTAACCGAGGACGCTGCCGGTCATGAAACCCATAAGCAGACAACCGGGCACGAGACCATTCTCCTGGTCGAGGACGAAGAGGCAATATTGACGATCACAGCAATGATGCTCGAGGCCGCCGGCTACAGGGTTATCACGACTTCTTCGCCGGTTGAAGCAATCAAAACCGCCAGAAGCGGTCAATATAAGATTCATTTATTGCTGGCCGATGTTGTAATGCCAGCAATGAATGGCAAAGAACTGGCAGAGGAACTCAAAGAATTCCTCCCCGAACTTAAATATATCTTCATGTCCGGTTATACCTCCGACATAATTCCGCCTCAGAATTCTGCAGGAGAAGGGCTTAACTTTCTTGCCAAACCATTTAACAGTGAAGAGTTGACCAGAAAAGTCCGTGAAGTTCTTGATCAAAAAGCTAATTCCACTGCCGATTGAGTAAAGAAATGGACAGAAAAAACTTTTTCAGTGCTTTTTTTAGCGATCTGCTGAAAGGTGTCAACACTGCTTTTGGCGACGAACTGTCAGCCTTTGCCCAAAAATTTCCTGAGCTTATCAGGCCACCAGGAGCAGGCAGCGAGCAGGAATTCCTGGAAACCTGTTCCAAGTGTGGCAAATGCATCAAAGCCTGCCCATATTTTGCGCTGAGACCGGTGTTAATGGCAAACGAATTCGACCGTGGCACGCCAACTCTCAGAACCGGAGAGTCTTACTGCCGGTTCTGCCCCGAGTTTCCCTGCATCGTTGCCTGCCCGACCGGCGCTCTGTCACAGCGGCGGCAGAATCGCCTGCACAAAATCGGCAAAGCCGAAATTATCGCGAAAAACTGCACGCGAAATCAGGGCAGTGACTGTCACGCCTGCCTCGATAAATGCGAAGAGACAGGCCACCATGCGATAAAAATCACCCCGTCAGCCGGGGAAAAGCCGGCGTCAGGTTTACCCGAAGTGATTGCCGATAAATGCAATGGCTGCGGAGCTTGCCTGACAGCCTGCCCCGCCTATCCCGACCTGGCGATAAGTCTCAAACCCTGGCCGTAGAGGTTTTGTGTTTCTGCCCCAGCATCACGTAATGGGCGGCCGATTCAGCGATTCTGGTTTTCCATTCGTCAGAGACCTGGCCCTTGATTTTAGCCGGGACCCCAGCGACCAGTGATCCGGCGGGGATGACTTCATTTTCCTTGACCACGCTGCCGGCAGCAAGAATGCTGCCCGCACCGACTACGGCGCCGGAAAGAATGATGGCACCCATACCGATCAGACAGTTGTCGCCGATTTCACAGGCATGAATAACGGCACGATGACCGATGGTGACATTTTTTCCGATTTTGACCGAGCCCGAGCCAGGTGTTCCATCTGAACGGTCGACATGTACAACGGATGAATCCTGAATATTGGTATTGTCACCGACGACGACGTGGTTTATATCGGCTCTGATAACGGTTCCATACCAGATGTTAACATTTTCGCCAAGAACGATGTCGCCGACAAGTTCGGCACTGCCGGCCACGAAACACGACTCCGGCACCGCCGGGGCTTTTCCGCAATAACTGATCTGCATAATTCCTCCTGAGACGCCTGCACTTTAGTCAGAAAACCCGAATTTTGCAACCAGCCGAAACAAAAAACTCTCAGACCGGCCAGCGACAGGCAGCTGCATGTAACTTCAAATTGTGCTATAACCCGAGTTTAACAGTTAAGTAACTTCAAAAAAGCCGTGAATATTTTGATTATTCGCGGCTTTTTTTGTTTGCTTTTTACGTGTTTTTTTGATATTCTTTTTAAGACGTATCA
>Ga0116194_1000652_pt1 | contig 26771 bp, 20 predicted proteins | sample AD_SCU001_MetaG_FD_89887 | JGI IMG/M metagenome (GOLD analysis project Ga0116194, IMG submission 89887) | Active sludge microbial communities of municipal wastewater-treating anaerobic digesters from China - AD_SCU001_MetaG | ecosystem: Engineered > Bioreactor > Anaerobic > Digestate | place...
ATCTTTATGTTTGTTTACTTCCTTGTATATTAATGGTACGGCAACTCTTTTGCCATTTAAAAGACTTTCTTTTATAAAATCCTTTGTAATAACTTCATTTCTGAAATTTACATAGCACATTATCACATTGCTTTTATTATAGCTTTCCATACTCACTAATTTTTTAATGATAATTTTACTATTATTAACTATATCTTCTTTTACTGTATTCTCCCTTATATCCAATATTTTCTTTCTTATAGAACTCTTATTTGCGTAATTCATTTGTCCTCCCTCTCGTACTTTCTTTCAACACTATTGCCTGCTATCTGCCTTCCTTATATGACTGTATCCTCACCTTAAGAGAGTATCTTTCAAAGGCTGTAATATATAAGTTGAAATAAAAAACATAATTAGTATAATTCCAAGTGTGCCCCCTGCTACTAATAATTGCATATACGGAGCCTTCGTTAGTTGTGTGCGGACAACAACTGTATATACAGTTCGTGTAATAATATAAATTAATGAAGCTATAGTTGCAGTTGCAGGTAATATCCAAGGCAATACATCCATTTCTATTAATAAATACCCTATAGTAATATTTATTATTATCAATAGTATAATTTCAGCTGTTTTATCAAGTGATTTATGCATATTGCTTCTTTTCGGGTTGTAATATGCTGCCGGTAATAAAAAAAACGGCAGAGGCAATCCAAAAAAAGCTCCACTAAAATATCTTATTATATTATTAGTATTCCTGATTCCTAAATATGATGTCCCACCATCAATAATCATTAGCAGCATTAAGCAGCATAAAAGTACAGTGTTTTTTATATCTGGAGGAGAATCCGATTTATTTTTTCTTCTTAAATAAATATAAGCAAGTGAAGAAAACAATCCCATATATATTCCTGTATCCCTTGCACATAAAGGAAGTGGTATTCCTCCTGCATATATTGTTCTGGAAGGAATCTGGTGGCAGATTAAAGAACCTGCCACCTTATAAATTCTGTAAATTATATCCACAATATGCACATTCAATCTCCCATGTTTCCAAGTCATTCGTTCCAACTATCTTTCAGCCAACTGCCTTTCAATCCAACTACAACTGGCTGAACTGTCCTGCTGCCAGTATTGCTACAAAGCATGACAAGCAGGCAAATACAAATATAATAACTGATGATACAAGAAGAGCTACTCCAAAAGAACGTCTATCCGGGTCCTCTTCTGAATTCATAAATACTATTGCAATTATTATTCCAATTACCTGTCCAAGGCCGGGTATTATTGAAGCAATAACTGTCAGAAATACCTTCATTCCGTTGCTAAGCTGATATTCAGGTACCGGAGCAGGTTTATTATCTTCATAACTGTTTTTGGTCTGGCTGCCACCGGTATATTCATCAACATTGTATATATTACCAGTATAATTTCTATCTTCATAATCAATCCCGGCAACATTATTATTTTGAATATAAGCAGCATTAGCATTAGTATCTACATTAGTATCTGCGTTAATATCTGCATTAGCATCTGCATTAGCATCGATATTAGTATTAGTATTAATATTAGTACTGGAATTAGTATCGTTACTAATATTCATTTTCAGAAGACTGCCGCAAAAAGGACATCTGCTTGACTTAAAATGTATATCCTCACCACAATATTCACACTTTCTCATTTCATTAACCAAATTTATTCCTCCCCTGACTTTTCTCTTAATACAAATTTATAAATTAATATTCTCAAAAAACATACAATCAACATATTCATCTACAAAGTCAGCCATTGCAGATAGTTCAATATATTTTATTTTATCTTTAATAATCTCCATTTCCTCAAGAGCACTTCTGGATAACAATCCTTCTACAGCACCTGCACCAGCTGCATTTCCAATGGACACAATCTTCTCTTCTGCTATCTCTGCAGGGAGCAATCCAATTTTTAAAGCATTTTTAGTGTTAATATAATTGCCAAAACCTCCTGCAAGACATACTTTCGCTATATTTTCCCAGCTTATACCAGCCTGTTTTACCAGCACTTTTATCCCTGCAGCTATAGCGGCTTTAGCATTCTGGATTTCTCTTACATCCTTCTGATTAATCACTATATCATTATCTATCCCGCTTTCCTCACTTTTTATCAGTAGGAAAGAATTTAACCCTTCTATTTTAACAAAACGCTCCTTATAGTCCTCTTCCAAATTATCCGCTTTACTCTCACCCTTACCCTCACATTCAACTTCACCCTCACTCACGCCTGGACCTATATAATTATCAATAATTCTTCCGGTTTCATCAATAATACCCTTATCAAGCATTCCTGCTACTGCATCAACAATACCAGAGCCACAAATTCCTATTGCTTTTTCAGACCCTATTGTCTCAATCTCCAATTTATTATTAAAATGTATTTTATCAACTGCTCCTTTAATTCCGCCAATGCCATTTCGGATATTTGCTCCTTCAAAAGCCGGTCCTGCAGCTGTTGAGCATGAATACATCCAATCTTTGTTTCCTAGTACAATTTCCCCATTAGTACCTATATCTATTAATAAATATATTTCATTAGACTTATGCATATTACTTGATAATACAGCCGCAACAGTATCAGCACCGATATATGCTGAAACAGAGGGAAGAATAATTACTAAGCCGCCGTTATTAATATTAATGCCGAGGCTGGAAGGATGGATTTTATGCATATTTGTAGTTACTGGTATAAATGGTGATAAAGCAATGTTTTTTGCAGGTAAATTCATCAGGAAGTGAATCATGGTAGTATTGCCGGCGAATACAACAGAATATATATCATTTTTTTCGATACTATTATTTTCAGCAAATACATCTACAATTTTATTAACGCAATCGATAATCACCTTATGCATTTCCATTTTAGATGACACTGAATTATTTGTATATTCTATTCTTGACAGTACATCCGCTCCATATTTTCTTTGAGGGTTCAAAGTAGAGTATGTATCCAGTTTTTTACCACTTCCCAGGTTGTAGAGATATGCAGCTATTGTCGTTGTTCCTATATCAACTGCAATACCATAAAGCCTATTCTCAGTATTACCCGGTTCAACTCCTGTGATTTCTCCATCATGAGATACTACTGTAACTGTATATTCCTTCCTTATTAATTCAGGAATGTCAGCTATTAAATCTATTGAACTTACTACGGAATCGGAATCATATGCTTCAATAATTCTATCAACATCCGGTCTTTGATCATGAATATCCGGCATATCAAGCTTTACGCACTTTTTCCCAATCAAGGGGTTAACCTTGATTGTTTTTTCTATACCTGATGTAACAATGCTAGCTTCTTTGTCACTGTTGTCCAGAAAAATATCAATATCAGACTCTATTTTATTGTAGCAAGCAAGCCTATAACCCATAGCTTCTGCATTCCTGCCAAGAAGTTTCTTTTCTTTTTCCGATGGCTCTTCAATATATCCTTTAACTTTAACTCTGCATTTGCCGCAAGTACCTTTCCCACCACAGGGGGTGGGCACATATAAAGATTTTTCCCGGAGAAAATCCAAAAGGTTTTTACCGTTTTCAACATAAAAATTTTCTATATTTTCTATATTATTGCAGGAATTATTATTTATAGTATGTATCCTCACAGTATGCGCCATAAAATCTATACTCCTCTTATCAAACTTTCTTCTATCAACTTGTTTTGTTAAGCAGTTTTCCGGCAACTTATTATTTACATTTATTCTTATAGTAGTATTATCAATTAACAAGCATTAGTTGTCAATGACTAATTAAGGGTTAAGGGGTGCATTTTCTATATTTGAGGGAAAATATGGCAAGAAACAATTTCCATGTATAATATTCACTTCAGCAACGGATTGTAGCGTTTAAGTCTACAGAAAAATTCTACCCGTCACATTCATCATCCATGATTCAAGTGACGGCTCACGACATCCGTGTCGTAAATTACGAATTTTTCCTTGCCTTAAACATAACAATCCGTAAGCGTTGTTCAAATTTTATACTCGGAAAATCGTATGCTGCCATATTTTGTATCATAGGAAGAAAATGCACCCAGGGTTAAGACTTGGCCTTGACATACACAATCCTGCAGAATATAATAAAATTAAATTTCGATGATAAAACCTTTCGTCCTTCTGCATGTACAGGATGTCAGGTTTTTTTCATAAATGGAAGGAGATATTAGAAAAATGCAGAATGAAGTTAGAACAAGATTTGCCCCAAGCCCTACAGGCTATATGCATATAGGAAATCTAAGAACTGCTCTTTATGGATACTTATTATCAAAAAAATATGGTGGAAAATTTATACTCAGAATTGAAGATACCGACCAGGAACGTTATGTTGAAGGTGCAGTCGATGTTATATATAAGACACTTAAACTTGCGGGACTTAAGCATGATGAAGGACCGGATATAGGTGGAGATTATGGTCCCTATGTTCAGAGTCAGCGAAAAAATATATACATGGAGTATGCCAAAAAGCTTATAGAATCGGGTGCAGCTTACTATTGTTTTTGTGATAAGGAAAGGCTTGAGCAGATTAAGGGAGCACAGGATGGCTCAGATGCAGTACATAAATATGACCGTCACTGTTTAAACCTGACAAAGCAGGAAATTGAAAAAAACCTGGCTGAGAATAAACCTTTTGTAATAAGGCAAAAAATGCCGGTTCAAGGAACTACAAGCTTTGATGATGTTGTGTACGGTACTATTACAGTTGACAACTCGGAGCTTGATGATCAAATTTTGATTAAATCCGATGGACTGCCCACCTATAACTTTGCCAATGTAGTAGACGATCACCTTATGAATATTACACATGTTGTAAGGGGTAATGAATATCTTTCATCTACTCCGAAATATAACCTCCTTTATAAAGCTTTTGGATGGGAAATCCCCACATATGTTCATCTGCCTCTGATATTAAGACCAACAGGGCAAAAGCTTAGTAAAAGAGCAGGTGATCCGTCATTTGAAGATCTGATTTCAATGGGCTACCTTTCAGAAGCAATAGTAAACTATGTGGCTTTATTAGGCTGGAGCCCGGGTTCGACACAGGAAATTTTTACAATGGATGAATTAATCCAGGTATTTAGTATAGATGGAATTAACAAAGCACCGGCTGTTTTTGATATAGTTAAATTAAGCTGGATGAATGGAGAATATATAAGAAAGCTTTCCCCTGATAAGTTTCATGAGCTTGCAGTTCCATATTACAAGAATTCCCTGAAAAATAATAAGATCGTACCTGAAAAAGTCAGTGCTTTACTGCAGGCAAGAACTGACGTTTTAAACTCAATACCGGAGAACATAGACTTTTTAAACCAGCTTCCGGATTATGATGTATCAATTTATACCCACAAGAAATCCAAGACTAATGAAACTAACTCTCTTGAGAGTCTTAAAGCTGCATTACCCGTTTTGCAGCAGCTGGAAAAGTGGGATAATGATTCAATATATCAAGCATTAATGAGTCTATCAGAAAAATTAGAAATAAAGAACAGTCAGATGCTTTGGCCGGTCCGTATTGCAATATCAGGCAAATCTGTTACACCCGGAGGAGCAACAGAAATTGCTGAGATTTTAGGTAAGGACGAGACCATTGTTAGAATACAGGCAGGTATTGAAAAATTGTATAGGTTTTATGTATTGAAAAACACATAAGAGTACGAAGGAGAATGTAGTGCATTATGTTTTGGACGAACTTTCACAACCACTGTTATTTTGATGATGGAACTGGAACACCTGAAGAGCATGTAGAAGAGGCTATACAGAATAATGTAGAAGTACTGGGTTTTTCATGCCATGCTTCCCTGCCTTTTGAAACCAGCTGGACAATGAACAAAGATACCCAGAAAGAGTATCCTGCTGCCATAAGGTCTCTTCAGAAAAAATATGAGGATAAAATTCAAATCCTGTTGGGACTTGAGATAGATTATATACATCAATCCATGGGGCCATATATGTCTGAATATAAAGATATGGGATTGGATTACTCTATTGGGTCAGTGCATCATATTGGCTCTATGCATAATATTGAGTCGGTCAATCACAAACAACACAATATTTCTGAAGAATATATACCTGTTGATGGAAGTGAAAAGATGCTTGAAGATGGCATAAATAGAGTTTATCAGGGAAATGTGAGAAAAGCTGTGGAGGAATATTATACTCTTGTCCAGGAAATGGCCATCCTCGGGGGGTTTGATATTTTAGGCCATCTGGATCTTATAAAAAAGAACAACAAAAACAACAGGTTCTTTTCAGAAGACGAAAAATGGTATAAAGATATTGTTATGGATACCATTACCAGAATTTCAAAATCGGGATTCATTTTGGAGGTTAATACAGGAGGTATGACACGGAAATATATTGATACAACATACCCCAGTCCGTGGATTCTTAAAGAATGCCTTAAACTTGGCATTCCTATAACATTGAACTCAGATTCACATTCACCCGACAATATAACGGCATGGTTTAAAAACACCGCAGCTTCTTTACTCGATATAGGATACAAGGAAATACATGTTTATGGTGAAAATGGCTGGAAACCACGTAAATTAACAGTTGAAGGGCTTAAGTAAGAAACAAATGTACCCTTTTGATCAGGGGACACATAGTCCCCTAATGACCAATCATATTTTACTCTATCATCTTTTTGAATTCATCTTCACTTATTACTTTAACACCTAGTTGCTGAGCCTTATCCAGTTTACTTCCCGCCTCTTCCCCGGCCAGAACATAGTCGGTTTTTTTGGATACACTGCCTGATGCTTTTCCTCCAAAATTTTCAATAATTTCTGAGGCTTCGTTTCTTGAAAAAGAAGAAAGTGTCCCAGTCAAAACAAATGTAAGACCTTTGAAGCGATTATCTATAATCTCTTTTTTACCCTTACTCAAAAGATTCACTCCCGCAGCTTCTAGTTTAGCGATTATTTCATGGGTCTTTTCCTGTTTAAAGAATAATACCAGACTTTGAGCCATTGCTTCTCCAAATTCATATATCTTCATTATGTCCTGTTCCGAAGCATTCATTAAATCATATATAGAACTGAAATTTTCACTAAGCAGCTGTGCTGCACGCAATCCAATATGCCGAATGCCAAAGCCGAATATAAGGCGGTCAATATTGTTTGCTTTCGACTTTTCAATGGATTTTAGCAAATTCTCAACTGATTTTTTACCCATTCTTTCCATTTTAATTAATTCATCTTTTATTTCATACAGGTAATACAGGTCGGCTATACCCTTTAAAAAACCTTTATTCATTAAGGATTCAATTAAAGCCGGCCCAAGCCCTTCAATATTCATGGCATCCCTTGAAGCAAAGTGAACTATACTTCTAAAAAGCCTTGCAGGACAATCTACATCAATGCATCTGAATGCCGCTTCTCCTTTTTCCCGGACAACATCAGCCGTACACACCGGGCACTTATCAGGCATTATGAACTTGATTTCATCGCCTGTACGCCTTTCCCGAATCACTTCAACCACTTCAGGAATAATATCACCGGCCTTACGAATCCAGACTGTATCACCTATCCGGATATCCTTCTCTTCAATATAATCCATATTATGCAGGGTAGCACGACTCACTGTTGAGCCTGCAAGCCTGACAGGCTCAAGAACAGCATTGGGAGTCAATACACCTGTTCTACCTACATTGACGTATATATCCTTAATTACTGTCTGTTTTTGCTCGGCAGGATATTTATATGCTACAGCCCATCTTGGCGTTTTCGCTGTACTGCCGAGAATATCCCTCTGAGAAAGAGAATCTACCTTAACTACTGCTCCATCTATATCAAATGAATATTCTCCCCTGGCTTCCCCAATCTTCTGTATTTCATCCCATACTTCATTGATATTTTTGCATATTTTGTAGTTCGGGCTTATTTTAAATCCCTGGTACTTTAAATATTCCAATGTTTCCGAATGAGTCTCAAAGGATTTGCCCTGAATATTTTGAATATTAAATACAAATATATCAAGTTTCCTCTTTGTAGTAATACGGGGATCCAATTGTCTCAAGGAACCAGCTGCAGCATTTCTAGGATTTGCAAATAAAGGCTGTTCTGCTTCTTCCTGTTCTTCATTCAGCTTTAAAAAGTTCTTCTTTGAAATAAATACTTCTCCCCTAACTTCAAGGTAAGGCACTGGATCTTTCAAAACTAGTGGTATGGACTTTACTGTTTTTAGATTCTGGGTTACATCTTCCCCAACAACTCCATCACCCCGGGTAGAACCCCTTATAAACCTTCCATTTTCATATTCAAGGGAAACAGATAGTCCATCAATTTTCTTTTCAACGACATACTCTATTCCGGTTCCTACGCCAATATCAGCATCAGAATCTGCACCAACAGTACCTATATTTAAAGAAACACCGGCACCTATAGCCTGCCTTACTCTTAAATCAAAAGCAAATAGCTCTCCTTCGCTAAATACGTCGTTAAGACTTAACATAGGTATTATATGTATTACCTTTTCAAATCCCTCTAAAGGCTTTCCACCCACCCGCTGAGTAGGGGAATCAGGAGTGATCAGGTCAGGTCTTTCCTTTTCAAGTTCCTCCAATTCCCTTAACAGCATATCGTACTCATAGTCACTTATCTCAGGGTTGTCTTCCACATGATATTTATGATTATGATAATTAATCATGTTTCTTAACTCATGTATTCTTTTTTCAATAAAGTCCATACTACTTGTATTATTACTTAACGGCACATTAATCTCCTTATGCTCTTAAATATTTATATCCATACTTAACTGATACTAATACTAATGCTGATATTAACACTGATATTTGCTCAAATATTACTGCTATTATATGCTACAGTAAATTATATATCAAAATTTCTGACCAAATCCTCCAGTGTATCCCTTCTTCTTATTAATTTTGCTGTCCCGTCTTGTTTTATGAGTACTTCTGCAGGTCTTAATCTATTATTATAATTTGATGCCATAGAGTATCCGTAAGCTCCTGCATCCATAACTCCTATAATATCACCTTCACTAATTGCAGGCAGATTTCTCTCTTTAGCCATGATATCCCCTGATTCACATATGTTCCCAACAATATCTACAACTACCATTTTGTTTCCATCTGCAGGTCTGCCATTTTTATAAACTTCAATCTCATGATATGAATCATACATTACAGGACGCATTAATGTATTAAATCCAAGGTCTGTTCCTGCATAAGTATGACCATAATTCTTCTTAACAGCATATACAGTGCCTAGGAGAATTCCACATTCAGCCACAATGTAACGTCCTGGTTCAATTTTAACTCTTACTTCTTTTCCATATTCTTTAGTCCATTCTTTAACCAATTGAGCAAGTTTTTCTCCAAGTTCTTTTATATCAAGTCTTGGCTGACCTTCCTGTTTGCGGTAAGGTATACCAAAACCGCCTCCGAAGTCAACAAATTCAATATCTTCAAACTGTTTAGCAGTTTCAAGTACTGTTTTTGCACCTTCGGCATATGAATCTCCTTCCATAAAAAGAGAGCCAATGTGTTGGTTAATGCCTGCCAGCTTTAGATTATATTTCTTGAGTATGTTCTTAACTTCAGGGACAAGATCAAGGTTAACACCAAATTTGGTCTTTTTACCACCTGTAATTACCTTTTCACAATGCCCGGCCCCTACGCCAGGGTTAAATCTAATAGCAACTTTACCGCCGTAATTTATTCTTCCCAGCATCTCTAGTTGTGATAAGGAATCTATGCTCACCAAAATGCCTCTGTCAATAGCGTATTTCATTTCTTCTTCTGATACATTGTTTGATATATATAATATTTCATCAGGCTTGAATCCCGCTTTTAACAAAACATATATTTCTCCGGGCGACATGGCATCGGCATTAAGCCCTTCATCACGAGCAATTTTCAGCAGTTCAAGGTTTGAATTTGCCTTGATGGAGAAATTTGATTTGAAATTACCATATGGTATCAGGTTAGCCATTTCTCTGCATCTTTCCCGCAATATTCCCTCATTATATACGTAAAGAGGACTGCCAAATTCCTTAAGTAATTTATCCGGCGCAGTGTTTCCATAAAAATTTGTCTGTTCAGTATAGTATTTGTTCATAGTTTATCCCCCATTACTAATGTTATTTATGTTATTTGTGTTATTTATGTTATTTGTGTTATATATGTTATTTGTGTTATTTATGTTATTTGTGTTATATATGTTATTTGTGTTATTTATATTATTTATATTATTTACATGTTTAATCACATATCATGTTTATTTTGTCAACACTTAGTGATTTATTACTTTTAATTTATTATGTTTCAGCATAATATTATTTTCTCTACCCTATAATAACACATATTTCTGTTTTATATCAATATTCTTTATAATTTACGGGTGCATTTTTAATATTTCCTCAGTTGACAAAGTAAATGCAACCATATCTACCGAAGGTAGATGCATTAAATCTGACAAACCCATTGGTTTCATTTAGTATTACAATGGCAAGACTTATACAAGTAAAACAAAAATGTATTTTGTAGGTCTAGCCGCGCGGCAATGAGCGCCAGGGTTTGGGACAGAGTCCCAAGGTCTTCAAGGCGCTACATTTCCGCATTAAGCAAGAGAAATCTTAGGGGGCGCACTTACTCTGACCGAAAAATCAGGTTTTTGTGAACCCCTGCGCAAGCTTGCCCTTTTTATCAGCCATCATACCGATTATTGACAAAATACTGGTCATATTATAACTAAAATCAATTTATTACCACATATTGTTAATTGTTTGACCAACTAATTGCTACTCCGTTCTGTTTACTTTGTCAAAGGTTGCATTTACTTTGACCGCCCACCTTTTTAATATTTGAGGTAAAATAAGGTTCGTAAGGCCTTCTATAGACACACTTTCCAGCACGGGATACATTTTCCAGCACGACATATTCTCGATACTATCAAAAATTATCCTGGATGACATCGCTATCCAAATTGGCATAGTAGTATTATTCTATATTATAAAAATAAATCAAATCCACTGTAATTAAAAATTACTTGTAATACTGTTCCCAAGACTATTGCATATGCAAATTGAAACTTATCTCCTTCATTCTTTTCATCAAAATTTGTATAAGGAACAATAGAAAGTGTTAATATGCAGCTTTTTAAATAATCATATAAATACTTTAACCTTTGTTTCCTATTTTTTCTAATTACAATTATTGCTAATGAAATAACTCCTCCCCATAAAAAGGAATAAATTATCGTATGTATAGCAAACCTAATTCCCATTATGGAACCTATTGCTGAGAATACCTTAATATCACCTGCGCCTAACATACTTGCTGCAAAAAGTGAAAATAATATTGCTACTGGGATTATTATTCCTAAGAGAGAGTTCATTAATCCTATTTTACCGGCTAAAATACAATTAGTTATTATCCCGATTATAATAAACACCAATATAAGGTTATTCTTTATTTTATAAGTTTTTATATCGCTAATTAATGCTATAAATATTAGAATAAAAACTTCTATGCTCTTTAAGCTAATAGTTTTACACTCCATTCATTATTAAGTTTTAGTTTTAATTAGATTTTACTTTCACATTGATCTTTATATTTATTAATATACCATTTAATATCCATACTACCATTTTATGTAATTATTGTCAAGTAGATTCATCCACATCTGCAGCTTCATCCCCCGGTTTTCTGAACATCTCATATATCCCCATAATTAGCAGAAAAAATGCGAACATTTTTCTAAGAAGGTTACTGGAAAAGGAAGCAGCAAGGCTGGATCCTGCCAGTGCTCCCACAATACCTGATATGATTATTGGCAGAGCTGTTTTAAAGTCAATTCTCTTATTCTTTATATGTACAACAAGTGCTATTATAGCAGTTGGGATGAAATATATTAAGTTAACGCTTTGTGCAATGTGCTGTTCTGTTTTAGCAAATATAATAAGTGCTGGTATGAGTATGGTACCGCCTCCTATACCCATTCCACCAATGATTCCTGATATAAAGCCTATAGAAAAAAGAATGAGTCCCATCATCATACCCATAACATCCTGATTGCGGCAAATATCATAAACCCGGCAAATATTCGTCTTAAAATGTGCGCGGGACATATACTTAAGAGCCTCGCTCCCAGGTAGCCTCCTGCTATTCCTCCAAGAGTAATTTTCCAGGTTATATTCCAATCCACGTAGCTGTTTCTGATATATAGGAAAGCGCTTACAATTGTTAATGGCAAAATGATTGATATGGCAGTTGCATGAGCTTTATGATCGTCAAGCCCCAGAAGTAAAACCATGGCCGGTACAGCAATTGTTCCGCCACCCGACCCGAAAAGCCCGTTCACAAGGCCTGTAACAGTTCCTATTGCTATATTAGTCATGTATTGGCTATTCTTATTTTTATTCTCAATTTTATTCTTATTTTTATTTTCGTTTCTATTTTTGTTCTTCTTAATATCTTTTTTGTCTTTGCTATCAATGTTTATTTTACTAGTAATGTTATTTTCATTCATAATGCTCCTCTAATTATCATTATCACAGCCTGATATATTTTCTGCATCAGAGTGTGTTTTCTACAGCAGAATATTTTTCTACAACAAGTTAATTTTCTGCAATATGATTCTTCCTTAGTTTTGTCAAAAATAATATAAAAATACATGAAAAAATGCCCGGTATAATATATTTCCGGGCATTAAGGTTATCTTAAGTTATGTTAAGTTGTTTTAAAGCATTATAAGTATTTAAACATTTGATTACTTGTTATTATTTGCTTTAAGTATTCACTTCAGGAACAATTCAATTACAGGTACAGTTACATCAGGTTTTTTTACCGGTAATTCAAGTGTCAGTGTTGAAGAATCAGATGTTGAGTCTCCACCATGCATTGAGAAGGAATTCGAGGTTATCATTTTTATTTCTGAAGCATCATTAAGAAACTGAGCGTATTCCACCCTGTTTGCCATGCCGTCAAGATGGATATGCTTAAATGGCCAGTTGAATACATGTAGATATAACCTGTTCTTTTGAGGGTTATATGTATACCGGCAATCCTGTGGGCAGATAAATTCTTCAGGAGCCTGGGTACACCCATTAATGGAACGATCATGTCTTTTCATCCACCTGCCAATACCATTTAAGCGTTCCAACGCTCTTTCGTCAAATTCTCCACGTCCGGTAGGTCCTACATTAAGCAGAAGATTACCTCCCTTACTTACTGAATCAATAAGCATTCTAACCAGCACATCAACACTTTTCCAGCTTTCTTCATCCCTGTGGTATCCCCAGGAACCGCTAAAGGTATGGCATGCTTCCCATATAACAGGTTTCCCGTTAATTTTAACCCATTCTCTTGGTACAAACTGCTCTGGAGTTTTTATATCCTGATCAATTTGAAGCCTGTCATTTATTAGAATACCCGGTTGAAGTTTTCTTATCATTTCTATAAGTTTTTCGCTTTGCCATTCTTCCCTTCCTTTTCCCGGGAATTTGTCTGTTGAGCGTACTGAGAAATCAAACCACATAATGTTAACTTCTCCAAAGTCCGTAAGCAATTCTTTCACCTGGCCATGCAAATATTCGGTATATTTTCTTAAATCACGATCTTTGTCCTCTGCAATATATTCAGCATTTTCAGACATGGGATGGCATATATCTGTTGTATAGTGAGGATGATGCCAATCAAGGAGAGAATGATAAAATCCGACTTTCATATTTTGTCTCCTAAAAGCTTCAACCATAGGTTTTAGCAGGTCTCTGCCCGCCGGGGTATTAGGTGCCTTGTAGTCTGTGAGTTTTGTATCCCATAAGCAAAATCCTTCATGGTGCTTTGTTGTAACTACGAAATATTTCATACCTGCATTACACGCTGCTTTTGCCCACAATTCCGGGTCATAAAGGTCAGGATCAAAATGCTTGAAATATTTTTGATAGGTTTCATTATCAATTTTTTCATACTTTTTTACCCATTCATGGCGAGCAGGTAAAGCATATAAGCCCCAGTGGATAAATAGTCCGAAACGGTCATGAACGAACCATTCAGTGTTACCGGGTGTCGCCTCTGGTTTTAGAATGTTCATACATGGTTACCTCCTTTATACTTTAGATTAATATATTTTAGTTTAATACATTTTACACCATGTTTTTAGACTAACATGCATACTGCTATTGCTTCATCAACTGGCGCTACAGGGATTCATCACTTACTTTCTATAATGCTGAGCAAAATATCATATTTGCATAATAGCCCTTAAGATGACCTTGAATGATGGTTAATCTTTCTCCACCCTCTAATTGCATTTTATATTCTATATAGTAAAATATGAATAGATCATATTAACAATATTTTGTATAAAACTAACATAAAAAACAAGTTATTAGATGGGTAATCAAATGAATAATCAAATGAGTGATCAAATAGGTGATTAAATGAGTAATCAAAGAGATATTACTAACAGCAATAGTAATAGTAATAACAGTAGCAATAGCAATAATAATGGCAATAGTGATTACGATAGTAATGACAATAGAATCGTACAAATAAAAAATAAATCCGGCAGGATACTTAATAATTACTTATCCAATATAAAAGTTGGGCTTATTGTTGCTGCCTTTACCCACTGCCCTGAAAATTGGCGTGATATTGATTATGTCCCTGATTATAACAAGTTATATTTCATTTGTGATGGTGAAGGTTGGCTCAAGGTTGGAGTTAAGGAGTATTATCCGCAACCCGGTCAGTTGTTTTTCATGCCTGCGGGTATTAAACAATCTTACTCAACCATTAGCACCAACACTTTTACAAAGTATTGGTGCCATTTTACTGCAAAAATTGGAGATATCAATTTTTTTGATATTATAAAAACCCCTTTATTCATCGATGTTGAAAACTGCAATACTCTGGAAACCCTTTTCAAAAAGTTAATTGGACATTACGAAGGACGAGGTACTGCTTCTCCATTATATGCACAAGCTGCTTTAATGGAAATTGTTGCTTACTTTTTAGAAAGTATCCCTGAAGATAAGATTTATTTGTCTTCTTCTTCATCTATTGAAAAGCTTAGTAAAATACTTGAATATATAGAAAGCAATATCACTGAAGATATTACTATAGACCAACTGGCTAAAATGGCGAGCTTCCATCCAAACTATTTCATACGTTTTTTTAAGAAAAACACAGGAACTTCTCCTGCTCATTATATTAACAAAGTAAAAATGGATAAAGCTAAAAACCTTTTAGGAATTACTGATTTAAGTGTTACAAGTATTGGTGAAGCTATAGGTTTTAGTGATGTTTATCATTTTTCAAAAATTTTCAAAAACTATACAGGGTTTTCACCTACAGAATACAGAAAAGTTTTTAGGTAAATTTTTCTATTCCAAGCAAGAGGTACTCATTTGGGCTATTTGGCAGCTCACATATTTGTGGTGTTTTTAGGGACGATTCTTTGTTAGCTCGATGTTGCTTGAGAACCGTCTTTAGAACCGTCCCACCTTCGGAACCATCCCGTCCTTGAAACCATTCTTTCTTTGGAACAACCCCGGTGTTTCTTGTCTAGCTTATTGAACTGTTGAAATAGCAGAACTATCTCCATGTTTCACTATAATATTTACCCCATCTGAATCTACCATTGCAGTTGAGTCTTCTCCAAGAGTTCCTTCTATTATTAGTTTTGCAACAGGGGTTTCAATATGTTTCTGCAAATATCTTTTAACAGGTCTTGCCCCGTAAACCGGTGAATATGCTTCATCAGCGATAAACTGTTTTGTCTTGGCAGTAACTTCCAACTTAATGTTTCTATCATCAAGTCTCTTTTGTATATCCGTTAATGAAAGGTCAATTATCTTAATGATTTCATCTTTTGTTAAAGGTTTGAACATAACAATTTCATCAACTCTGTTGAGGAACTCCGGTTTGAAGTCCCTTCTCAACTCATTCATTACTAAATTTTTTGTTTCTTCTCTTATTTCCCCTATTTCATTAATTCCGTCAAGCAAAAAACTGCTCCCGACATTTGAGGTCATAATTATTACAGTATTTTTAAAATCCACTGTTCTTCCCTGGCTGTCAGTGAGTCGTCCATCATCCAAAAGCTGCAGCAGCACGTTGAAAACTTCAGGATGGGCTTTTTCTATTTCATCAAATAATATAACACTATAGGGTTTTCTTCTTACTGCTTCAGTAAGCTGTCCTCCTTCTTCATATCCCACATATCCCGGAGGTGCTCCTATGAGCCTGGCTACAGAATGTTTTTCCATATATTCACTCATATCAATTCTAACTATATTTTCCTCACTGTCAAATAAAGCTTCCGATAATGCTCTTGCTAATTCAGTCTTTCCTACTCCTGTAGGTCCTAAAAATATAAATGACCCTACAGGCTTTCTAGTATCTTTAAGGCCCGACCTTGCTCTTAACACAGCATCAGCTACCGCAGTTACTGCTTCATCCTGCCCTATTACTCTTTTATGAAGTATATTATCAAGATCCAGCAGCCTTTTCTTTTCACTTTCCATAAGTTTTGTTACAGGTATGCCAGTCCACTTTGATACAATCTCGGATATTTCTTCTTCAGTTACTTCTTCCTTCAATAGTTGTTTTTCTCCGGGATATTCCTGTCTTTTTTTCTCTTCTTCCAGCATTTTCTGCAATTCGGGTAGTTTACCATGTTTAAGTATGGCAAGTTCATTAAGGTCGTAACGTCTTTCTGCTTCTTCTATCTGCCTCTTCACATCCTCAATCTGCTGCTTTATCACCTTGCCCTTTTCAATATTTTCCTTTTCAAGCTGCCACTGCGCCTTCATAGTTGCTGCCCTATCCTTTAATTCTGAAAGCTCTTTTCTAAGGGACTCCAGCCTATCCATAGACTGCTTGTCATTTTCTTTTTTCAAAGCCTGTTCTTCTATTTCAAGCTGCATTATTTTCCTGCTTATTTCATCTAGTTCTGCAGGCATACTGTCTATTTCAGTTCTAATCATTGCTGCTGCTTCGTCCATTAAATCTATAGCTTTGTCAGGTAAAAATCTGTCACTTATATACCTGTTTGACAGTACTGCTGCCACAATAATTGCATTATCGGTAATTCTTACTCCATGATGTATTTCAAACCTTTCTTTAAGACCTCTTAGAATTGATATAGTATCTTCCACTGTAGGCTGTTCTACTATTACAGGTTGAAACCTTCTTTCCAGAGCTGCATCCTTTTCAATGTACTTGCGGTATTCATCAAGAGTTGTAGCACCTATACAACGCAATTCACCTCTTGCCAGCATGGGTTTGAGGATATTCCCGGCATCCATTGCTCCTTCTGCTTTGCCTGCCCCAACTATATTATGCAATTCATCTATAAACATTATTATTTGGCCCTGTGAGCTCTGCACCTCGTTAAGGACGGCCTTAAGTCTTTCTTCAAATTCGCCCCGGTATTTTGCCCCTGCAATTAAGGATCCCATATCAAGAGCAAAAATAGTCTTATCCTTTAGCCCCTCAGGAACATCGCCTTTTAATATTCTTTGAGCCAGCCCTTCAACAACAGCAGTTTTACCTACTCCAGGTTCACCGATTAATACAGGATTGTTTTTGGTTCTCCTAGAAAGTATTCTTATAATACGGCGAATTTCTGCATCTCTCCCAATAACCGGATCAAGCTTTCCCTGCTTTGCAAGCCCAACTAGATCCCTGCCAAATCTATTAAGAGCTTCATATGTTTCTTCAGGATTTTTTGATGTAATTCGCTGATTGCTCCTTACCTTGCCTAAAGCTGAAAGGAATCTTTCTCTGTTTATATTATACCTTTTGAAAATTTTTTCAGAAGGAGTATTTCTTTCTTTTAATAAAGCCAGGTAAATATGTTCAACTCCGGTAAATTCATCTTTAAACTTTGCAGCTTCATCTTCAGCATGTAAAAATATTTCATTGAATCTTCTAGTTGCATAAAGGTTTGCTGTGGAGCTTCCATAGATTTTTGGTATTATGTCAAGCTCTTTTTGCATATCATTTGCAACCAAGTCTATATTTTCACCCATGATGCCAATCAGCCTTGGAATGAGTCCATCCTCCTGTTTCAGCATAGCAAAATGGATATGTTCTCCATCAATCTGCGAATGACCCATTCTCAGAGCAATATCTTGTGATGCAACTATCACCTGCTGTGCTTTTTCAGTATATTTATCTATATTCATATATTACACCCCCAAATTTGCATTACTTTCCTGACCTTTTCATATAAGTATCTTTTAATTGTTTAAGCAGTTCCTTTTCTTCATTTGCAAACCATTGTGGATTTACTATTCTTATTTTTAGGAACAAGTCCCCTCTTTTACCTTTTGTGTCACGGTACCCCTTTCCTGCTACTCTTATTTTGCTGTCACTTTGTATGCCCGATGGAATTTTAACCATTATTCTGCCATCGATTGTATCAACAGGAATTTCACTGCCTAATGCCGCATCCCAGGGAAATAGATCAACAGTGGTAACCAGATTCGCGCCATCTACTTGAAAACGGGTATTATCAACAAATTTAACCTGCAAATAAAGGTCTCCATTTCTACCCCCATTAATACCTGTATTGCCCTGACCGGAAATTTTTATTTTTTCGCCATGTTTAATACCGGGAGGAATCTTAAAGGAAATCGTTTTATCATTACCGCTAATATTAAACCTTACCCTCTTTTCTGTTCCTGCAAAACCTTCTTCCGGAGTTATCTCTATCTCAGCTTCTACGTCATTTCCATTAACAGGATACTGTGCATAGGAAAACCCTTTGTTACCTGTGCCTGCGCCTGCAAAATCATGTAAAATATCATTTATATTAAATGAATCTCCTCCAAAAAACATGTTAAAAAAATCACTGAATCCGCTTCCTGCTCCAGGCCCGCCACCGGTTCCTGTCCTGTATTCATATCTTGCATTTTTGCCATAGCCAAACTGGGAAGGATCAAAATCATAACCATTTTGAAAATTGAAGCCACTTCCAAGAGTGTCATACTTTTTCCTTTTTTCCTCGTTTCCCAGGACTTCATATGCTTCATTTATTTCTTTAAATTTTTCTTCAGACTTTTTATCACCTGGATGAGAATCAGGGTGATACTTTTTAGCCAATTTTCTGTATGCCTTTTTTATTTCTTCTTGTCCTGCACTTTTACCTACTCCCAATATCTTGTAATAATCTTTATATTCCACTTTAAGCTCCATTCTTGCAAGGGCGAATTCATTTTAGCCACGCGTGCAATCTATTTTTTTATAATCCCTGTGCAAAAAATATGCACCTGCGCATTAGTTTTTCATAAATTTATTAATTTCCTTCAAACTAAGTCACTTCTAATATCAATGTATCGTTTCCTGACCTTGACCTTCTTTGACCTTATAATTATATAATAATAGAAAATTAAAAAAAAATCAATAGCAAATTACCATTTTTTTAATTATTAATGTCCGGTATTGTTAATGTACTTCCAATCTGTATTTTGGAAGGATCATTTATATTATTTGCCTCCATAATGATTTTATACTTATTTGGATCATTATAGAACTGCTTGCTTATTTTATACAGTGTATCACCTTTCTTAACTACATATGTAGCAGGAAGAATATTGTTTCCATTCTGATTACTACTGTCATCATTGCTGCCCTGGGATGATTTATTTTCTGTATCTTCATTCCCTGCTTTCTCAGTACTTTTATTACTATTTACAGTATCACCATTATTTGAAGTGCCTTTTTCGTTTGTCAATGTTTCATTATTGTTTGTTATGCTTGCTGAATTATCAGCTGAAGTGATACCTTTTTTCTTAACTCCAAGAAGCTTGACAGCTGCAAAAATAATCATGAATATTATTAAGCATATGATAGCACCGGTGATTATTTTAAGCATACCAGCACTGATATTTCCGATTAAAGGAAGTTTCAAAATGCTTTTTTTAGTACGAGGTGCATTACGGTTTGCATTATATTGTAAATTACGACCCATATTACTTCGCTTTGGTGACGACGAGTTCTTTAATGTTCCTGAAAACCTTTCTATCCTTACAGCCAATGCTGTAATATTATCATCCCCACCTTTTTTTAACGCCAGTTTTATCAGTTTGTTAACTACCGTATCAGGTTCTTTGTCCGAGTAAAATATTTCGTTAATATCTTCCAACTCTATCAAATCAGTAAGTCCATTAGTGCACAGTAGAAAAGTATCACCTTCTCTTATGCCAAACTCATCCGTTTTTCTTATTTCGTTTACACTATCTTCCGTAGGAATTCCATATCGGTTTGCTAGAACACTCGCCTGTTCATTTGTTATTATTCCAAGTTTAAGGAGTCTTTCCGTTTTCCCCCAGTCAACTGTTAACTGTTTTAAGGAACCCTCTCTTAATAAAAATACTTTACAGCTTCCAAGGCTTATAACTGAAGCTTTGTCATCTTTTATGAGCACACAGGCGAAAGATGGTGAATTATATTCTTTATTATCCGAGTAAATACTTTGTATCAAATTAAAGTTTTCCTGTACAATATCAAATAATTGTTCAGTTCTACATTTTAAATCTTTTTCATCAGTCTTGACTTTATCCTGGTATTTTTTCAGTTCCTGGGTAACAGAAATAGAAATATTCTTTTCATCATCAACAATATCCATTGAGTCGCTGACTGCAAAAGAGAAAAAATCCGAACTGCCTTCTGTTGATACTTGAATATTATCGGTTTCATATTCATAAATGAATCTTCCGTTCATATTGAAGTTATCTTTATTCACTGCACGAATCATGCCTACATGAGATGTTGCAGAAGCTTTTATCCTTATTAAATTTCCCATATTATAACTCCTTTCTTAGAAACAGCAAGTACTATTTATATCAATTATATCGCTTAATATTATTCAATATAGCTCAATATCACTTAATGCTATAAAATGCTACTTATACCCGTTCAGTTTATTTTCAAGCAGTTGATAAAACTATGTCTATATTTGGAGTTAAATAGTAATTAAAAGTATAAATTCGCTATGTGATCTGAATTATATTACCATAATATCACAATATTCTTTCATATTCAATTACAATTGGATTACTGATACTGTCATTATTTGTTCTTTTTGTTCAGTTAACAGCATTTTTTCTGAAAATATTTTTTTATAGATTTAACTCATAAGAAGGTTTTCTTGTAATATTAATAGAATATCTATACTAAAAATTATATTTTTGGAGGTGTGTTATGAAGTATCTTGAAAATGCAATTAAATTTATTGCAAAACACTTTATTATTGCAATACCCCTCTTTATTTCAACAGCTATAACTGCATTAATTGGAGGAACAGTATCAGGTGGATTTACAAATAAGCTTTTTGAAATCCTGCCGCAAATGAAAGGGGGTGTGAATTATTTAAGCGACCCTGCAAGCATTACTAGATTTTTCGCTTCAGCAGCAGCCGTCACAGGAGCAGGTTTTCTGGGCTTTATATTAACTTTGATTGTTACTCCCGCTACCTATGGCATGGTTAATAAAGCACTAAACGAAGATAAGTCTGATCTTAATGAATTTGTCCCTCAGTTGAAGGATAACTTTGTCAAGTACATACTTTATTGGGTAGGCAACATAGTAGTATGGGTTATTTTAGGGATTGCAGCATTTTTAATTGTCCTTTTATTAGCTCTGATATCAAAGATTGCACCATGGTTGGGAATTTTCTTTGGGGTCTTGATTGCCTTGGCTGCTATTGTTGTTGTAGTACTAATTGCAATTAATTTAGTGTTATGGTTCCCTGCGATGGTAATTGACAATATGGATGTTATTGCAGCTCTAAAGAGATCCTACACATTAGTAAAAAAGAATTTCTGGATGATACTTGGGATTAACCTTTTAGTAGGAATAGTTGCCAGCCTGGCCAGCCTCATCCTGGGTATATTAGCCGGGATACCTTTACTCGGACCGATAATACTAAGCGTTATACCAACAGCATCAACATTCATAATAATAGTATTCCATATGATGTATTATAAGTGTGAAAACAATCAACCCTCCGCAACTTAATTGAGATATGGGATATAGATTTTTTAATATGCTAAAATCTATTCTATATCCCTCTTCTCACTTCTATACTTAGGAGTGTCCCCAGTAAATCTATGCTTTAATATAATATATACTATTTAATCAGTATTTAATCAGGCACCTGGTAATCCTGCCGGTATACATCCTATGATAGTCTTTTTTTACATAATTTTTATCTATATCAGGATCTATAAAATTCTCCGGTACCAAATCCTGATAATATATTTTTTTACATACAATAACAAGCCGTGCTTCATTAAAATATACAATACCTTCTTCATCCTTAATTGGAGTTAATCCTGCTGCTGAAGCTTTATCCACATCTCTTCCTGAATGGGCACCACAATACTGAAGGGCTTTTTTATAATTCTTATCAAAAAATGAAAGTGTATAATTCTCATATTTTTCAATGAAATTGTAAGTATATCTTTGCGGCCTTATAAAGCAAAATGATACAGGATCGCCCCAAAGTACACCAAGCCCTCCCCAACTTGCAGTCATAGTATTATAATCTTCAATTTTACCTGCGGTAATAAGCATCCAATCATCGCCAATTAATTGGAAAACATTATCAGGTATATCCACAGGCTTAATTTCCTTAAAACTACTACTCATACAATTAATCCTCCTAATACATTAATTATTCTCATATATCATTCTCTTATATTTTACACATAATTGCTTAATATTTCCACTATTCAGGCAATTTTTACGGGTATTTCTATTTACTGGTGAAGCTCCGGGAAAATGAGCTCTGGCCGGTGGATTTTCAGTAAAGCTTTGAAAGTATATAATGCAGCAATTTAGAAGGTATTAACCGCTTAATAAAAACTACAAGTTTGTACCCCGCCCCCACTGTTATCCTGACAGGTGGGTTTTTTTTGTCTATAATCTTTAAAATTGTTCTTGCAACTGTCTCTGGGCCGGGCCCGTTTCTTTCATCCTTAATCATTGTATTTACCGACTTAAAAAACTTCTCTTTATATATGGAGCTTTCATTTGCGCCTTTTACAAACTGTCTGTTATCGGTAAATCCTGTACTTGTGTCTCCTGGTTCTGCTATAACCACTTTTATTCCAAATGGCTCCAATTCAATACGTAAAGCTTCACTCATAGATTCCAGAGCAAATTTGCTGGCACTGTACATAGATTGAAAGGGTATGGGTATTATACCTGCAACAGAACTGATATTGATAATTAATCCATTTTTATTCTTCCCATTTTCCCTATTGTTTCTTCTCATTATCGGGATTACGTTTCTACATACTCTGATTACGCCGAAGAAATTTGTATCAAATTGTTCAAAAGCTTCCTCTGCCGTAGTATCTTCAACAGAACCGGCAATACCATACCCCGCATTATTAATCAATATATCTATATGTCCCTCTTTTTTCATAACATAATCTATTGCTTTTTTTACTGAATCCTCTGACCGAACATCCAATTGTATGATTTCAACATATGCATTATTTCCCGATGATTTTGAGAGAATCCTATTATTTCCCGTCTGAGGTTTCCTGGAAGTCCCATACACCCTATAACCCTTCTCCATTAACGCTTGGGCTATTGATTTACCAATACCCGAGGATGCCCCTGTTATTAAGACTACATTTCCATAAATCATTTACATTCCCCCTTCTTATTGCAGCTATAGCTATAGCCATAGCCGTACAATGCAATATGTATATTGTAAAGCTCTTTTTTATTATATATCAATAATTCAAAAATACAAATACATACTTTCAGATGGGGTGCATTTACTGAATTTGAAGAAAAATATATACCAAATACTGTTTTTGTGATAAAATAAAGTTGTTTATGCGTTATTTGAAAGGAGAGAACTTTACAATGGACATTTTCCAAAAATGTTATAATTATACTGATGCAAGAGAAGTTATGAAAGCAGGTATTTATCCATATTTTCATATGCTTGAATCAGGACAGGATACAGAAGTTATAATTAACGGCAAAAGGACAATAATGATAGGTTCAAACAATTATCTTGGGCTCACTTCAGATCCAAGAGTTATAAATGCCGCACGGGAGGCATTAGATAAATATGGTACTGGTTGTTCAGGATCCCGTTTTTTGAATGGCACACTCAAACTGCATGTAGAACTTGAAAACCGCTTGGCGCAGTTTGTCAATAAAGAGGCAGCACTAACATTCAGTACTGGTTTTCAAACCAATCTGGGAATAATATCTGCTATTGCAGGAAGAAATGATTATATTGTATGTGATAGCGAAAATCATGCAAGCATAGTTGATGGCTGCAGGTTAAGTTTCGCTAAGGTTATAAAATACGAACACAACAATATGGAAGATCTTGAGAGAATCCTTAAAAACATACCTGACACTAATGGTAAATTGATAGTAACTGATGGAGTATTCAGCATGGGAGGTGATATATGCAATCTTCCTGAAATTGTGAATCTGGCGGAAAAATATGAAGCCCGTATTATGGTTGATGATGCCCATAGTCTTGGTGTTCTTGGTGAGCATGGAAGAGGCACTGCTGAATACTTTGATTTGGAAGATAAAGTAGATATCATAATGGGTACTTTCAGCAAGTCTCTTGCAAGTCTTGGAGGTTTTATTGCAGCAAAAGAAGAAGTTATACACTATGTAAAGCATATTTCAAGGCCCTTTATATTTAGTGCGTCTATTCCTCCTTCAAATGCCGCTGCTGCTCTTGAAGCTATTAATATAATCGAAGCTGAACCACAAAGAGTTAAAGCACTCTCAGATATTGCAAATTACATGAGAGAAGGTTTTAAAAAACCAGGCATAACTATTGGTGAATCCCAAACTCCCATCATTCCTGTAATGACCTGGGATAATGAAAGAACGTTTTTGATAACAAAACTATTATTAGATGAAGGAGTATATGTGAACCCTGTTGTTTCTCCGGCAGTAAAACCAGGTCAGTGCCTGCTGAGGACAAGTTATACTGCAACCCATACTACAGAACAGCTTGATTTTGCTCTTAATGCATTTGAGAACGTTTTCAGCAAGGTTAAGAAACAAAGTATATGAAAATCGAAAATAAAAAATAAGTGATAAGTAATAAGTAATATATAATAAGTAATACGATAATTTAGAAGTCCCGTGTCAGAAAAAAGCAGAGGTCAGATTTAAGGAGTACTTCAAAACTCCTATTATTACAAACCTGACCTCTGTTATTGTTCTCTGAATTAACAGGATATAATAAAATGAGTTGTTTAGCTTTAAATTCCCATTATATTGAAACCACAATCAACATGGATAATCTCTCCTGTAATAGCCCTTGACAGATCACTCAGCAGAAAAAGAGCTGAATCTCCAAGCTCATTCTGATCAATTCCCCTTCTTAGGGGTGCCCGTTGTTCAACTACACCAAGAATATTTCCGAAATCTTTAATCGCCTTTGATGAAATTGTTTTGATAGCTCCGGCAGAAATTGCATTAATTCTTATTCCAAGAGGTCCCAGGTCGTTTGCCAGGTATCTTACACATGCTTCCAGTGCAGCTTTGGCAACCCCCATAACATTATATCCAGAAAACACCCTCTCAGAACCCATGTATGTTAATGTTACAATGCTTCCGCCTTCTGTCATAAGCTCTGCTGCCCTCTTACTTACAGCAACAAGAGAATAGGCACTTATATCCAGAGCATGAGCAAATCCTTCCCTTGAAGTATTTATAAAATTATTGTGAATATCCTCACTATTAGCGGGCGCAATAGCGTGCACAAGACCATGAATAACTCCGTGTTCATTTTTTAGAGTTTTAAACAAAGCATCAATATCTTTATCTGATGAAATATCGCATTTGTAAATAAAGGAATTATCTATTTGCGAAGCTAAGGAGCTGGCTTCCTTCTCTTCTCTTTCTCCCTGATATGTAAAAATTATATTTGCGCCTTCATCAGCAGCTGACTTTACAATACCCCATGCAATACTCCATTTATTTCTTACACCCATAATAACAATATTTTTGCCTTTTAAAAGATCACCCATTTTTAACTATCCTTTCACAGATGCATGTGTCCTCGACAATGTATATGTCTCCGACACAACGTAATATTATTTTTATAGCACTAATCGTCGGATGCATATTATATTTTTATAGAAATTATTAGAGGAATCATTAGTGCAGGCTATAAAAACTGCAATGATATCTTCTGGAATATTTTCTTCAAGAACTAAAAATATGCTCATGATCATCAGGTACTATACATTCATAAATAATAACATAGAAAGCCTGTAATTTACAACATTAATTTTTGGGCCATGGAAAGCAATTGGCTTTTACTATTAATTTCCGGATTTTGAATGGCAGCATCAAGAAGAATATTTAATACATCACCAATCTTTTTACCTTCTTCAAACCCGATTTCCAAAAGATCTTCACCATTTACTGCCAGGTCCTTGAGATTCATGCACTCGCCTTTTTCTCTGGAGTTATCGTAAATATCCCTTATTTGCCTGATTTCATCAGTGAAATTATAAGCTTCTCTAATTTTTATAAGCTCTTCAAACAATTCCCCGCCCATTATAGATACCGCTTTCCTGACAGATTTAGGTTCAGGCCTTATGTCTATATTATAGTATTTCATAATGTTGCATATTTTATCCATGGATCTTTTATCAAATTTAAGATGCTTAAGGACTGCATAACTGCTTGATGTAACTTTTCCCAAATAATCCGAATAAATGTCTGAGTTTTCTGTTTTATTAACAATTGCTGTTCTTTTTTCATAATCTATGACCTGTC
>Ga0116194_1000665_pt1 | contig 26471 bp, 20 predicted proteins | sample AD_SCU001_MetaG_FD_89887 | JGI IMG/M metagenome (GOLD analysis project Ga0116194, IMG submission 89887) | Active sludge microbial communities of municipal wastewater-treating anaerobic digesters from China - AD_SCU001_MetaG | ecosystem: Engineered > Bioreactor > Anaerobic > Digestate | place...
AGCGAAATCAGCAGCGATTCGATGATGAACTGAGCAAAAATGCTGCGGTCGCGCCAGCCGATCGCCTTGAGAATGGCGACTTCGTGAGCACGTTCAGATGCGGCTGTCCATTGAGCGTTCGCCGCAAAAAGCACCGCCAGCACGGCAACGATTACCATTACCGCACTGACTGTATTCTGGCTCAGGCCCATGAATTTGACGACCGGAATCGAGCAGACGACCGAGTTGGTGATGCCCTGTTCGATCAGGGTCTGAACCTTCTGCATGGCAATCGCGACGGTTTCGGCGCCGGTGGCCTCGATGAGAAAAAGATTGGCTTCATTGTTCAATGGCCGGCTGAGACGGCGACTGATGGCGGCTTCGGCATCGGGCCAGTTCATGTAGACATCGGCCCGGGCGGTGCGGGCATGTGAACCGGCGATACCGATGATCGGAAAAAGCGTATCGCCGATGTTGACCACCGAGCCGACCTTGAGGTTCCACAGGTCGGCGTATGATTTGTCGACGATGACGACGTTGCGGTCGTTCTGCTGAAAGAAAACGCCGCTGATGATGTCATGGCGCGAAATCAGTGTTGCCTGCAGGGCCCGCACGTCTGCCGGTCTGATACCGCCGATGCTGAAAACATGGCCGTCCTGGCTGTTTTTAAAGCGGTAGAGCAGAAACGGTGCCACTACCCCGACTTCAGGAATCTTAGCGATGCTGGCCGCCAGGTTTGCCGGCAGCAACCGGGTAACCACCGTGGGTTCGGTGAAAAAGCCTTCGTTTACGGGGTCAAGCGGCCTGGCACTCTGGTCATTGCCAGAGCCGACAAGATTCATCGGGGCATAGGCAAGAAACTTGTTGCCCATATAGTTCACCAGGGCGTTTTTCGCCTGCAGGTCATACTGCAGCATCAGAACCATGGCGGTAATCAGCATACAGCCAAGAAAAAAGCCCGACAGACCGGCGAGGGTGCGCAGTTTTCGTCTCTTCAGCTCTCGCAGAGGGCAGATTAAAAGATCAGACATATCAGAGATACAGCTTTCCGTCTTTAAGATTGGCGGTTCTGGTGGCCAGTGCCGGGTTGAACAGACCATGCGAAGCGACGATCATTGCGGTTCTGCCGCTCTTGATGCGCGGCAGCAGCAGATGCAGAATTTCGTCGGCGGTTTCGGGGTCGACATCGCCGGTGGGTTCATCGGCAAGGATCATTGCCGGGTCATTCACGAGAGTGCGGGCGATGGCAACGCGCTGCTGCTGCCCGACGCTCAATTCGGCCGGCAGGTTGTGCAGGCGGTCGCCCAGCCCGAGCTCGGTGAGAATCGCAGTTGCCCGCTGCAGTCTTTCAGACTGACTGATACCGCGATGCATAAGAACGGCCTCGACATTTTCGAGGGCCGACCAGCCCGGGATCAGATTGAAATTCTGAAAAATCATGCCGATGCCGTTGGCACGCAGCTCAGCCAGCTCTGACATGCTCAGATCGGTAATTACCCGGTCGTTAAAAACGATGCGGCCGGCGCTTACCCTTTCGAGGCCGCCGAGAAGATTCAGCAGCGTCGATTTGCCGGTGCCACTGCGACCGGAAATCAGCAGCAGTTCGCCCGGTTCGACCGTAAACGAAACATCGGAGAAAATTTTCAGCTCATTACCGCGCTGAAAAAAGCTTTTAGCGACATTTTCGACCTGTAACAGCGACATCTTCGAACTCTCCAGCATCATTCAATCATGCACAAACAAAATTCAACCCGCCTGCGACAAAGAACTAAACACGGCGCAAAGCGTCGGCCGGCCGCTGTCTGATCACCAGCAGCACCGGCAGCAGGCCGGCCAGAACCCCGGCAGTGACAGCAAAAGCAACGACAACGGCGAACAGGCCGGGGTTGAGCACCCTGGTCATCGTGGCATCGATGCCGAGCAGGTTGTTTACGGGCACCAGCAGCAGAACCGCCAGCCCGGCGACCAGACCGGCCAGGCTGCCGGCGACAGACTGCGCCAGCGTTTCGGCGAGCTGCTGCAGAATGATTACCCGGTTGTTCCAGCCAATTGCCTTGAGAATAGCGAAGCTGCGGCGCCGTTCGATTACCGAGGCCCACTGAATTCTTGCCGAAAACAGCATGGCAGCGACAGCGACCAGAGCCATAAAAGCCCAGATCAGTCTGGTATTCAGCCCGATTGCTTTCGCCGCCGGAAAATAGCAGCCGGTGGTCAGCAGGCTGTCGCCCTTCATCAGGGCTTTAACGTCTTCGAGCGCCCGGCCATGCACGGTAGCATCGCGGCTTTCAATAAGAATCAGGTTAGCCTCGTTTTCGAGCGGGTTTTGAATACGGCGGTTGATAACCCTCTCGGCATCGGCAAACAGCATGATGACATCGGGCTTGACCGGCCGGGCACCAGAATTGATAATGCCGCTCACCACGAAGGTTTCGCTGGCAACAACCAGATTTGAACCGCATTTAAGGCCGTGGTTACCGGCAAAGCCGATATCGACGAGCACTCTGCCGGTCGAGCTGCCGGTCAGAAAGTTTCCATCGATCAGATCGGAAGCGGCGCAGCAGTTGGTCGAAACCGCCGGGCTCTGCACGTCGATGCCGCCGACCGCGAAAATCGTGTTCGTCTGCGGGTCGCGGAACCGGAACATCAGGCAGGCCGAGGCATCTTTGATCGTCGGCAGAGCGCGGATCTTCTCGACCAGATCGAGCGTCAGCAGCCTGGTGCCGTTGGTATTGATGACAAAGCCCTCGTTGAGAATGTCGACCGGCTTTTTGTTGCAACCGGTGCAGTTCTCGCATTTTTCTTTGCAGACCTCGGGGATAATGCCGCGCGCCAGCTTGGCCAGCTCTTCTTCGCTGAGGGAGCTGATATCGCCGCAGGCGGGCAGCCAGGTAACGAAATAGGTGCCGGCCTCGCCGATCGTGATATTCTGAACGACGCGTGAATAAAGCAGAACCGCCGCCAGAACGATCAGAAAAGCGACGGTGAGTGCATAACCGCTGATCACTGCGAAAGTGCGGCGTTTATGCTGCTTCAGTTCGCGCCCGGCAAGGGCGATAATATCGCGCGTCAAGCCATCTCTCCTGCTGTGGGCTATTCTGCGATTATACCAGCATTTCACACTCGGTTGAAGGCAAAGTTTTCAGAAAACTACAATTAATTACATATTTTTTCATAAAAGGAGTTGATTGTGTATCGGTGCAGCTTCGGCCTATCAGCCGGGTTGCTTTTTTGCTGACAGGAGGTCAGCGATACTCGGCAGCATCAGGATAGATGCTGCCGGGTGCTCCAGCTATTTAATTCACAAGTTTTCGCTCAGCAGAACCGCTCTATCCTGCGCGGTTCTGCATAAGCACATCCTGTGCTAAACAAGCTTCCGAAAAAGCAATCCCGTCTTCTCGCCTCGCAATTTAAAAATTCACGTTTTTTAAATCTCTACGTAATTTGCTGCAAAGTTTTTTTACAGTTTGCGAAAATTGTCGAGTCGGGTTAGGCTTTAGTAAACAGACAAATGGGGGGAAACTTATGCCGACCAGCCGTCGTGACTTTACTGACCAGGCCGATTACACTCTGCACCGCGATTTTATTCGCACACTGCCAGAAGATTTCTGCCGCAAACACCAGGTGGTTCTGATCGGCAGGAAACCGGCGACACCTGAGCATCCCGCGACCATCGGCATGCTCGATCCTGCAGACGGAAAAGCACTCCAGGAAGTCGAGGCTCTCACTGGCCTCAAGTTCAAGCATGTGCAGCTGAATTCATACGAGCTTGATCAGGCGCTCGAATTTGCCTTCAAAGAAAACGAGATCGCTCAGGCCACGATGAATGCCGGCCCGGTGCGCGAACGCATCGCCCTGCACCATGACCAGAAAATAAGTTTTGAACGCGACCAGAAACCGGCCGACATCTGTAGCGACCTTCTCGCCGCCGCAGTTCAGAAGCGCGCTTCAGACATCCATCTCGAAGTCTACAGCAACAGCGTCAGTCTCAGATACAGAATTGACGGAGTTCTCCATAAAGTACCGTCGCCGTTGAGCCCGGAAAACATTCAGGCGGTCATTCAGCACATCAAGGTTCTGTCTGAACTGAACATCGCCGACCGTCGCCTGCCGCAGGACGGGCACATAGTCGCACGCTACACTTCCCCTGATGATCGTTCTCGCCGGGTCGATTTCAGAGTCTCGGTGCTGCCGGGCATGTATGGCGAAGACTGCGTTCTGCGACTGCTCGACGAAACCTGTCTGACGATCAAGCTCGAATCGCTGGGCATGTCGAACGAAAAATTCAATCTTTTCCATGCGATGCTGCATGAGCCAGGTGGCCTGATTCTCGTTTCGGGCCCGACTTCGAGCGGCAAGACGACGACGCTTTACGCGGTTATCGAACACATAAAAGACGACAGCAAAAAAATTCTCACGGTTGAAGACCCGATTGAATATGAGATTCCGCGGGTCAACCAGAAGCAGATCACGCCGGTGATGTCGTTTGCCGATTACACCAGAGCCTTTATGCGCCAGAATCCTGACATCGTCATGATCGGCGAAGTACGCGACGAGGAAACCGCAAGCATGGCGGTTCGAGCCTCCCAGATGGGGCATCTGGTTCTCACGACTCTGCACTCACGCGATGCGGCTTCAGCCGTGGCGCGCATGCTCTCGCTCGGCGTTGAACGCAACATTCTTGCCGCCGGCCTGATCGGCGTTCTTTCACAGCGCCTGGTGCGCCGGGTCTGCATCGGCTGCATCGAATCATATCAGCCTGACGCCGAAACCCTCGATCTGCTGCCTGGCCTGCCGAAAGACATTCCGTTCAGGCACGGAAAAGGCTGCGAGCTGTGCAATGGCTCAGGCTACCGCGGCCTGACCGGCGTTTTCGAACTGCTGCGCATCGACGCAAAACTGCGCAAAATCATCACCCTCGGCGAAACCGGCAGCGCCGCGCTGCTTCCCCTCCCCTCCGGGTTCAGGTGCATGTATGACTTCGCCATCGAAAAGGTCGCCCAGGGCGTCACCACCGTCGAAGAAATCGTCAGAACCATCCCGGTTCCGGCCCGCTTCGACAACATCGAGTCGCAACCCCGAACTACGCCGGAATAGATTCACGAAAGTCCGGGATCTTTTGTTCATCAGCAATGCCTTTCATGCCATGATTTTGCTTTAGTTTTGGCTTGGATTTTTCCGGACTATTTTAGAAGCCGACTTTAAAAATAGTCTGATTATTTTAGAAGTTGACTTTAAAAATAGTCAGACTATATTAGAAGTATACCTTTTATGGGGGCAATGATGTTTAAACGCTGGCTTGAGCTTAAAGAAGGCCGCAGTGCTCTGATAATCGGGCCAAGGCGGTGTGGCAAAACAACTTTTTTGAAAAGCCGGTTTCCGGGGTTTAAATACGCCACTCTCGACGACTTTGACTATCTCGACTGGGCCGAACGCGACCCCAAAGGCCTGATTGCAAGTCTCGGCAGCAATTTTATAATTGACGAGATACAGCGGGTTCCGAAACTGACAGTGGCGGTTAAATTTGCGGTTGATAATCTTAACGCAACTGCAATTATGACAGGTTCAAGTTCAATCGGCCTTCTCGACAGTGCCGCAGATACCCTGGCCGGAAGAATCAATCTCTATTCGCTTCCGACTGCCTGCTGGGGCGAAGAAAACGGCCCACCGCAACACAATGTTTTTAACGACAGGGCAGACCTGAAAACTCTGAAAGAGGCAGCCAGACAGCTTGAATCGGCAATGACCAATGGCATGTTTCCCGAGGTTGTCACTGCTGCTGACTCTGCCGCGAAAAGCGAAATTCTCAGAAATTACCGCAACACCTACTTCACCCGGGATATTCTGCAGATGGCCAACCTTGAAAACCGCGAAGGCCTGTATGCGATTTTTCAAAACCTCTGCCGCAGCATCGGTTCGCACCTTGAAGTGAGCAATTTTGCCCGGGAAGCGTCTCTGAGCATGCCTTCTGCAAAGAAGTATCTCAATACCCTGCAGATGTCTGAGCTGACCTTCAGGCTTTACGGCTGGCAATTCGGCCCGGCAAAAAGATACATCAAGGCCGCCAAAACCTATTTTGCTGACAACGGCATCATCCAGGCCTTTGCCATAAAAGTTTCTGAGGGGCAGGTGCTCGAGAATTTTGTCATTGCAGAACTCGAAAAAAGAAGAAAGCTGGGTTTTATCAAAGCCGAACAGTTTTTTTATTACAAAACCCCATCAGGAAAAGAGATCGATCTGGTTTTTGCTGCTGACGGTGTGATTCACGCGGTAGAGGTTAAAGCGGCAAAAGCGCCCTCTGCAAAAGATCTCAGTGCCGTCAGAGATTTCGTTCGCAGCTCTGAACAGCCGGCACGTGGCTTCGTCTTCTATCTGGGCGAAAGCTACGAAGAAGTCGACGGCGTAACGCTGATTCCGGTCGCCGCCCTTTATACCGCCAGGTAGACCTGCAAAAACATCATAGATTTTGCGTGATCAGACGAACTGACCGGCGCAATGGCCTGATGACCAGGCCCACTGCAGGTTGTAGCCGCCGAGCCAGCCGGTGACGTCGAGAACTTCACCGATGAAATACAGGCCTTTGATTTTGCTGCATTCAAAAGTTTTTGAAGAGACCTCGTGGCAGTCAATGCCGCCCCGCGTTACTTCGGCGACTCGATAGCCTTCGGTGCCGGCGGGCACGAGCGGGTAGCGCTGAACCATCTGCAGCAACTGCTCAAGCACCCGGTTGCTCAGCTGACCACACTGCATTTCGGCGAGGGTTGGCGGCAGCAGCGCCTCAGCCAGCCTTTTTGGTAAAAGGTCGGACAAAACGGTTTTAACCCTGACCAGGGGCCGGTTCTGGCGTGTGTCGATAAAACGCGCCGAAAGATCTGTGTCGGGGCAGAAATTTATTTCTAGCTTTGCACCGGGCCGCCAGTAATTTGAGATCTGCAGAACGACAGGGCCACTCAGGCCGCGGTGGGTAAAAAGCAGGTTTTCTCTGAACGCGTGTTTCTCGAAGCTGACCTGCACTGCAACCGCAATACCTGAAAGCGGGCCGAATTTTTCGCGATCTTCGGGCGCGAGAGTCAGAGGCACGAGCCCCGGAACCGGAGCCACGACATTTATGCCGAACTGCGCCGCCAGATCGAAGCCAAAGGCGCTCGCGCCGGTCTCGGGCACAGACAGCCCACCGGAAGCAACAACCAGCGAATCGCACGCAAGCACACCGGCGCTGGTGGCGAGCTCAAACCCGGCAGTCGCCTGCTCCCTCGTAGAAGCTGCAGCCGCCAAAGTGACCTGATTGACCCGGCAGGCAGAGCGGATGGTAACGCCTGCCAGGCGGCATTTGTCGAGAAGCAGGTCGGCAATTTCCCGGGCGCTGCCTTTTAAGAACAGCTGCCCGTGCTCGCGTTCGCACCAGGCAATACCCTGCTCGTCGAGCATTTTGATAAAATCAGAGGGTTTGAAACGGCTCAAAGCCGACTTGCAGAACCTCGGAACCCCGGAAACAAAGTTGTTGAAATCAACCGTGCGGTTGGTAAAATTGCAGCGGCCGCCACCGGTAATCAGAAGCTTCTGGCAGGGTTTCGCGGCATGGTCGACGACCAGCACCCGCCGCCCGCGGGCACCGGCAACGGCGGCGCACATAAGCCCCGAAGCCCCGGCTCCAACCACCACCACATCCCATTTTTCCGGCATTCCAGCTTTCCTTCCGACGGCACGCGCCTGAATCACGCCAATTATATCGTAAAAACACCTGTAAACTCTGACCCATTACCAGACACAAGCTTTTATTGATGACTGTAAAATCAAAATCGGTTTACCCGGTTCGGTGGCCCGGTCTAACATTCGGCTTTATTATGCAGGAATCAATATTAAGCAGCCAGCCACATAACTGGCATCAACACTGCAGTCAACACGACAAAAAACTTTTTTACGCGGGGGCTTGACGTTATTGCGGAAATAGTTTACTGTATTAGTAGAGCAATACACCAAAACAGCGAGACGCGAGACAGTGCACGGTCGTAGTGTCCCCCTGTGAGCCCTGAAACGGTCTACATGCCTCTGTATAGCATAAAGGAGCAGAATATGAAAGCGATACTCTTGAAAGACTACCTGGAACAGAGAATGTACTTCGTCATCATTCTCGCGGTAGCGGCACTGTCGCTGCTCGCCGCCGCGTTCTTCGGCCAGCTCGACTCGGGCGTGGCTCTGGTAATTCTCTTCATTCTGCAGGGCCCGCTGTTCATCTACCTGGCAGCCAACCACCAGATCAGCTCAGAAGTTAACAACGGCACCTGGCGCTTTCTCACCGCACTGCCGGTCAGCCGCCTGCGCCTGTGGGCGGCGAAACTCATCTTCACCGCCATTTACACCACGTCACTCTACGCGATCTATCTGGTAATGGCCATTGCCGCCGGTGTCGACGCCGGCGAACTCTGGCGACTCATCTCAGGCAACCCGGGTCTGGTTATCGGTGTGCCGGTAACGATCGTCGCCTACGGCTTCTTCACTACCATGCTGCCTTCGGGCTTCTCAACCATTTCGACCCTGATCATCGCACCGGTTCTCTACGCTGTTTTCAGGGCCGAAGCAACACTGCTCAACCTGAATTTTGTAATGGCGACCGGCCTGGCAACCGCGATCATGCTCGGCCTGTCACTGCTGACATTTCTTGGTGACCGCACCATGAGCTCGCCCTGGCGTGGCGTGAAAGGCATTGCCATGCTGCTGGCGGGAATCATGCTCTCGCTGGTCGGCTGGTCAGCGCTCAACTCTGCCGCCGATCATTTCTGGCGCATCGACGTCAAAGAGAGCGCGGAATGGCTGCCGATGAATGACGGCAAGACCATTGTCTGGCGCGTCTACAGCAAAACACCTTTCTGGGATGTAATTCAGCCAAGAATAGTCAGGGACTACTTCTACGAAGGGCGCGTCTTTGGCGACGGAGACTACCTGTTTAAGGAAGCAAGCCACAGCGGCCGCGTTCTTCTGCATGATACAGCTTTGGGGCTGGTAAAAAGCGTGGGCAGCCGCCACAGCAACGTTTTCAAGGATAGCCACAACAGCGGTCTGGTGCTGGCCCAGATTCCGGAAATAAGATTCGGCCTGCTGCGCGGCCCGAGATATGCCGTAATCGACAGCGAAGGCAATATTCTCAAAATCCTCACTGACGGCATCGACGAATACACCAGAGACCTCAAACTCATCGACGACCGCCGCTTTATCTATGCCGAAGAAATCAAATCAGGCAACAACAGCATCACCCAGTTCACCCTCTTCGAAAAAAGCGTGGGCGAAAAGGTGGTCTTTACCGCCGGCGAAGATTTCGGCTTCTCAGAATATGTGCTGGTGCCCGACGAAGACCGCAGCAAACCGGTAAAAGTCTATATCGCCGGGGCCTCAGATCACGAAAAGGGCAAAACGCTTCTGGTATCGGTTCCTGACGGCAAAAAAACCGTGCTGCCCAACTCACCGGCATCAGACATACTTTGCGCCGGCCCCGAATTCATGGTCGTCGACAACGGTCGCTGGAACAAAGAGCTCGACCGCCCGATGAACGATCTGCAGGTTCTCTACTTTGATGGCCGGATCAAACCTCTCAACTGCATCGCCTCGAACTCGAAAATCGTCGGCATCAGCGCCGCCAATCGCATTGTCGCCAAAATTGCCGGCAAAGACGAACTCGACTGGTATTCGCCCGGCACCGAAAGCATCGTCGAAGTCGACCCGGAAACGATGAGCACGCGCGAAATTCTGCGCTTCCCCTACCCTGGCAGCGTCAAAATGAGAATTTCACGCACCGGTGAGCATGCGTTCATATACTACGGCGATGCCACTGCAACCCCGGTGCGCCGGCAGCTGTTCGCCGCCAACCTCAAAGACGGCACCGTCAAAGAATTCACAGAGCTGAACGCCCAGTCACTAAATAACTCGCAGGTGCACGGCTTCACTCTTTTCAACGGCCCCCATGCTCTCAGTGGCAACCGTTTCATGATCGAAGGCGAAACCTCGGCCGTCGAAGGCGGCATCTACGAACTCGATACCGAAAACGTCAGCGTTACCCGCAAAATGGACTACCAGAGCATCGAAGCGGTGTTCAAGAAATGGGGGGCCGACTTATGATCAGCATCAACGAAAGTTCTCCGATCCCGATCTACCAGCAGATAACCGACGGCATGCGCCGCGAAATTCTCGCAGGCGTCTTCGGCCCCGACAGCCGGCTTCCCTCGATCAGAGAGCTGGCAGTCGAACTCAAGGTCAACCCGAACACCATCGCCCGCGCCTATCAGGACCTGGCCAACGAGGGGGTCATCTACTTCAAGCGCGGTCAGGGCGCCTACGTCTCGCCGAAATCTTCAGACGACCTGCTCAAACAGGCGCGCCAGGAAATGGCGAAACACATCGGCGAAATCATCGCCATCGCCCGCAGCATGGGCCTCGACCGGGCTCAAATCCGCAACATCTTCGATTCGGTGCTCGAACAGCAGGAGGTAAAATAATATGGAAACCATCAGCATCAGCAATCTCAGCAAATCATTCGGTGCCAGAACCGTGTTTTCGGGCCTCAACACCAATATCGGGAAAGGGCGCGTCGTGGCCCTGCTCGGCCGTAACGGTGCCGGCAAGTCGACGCTTCTCAGCATCCTCAACGGTCAGCAGCAGCCAACCACCGGCAGTTCGGCGACACTCGGCATCGACCCGGAAGTCGATGCGGCCAGGCTTCGGCAGAGCTGCGTGCTCGTCAGCGAAGACTGCCATCTCTACACCTGGATGAACGCCCGCATGCTCGAAAGCACCTTCAGTTCACTCTACCCGCGCTGGAACCACGATCTCTACACGACCTGCCTGACCCAGTTCAAAATCGATGCGGAACAGAAAATTTCAACCTTCAGCAAAGGCATGCGCCGCAAGCTGCAGCTGGCGTTCGCCCTCGCAGCCGAGCCCGAAGTGCTGCTGCTCGACGAACCCTTCGGCGGCATCGACGTGGTCGCCCGTGATGAAATTCTCAACAGCCTGATCGAATCACTTGTCGAAAAGGGCGTAACCGTCGTACTTTCGTCACATGAACTGCATGACATCGCCGGTGTCTGCGACCATGTTCTCATTCTTTCGGGCGGTCGCCTCGTCGTCGACTGCAGCCGCGAAGAACTTTCGAACCGAATCAGAAAAGTCGTCGTCAGACTTGAAGCGGCAGCTGAGGCGGTTCCGGCTCACCCTTCGATTCTTTCGGCGCGCACCAACGGCACCGAACTCGAACTGGTGCTCAAAGACTTCTCTGACGATGAACTCGCTAAAATTCTCGCCAGCTACCGGGTCAAGAGCCACAGCGTTTCGAACCTCAGCCTTGAAGAGCTGTTCAAAGCCATCACCGCCGGCGAGTAATCCTGCCGGTTATATTTTGTATTACGAGAAAAATACTTGGATGTAAGTTTTGTTAGCGGTATATTAGCGGCGGTCTGAAAATACACAACTGTGAGGACACAATCCAATGAAACGACTTGTTATGCTTATTTCCGCGTTCTGTCTGATGGCCGGGGTTCTTTTTGCTGACGGCGGCGCCGAACGCCCGATCAATGCCGAAGAAAAGGCATTTTACGAAGCAACTCATAAAAAAATCGCAGGACTGCTTCCCGATGCGCAGAATGGCATTGCAAAAAAAGCCGAAGAGATCAGCATTCCGAATACTGTCGGCGTCGGTTCAGAAAAATTTCCGATCCAGATGTATGTGACGTGCAGCTACAAGGGCGAAATGAGCATGCAGCAGAGCATGGAAGCAGGCGCAATGATGGCCAACGATGCCGACGGCCTCGAAAACATGAGTGATCAGCTTGCCAAGCTCAGCGAAGAAATGCAGAAAGCCGCCGAAGCCGGTGATCAGGCGAAAATCATGGAACTGCAGGCGAAAATGCAGGCTACGGTGCAGGGCAACAGCAGTATGAACAAAATGCAGAAAACCCTCGGCGACCTCGAAGCCAAATCACTGACGGTCGAAGTTGCCATCAACGCCAACGGTTCTGACTTTCACCCGTATAAAGTGATTCCGACGCCCGCCGGCGCCAGCCTCGCCATTCGTCGCGACAAACACGATGATGTCAAAGCCGAAACCGTTCTTTTCTTCGGCCCCTATGTCAACAAGCCCTACGAAGAAACCATGGCCGTCTACGTTGAACGCAAACCGGCCGCAGCCACCAAAATTCACCACTTCTACGTCACCGTCACCGGCGAACCCGAAGTCTGCGACGCCTACATCGCGCAGATGAACCTCAACGCCCTTGCCGCCCTGATAAAATAAGCACCTCCGGCAATGCCTGCGACTTTTCGCAGGCATTGCCCACAAAAAAAAATGCAAACACTGCCAATAAGACTTTTACCTGGCGACGATCTGCGGAAAGCGGTAGAGCAGGCTCTGAGCCAGAGCGGCGGCAAGGCAGCTTTCGTCGTTGCCGGCATCGGCAGCCTCAAGCCCGCCTGCCTGCGACTTGCAGACCAGGATCAGCCCGAAATGTTTCCGGGCAATTTTGAAATACTCACTCTGATGGGATCTGTTTCGCCTGACGGGGCACACCTGCATATTTCAGTCGCAGATGAGTCAGGAAAAGTGACCGGAGCGCACGTCAGCTACGGCTGCATCATCGATACCACTGCCGAAATACTTCTGGCAATCCTGCCTGAGTGGTCGTTTTCCAGAAAATTCGACCAGGCAACGGGGTTTCCGGAACTGCTGATCGAGAAGGCAAAGCAAAATGAATGACAGGCATAAAGCACCGGAAGGCGGCATAATTATCGTCAGCGCCTGCCTGGCCGGCGTGCCGTGCCGTTTTGACGGGCTGAGCAAAAGCTATGAAAAAATAAAAGAGCTGGTCAAGAACGAAAAGACAATTCTTGTCTGCCCTGAACAGCTGGGCGGGCTGACGACGCCGCGCGTACCTTCTGAAATTAAAGGTGAAAAAGTCTTCAGCAAAACCGGAACCGATGTAACGGCCCAGTTTAACCGCGGCGCCGAAATCACACTTGCCCTGGCGAAAGAATACGGCTGCAAAAGCGCGATTCTCAAATCCAGGTCGCCATCGTGCGGCAAGGGCAAGGTTTATGACGGCAGCTTTTCGGGCAGATTGATCGCTGGCAACGGTTTCACTGCCGACCTGCTTCTGAAGAACGGCATCGAAGTGCTGACCGAAGAAGAAATCTGATCGACCGGACAATCTTTCTCCGCGACGGATCAGAGCATGCCGGCCTGATTTCACCTTATTCCCCCCGGGTTCCTGCCTTTATAAAGCTGTCGTACCTGAGGCGGCAGCTGTTTTATTGTGCCTGCCCGATGGCTTTAAAAGCTGTCATGACCTGCTGCCGGGCTTTTTGCGGGTCGACGAGCAGAGGCGGATAATCGATCTTCAGCGAGCTGACTGCTGCAGCAAGCTTTTTCGGGTCGTGCAGCGCCGGGGTTGGCACTTCGGCGAGTTCGGGACAGAATTTGCGAATAAATGAACCGTCAGGGTCGAAACGGGCGCTCTGACTGAACGGGTTGAAGATGCGAAAATAGGGCACCGCGTCGGTGCCGGTCGAAGCTGACCACTGCCAGCCGCCGTTGTTGGCGGCCAGGTCGCCGTCGAGCAGATTCTGCATAAAAAACTTCTCGCCGAGCCGCCAGTCGACGAACAGGTATTTGCTGAGAAACATGGCGGCGATCATGCGCAGGCGATTGTGCATCCAGCCGGTCTGCCGCAGCTGGCGCATCGCGGCATCGACGATCGGAAACCCTGTCTGGCCATTCTGCCATTTTTCGAGTTTTTCGGGGTCGTAATTCCAGTGCAGGGCTTTTGTCTGCAGTTTGAACGGCTGCCCGCGACTGACGCGCGGAAACCCGACGAGAACATGCGCATAAAAATCGCGCCAGACCAGTTCTGACAACCAGACCCAGGCGCCGGAGCCTTCGGCCGGCCAGTTTTTCTGACCACCGGTCAAAGCCGCCAGACACTGCCGGGGCGACAGAATGCCGGCCGCCAGATAAGGCGACAGCAGGCTGGTGCCGTTAACCCCTGGAAAGTCGCGCTTCTGGTGGTATTCCCCCACCCTGCCGGCGGCAAACTTCTGCAGTATCTGCTGCGCTGCCGCTTCGCCGGCCGGCCACAGATCGCTGCGCCAGTCGGAGTTACAATGCCAGGCAGCGCTGGCAGGCTTCTCGATAACCAGCGCCGCACCGGGCGGTTTTGGCGCCGGCAAAGGTGCAAGGTCTGTTTCAGCAGCTTTTTTCAACCAGGCTTTCAGGAACGGGGTAAAAACCGTGTAATAACTCGAATTACCGGTCAAAACACTGCCGGGCGGCAGCAGAACCCGGTCGTCGCAGCGCCGGGTTTTTATGCCGGCAGTGGCAAAGGTGGCACACACCGCGTCGTCACGGGCATTTTCGTTGCACTCGTACTCGTTGTTAAAATAAAGACCGGTTGCTCCGATGCTCTTCGCCAGCTGCAGCAGAGCCCGGGGCACTTCAGAAAAAGACGGGGCAACCAGCAGTCGCAGGCCGATTCCCAGAGTTGCCAGATCGGCTTCGAGTTTCTGCAGGCAGGCGTGCCAGAAAGCGAGCTTGGCAGCCGACTCGTCGTGCTGTTGCCATTGCTGCGGCGTAAGCACATAAACGGCATTTACACCGCAACCGCTGTTGCAGGCGGCGGTGAGAGCACGGTTGTCAGAAATGCGCAGATCGCGCCGGAACCATACGAGATTGTTCATTTGTTTTTCCTGCATGTGTGGGCATGCCAAGTGTAACAAATTTTAACAAAACATGCCGGCAAACAAAAACTTTGGGACGTGTTATAATTCAACATATAAAAGCAGAGATAACGCGTCACCGAAAGCTTTTGAAAGGTTGGTCTCAATATTATGACAGCAGACCTGAACTCGATCGCGCATCTGCGCCAGCATATAAAGAATCTTGAGCTTGAGCTGCAATCGACCCGAGAAAACCTGCGGATCACCACCGAAAAGCTTCAGGCAGCCAATGAAGAACTGAAACACAAAGAAAAATGCCGAACCTGCGAGCTGACGGCAGAAATGGAAGAACAGGCCAGAGCCCAGAATCTGCTGGATAAAAACCGGCCGCATTACCTCGACATTCTGGCGAAGGCACCGGCGCTTATCTGGCGTTCAGACACCTCTGCCATGTGTGACTGGTTCAACGAAACCTGGCTGAAATTCACCGGCCGCACAATGGATCAGGAAATGGGAAACGGCTGGGCCAGCGGCGTACACCCGGAAGATTTTGACCGCTGCGTCGAAATCTGGCTGACCGCCTTCAAAAAACGCGAGTTCTTTGAGATGGAATACCGACTGCGGCGCCATGACGGTGAATATCGCTGGATCCTTGATATCGGCTGCCCGTTCATCGACCTTGCAGGCAATTTTGCCGGTTATATTGGCTACTGTTTCGATGTTACCGAGCGCAAAAACATCGAAATGGACCTTAAAGTGAATCACGAACGTCTGAGCAGCCTGTTGAGGGTTTCCCAGTTTGCTGACCGCAACATTCAGAATCTCATGGACTTTACGCTTGACGAGGCGGTAAAGCTGACCGGCAGCCGCATTGGCTACATTTACTTTTATAACGAACAGAAGCGGGAGTTCATACTTAATTCCTGGTCAAAAGACGTCATGAAAGAATGCTCGATCATTAACCCCCAGACCTGCTATGAACTCGATAAAACCGGAATCTGGGGCGAAGCGGTCAGACAGCGGCAACCAATCATTGTCAATGACTTTGCGGCGCAAAACCCTTTGAAAAAGGGGTATCCCAAGGGGCATGTGCATATCAGCCGCTTTTTGACATTGCCGATTTTTGACAATGACCAGATCGTCTGCGTTGTCGGCGTTGCAGACAAAAAAACCGAATACAACCAGACTGATATACTGCAGCTGACCCTGCTGCTGCAGTCATCCTGGCGCATGTGCGAACGCATCAGGGCAGAAAAAGAGATTTTGCAGGCCAAAGAGTCGGCCGAAGCGGCCAATGTCGCCAAAAGTGATTTTCTGGCGTCGATGAGCCACGAGATCAGAACGCCGATGAACGGTGTGCTCGGCATGGTGAGTCTGCTGCTCGAAACCGAGACCGAAGAAGAAAAGCGCGAATACCTGCGGATTATTCATTCGTCGGCGACCATTCTTCTCGATCTGATCAATGATATTCTTGATTTTTCTAAAATTGAAGCGGGCCAGATGTCTCTCAAATCCGAATGTTTTTCGCTTGAGACACTGCTCGATGATTGCCGCAAGCTGCTCCTGCTGGGTGCTGAAAGCAAGGGAATCTTTCTGAAAAGCAATTATCCCGGAGAGATTCCGAGATTTTTCGTCTCTGATCCCATCCGGATTCGCCAGATTCTTCTGAATCTCATGAGTAACGCCATTAAATTCACACGTGAGGGCGGCGTCACGGTCGAGGTGGAATGCCTTGAAAAGACTGAAGCGAAAGCCCTGCTGAAACTGAGCGTTAAGGACACCGGCATCGGGATTCCTGCAGAAAAACAACCACAGCTGTTCAGAAAATTTTCCCAGCTTGCAATGAGTTCGGCCAGAAAAGCGGAAGGGACCGGCCTCGGCCTGTCGATCGCCAAAAGTCTTACAGAAATCATCGGTGGCGAATGCGGCGTCGAAAGTCATCCGGACAAAGGCTCCTGTTTCTGGTTCACTCTGCCGCTTGCGATTGCGGAGCAATCCGAAGCCGCTGCCCGGAATTCTGAAAAAGAAACCGCGGCGGCACTTGAAACAGCGAGAAAAAACAACAGATCTGCCGGTGAAAAACCAGATCTGGCAATTCTCGTGGCTGACGATGTGCCCATCAATCTGAAGGTTATCTGTCTGCTCTTCAGGCAGCTTGGCTTTGAACCCGATACTGCCACCAATGGCGGCGAAGCTGTTAAAATGGCAGGCGACAAAAACTACGACCTGATTATCCTCGACTGCTTCATGCCGGAGATGGATGGCTACCAGGCTGCTTCGGAAATCAGAAAAATCGAAGCCAGAAACGGGCATCGCCCGGTAATTGTGGCGCTGACAGCCAATGCGGTTGAGCAGGATAAAGATCTGTGCCTCAAAGCCGGAATGGATGACTGCATTTTCAAGCCGGTTCAGATAGACCAGATTCGCAAACTGATTCGCCCGTTTATTGCCACAAAGGGCTCACAGTGAACTAACAACGACACGACAGGAACAGCGCCATGAAAATAGAAAAAGAATCATTTTATGTGTTTTTTGTCATAACACTTACTATGGCGGCAATCATGGCCTATTATTTCGAGCCGATCACCGACGAGTTCGTCGTGCCAACCATGGTTTCTGTGTTTGAACTGAAAGGGCCGCCGCAGTCGTATGCACATTATTTTTCGCCCGACGTTTCATTTCTTTGTTTTTTTCTCATCATCGGCTTCATAATCGTCAGGGCGATAGAACGGCTCGAACCGGTAGTCTATCTGGCTTACGGCGCTTCGTTATTCTTCTGCTTTTTTTACTTTTTCATCGCGCCGTTCGAGTCGCTGGTAATATTACCGGCCTTTGTAACGCCGGTCTTTTTCTGGCACCAGAATCGTATCGGAAACGGTGTTCTGACAATTATCGGCCTTATGCTGATCGCCGGCAGCTGGTATTTTCTGCAGAAACCGGCCACTTTCATTCTGATGCTGCCGATGTGCCATCTGTTTGCCATCAGAGCCAACAATGCCCTGCAGAGTCGCTACGCCGGCCGCGAAGTCAGAATTCTTTCGCGCCTGAGCAGCACGCAGCAGAAAAAAACCGCGCCAGCCACCAACCTGCTGAAAAAGGACCTCTGGTCGATTATCGGCCCCGAAATCGAGGCTCTGGCCGACAGCTGGTCAAAGGTAAAAGAAGCCAGCCTCGGAATCACGGATGCCGAAGAAGAGCCTCTGCAGCCGACCAATCGGCCGCGCGGCCTTCTTTCTTCAATGCTCGAAATTCAGGAAAAAAGCGAGATGAAGCGGGCAATTGCGGCTATCAAACAGCGTGACCCGAAATTCAGCCCGGAAGCTTTCATCGACAAGTTCTGCGTCGCCTTCGAAAAAATTCATCAGGCCTGTTACGACCACAAGATCGAAACGATTCAGGCGATGGTTTCTGACGCCCTTTACGAGCAGTTTCGCTGCCGTATCGAAGAGCAGAAAGAAGCCGGCGTCAAGTTCAGCTGCCCTGAAGTCAAGATTCAGACGGTCCAGATGGCCCGTGTCACCTCTGACGGCAGCTTCGACGAGGTGCACGTTCTGGTAACTGCCGAAGCGGTCGAGACCGCGATTGACATTGTCACCGGCGAGACTCTCAACGCCGAAAACCAGAACCAGGCGATCAGTGAATTCTGGTCGTTCATTCGCCGCCCCTCGGCCAAAACTCTGCAGAAACCCGGTCTGCTCGAAGGCAGCTGCCCGAACTGCGGCAACCCGATCGAAATCGGCCAGGCCACCGTCTGCCCCGTCTGTTCATCGTTCATTCGCTCGGGGCATTACGACTGGGTGCTCTCGCAGATCACACAGGCCTGCGAGTGGGAATACGCCAACCCGCGCCTGGTACCGGGCTGGAACGATCTCGCCGCCTCAGACCCGGGCTTCACGATTCAGCAGGTCGAAGACCGTTCGGCGGTCATTTTCTGGATGCTCAGACTGGTCGAGCGCAAGCGCATCATGGAACCACTGCTGCGCTTCGCCACCGAAAAGGCCTGCGAATTCTTCAGCTTTGGCCTCAAAGGCGTAAAAAACTACTCATACATGGAAAACATCTCATTCGCCTCGGCAACCCTCAAGGCGATCACTTTCAGCGACAAGGTCGAACGCCTTTATGTGCTGCTGGTCTGGAGCGGCATACCGGTCGAAATTACGCCCGAAGGCCGCGAACCGGCGCTGCACCGTTTCAGCCGGCCGCGACGCGATGTTCTGGTTCTCGTGCGCCAGAAAGGCATGAAGACCAACATTAACAACACTCTCAGCAGTGCTCACTGCCGCAAGTGCGGCGGCCCGCTGACCTCGAACTTCGCGATCAGCTGTAATTACTGCAATACCATTCTCAATGACGGCACCGAGTGGATTCTTGAAAAGACCATCAACGAAAAGAGCCAGGAATACATCGACATCATTGCCCGCAAAAGGCAGTTGATGGAAAAGGTAGTCATAGAGGTCAAGAGAGAACAGGCTGAGCAAAAGAACGTCAGATCGGGCCGCGACATGGTATCGATGGCGGCAAAGATGCTGCTTGCCGACGGCAAGATCGACCCGGCCGAGATGAACCTGCTTAAAAATTTCGCTGCCCGCTTCGCAATGCCTGAATACATGCTCAATGGCATAGTTGAGTCGATGCGCCAGGGCGAGCTTTATATACCGGAACCCGAGACCCGCAAAGAAGCCATGGAACTCTTCGAAGCCGCGGTCAGCATGGCCATGGCCGATGGCGAAGTTTCGCCCGAAGAGCAGCAGTATCTCGACACTCTGATGAAAAAGTTCGGTTACACTAAGACCGAGCTCAACATGGCTCTGAGAAAAGCCGAAAACCGCCAGAAGCTTGAAAAAACCGCAAAAAGCAAAGCCTTACCCGGCAGCTAGGCCATTGCAGATTTTTGTCTGACTGTCACCGCGTTAACGAATACTGATTTCTCCTGAATGCAGTGAGCACTTGAGTGATTTCGGGCTCGGGCACTCGCCGGGGCGATGGCCGCAGGGCAACAGCTTGTCACCGGCCGGCTGTGGCGGCTGGGTTTTGACCTGCGGGTCTCTGGCGGTGATGGTGATTACGGTTTTTCCGACGGCGAGCGGCGTTGAAGTGTTATCTGCAGCGTAAACCCTTACCAGAACATTATATCTGCCCGGGTTTGCGTAAACATGGCTGATGGGGTTGCCTCTGTTATTGCCCGCACCGCTATTGTCATCGAAAAACCACTCGATCACCGGCGCAGTCGAGCCCGAGGACTTCTGACCAGTTTTTTCGGCGATATACTCTTCGGCCCGGCCGGATTCATAAGCGCGTTTGTATTCACTCAGAGCCAGCATGCCGTGCGCCGAGTCGGGGTCATGCCCGTCGTATGGGTCGAATCTGACAGCCGGCCTGACGCTCGAACCGACGCTGAGGCCAACAGAAACCGTCACCGGCAGCTCAGCCCTGAACTGCACCGGCTCGCCGGCAAAGGCGTTCTGAGTAGCCTGTATTCTGACATCAGAAGCCTGCTTTGGCGGCGGCGAGGCGGCAGCGGCGATTTTTTCGATCGTCGCATATACCCGGCTCAGCGTATCTGTAGCATTTTGAAGCGATGCAGCCAGCTGCACCACCCGCGCTTCGTTTTCGGGTTGGCTTTCTGCAACGGTTTCAGCACTGCCGGCCGGCATTTTGAGGCGGGCAAGATCGCTTTTTATCTTTTCCGGCAGGCGCTCAAGGGTACCGACTTCAGCAAAAAAGGCTTCGGGCATGCGGCCGTCGGGCCGGGTGATTCGACTGATATCAGACCTGATCACCATCCAGTCGCCTTCGTTCGCCTGCCGTTTATCGGCAAAAAAGCTCTCAGCTTCTTCGACCCGACTTTTCAGGCTGTCGAATGCGGCCGAAAGGTGGACGAGCAGAAAAAGCTCCAGAGGTGCGAAAAACAGGTTCTTTGGACCTTTTTATCCTTATCTGCAGCCGCGCGATCCGGAAAATCACTGGTAATTATTTCATTCATGGTTCTTATGTCTCACAATTGCCAAACAGGCACGACTTGAAAATCGCGACAGCTGCTGAAAATATTGCAAAAACTATTTGATTGCGGCTTTGACCTGTTCCATGGTCGTTTCGAAGCCCATGCCGCCGAATTTGCCGTCCTCTTCGACCGGCCAGCAGCCCTGCGGCGTGTTTACGACCTCATATTGCCCGTCTCTGACGGCGAGAAAAAGCAGATAACTGCGGTCGGCAACAAAAATACTCGAATCTTCGAAGCCGCTGAGAGTTCTGACGCTGAGCTTTTCGCCGGCCTTCAGACTGCCTTTGCAGCTTTCTATCACTTCAATTTCATTATCGAGAAAAGAGAGCTGTTCGGGCAGATCGGCATAAATTGCGGCAGTCTCGGGCGTTCTCGGCACCGGCTTGATTGCCGTGACTTTTCCGGTCACGATCATTTCTGAGCGGCCAACCAGTTCATCGAGGTTGAGTGTTTCTATCATTGCATGCACCCCGGTCGAAAGGATTCCGAGAAATAATACAGCCATCATCAAGTATTTCATAATTTTCCCCTTTTGTTCGTTCGTCACATCTGTTCACGGGCTTTTACAACTCCCCACGCTTATGTCTCGAAGAATCAGACGCGGGAATAGCATACCGGCAATTCTATACCTGATTCGATGTCGCGGTCTATCGGTCAGGTTACTTTTTCAGGGCTGGTAGATTTTTTCTTTTGAATAAGGGTTGGCGGCGGTGTACTGCATTTTAAAAACCTGTTCATGCAGAAATTTATAACGCAGCGGGCTGGTTTCGGCCATTTTCGGGCCATCGGACCAGTAGTATTTGCATGCTTCAGCGAAATCTTCGTGAACGTTGGTGTGCCCGTAGATCGAAACCGGCGGCTCTTTAACCGCAGTTGCCAGTTTGCCGTCTTTCCAGAAGGTGTTTTGCCAGGCATTTTTTGCAGCCTGATTGGCTTTATCAAAATACCAGACATGGGCCATTTCGTGAACCAGGGTTGTTTCAAAGCGACTGCCGCCGGTTGACAGGTTGCACATGTAGACGGTCGGAATACCACCATATACATAACCAAGCACCAGCGGGTTGCCGGGAAGGCCGGTCACACGCTTCAGGGCCTTGAGCGATGCGGCAAAATGTTCAGGCAGCGAGGTGACGGTTTTCCAGGCGTAATAGAGCTGCTCACGGCTCCAGTATTCGGGCATGCCATTCGGCCCAAAATTATTATCAATTTTAATACCAAGCTCTGCAAAATAACCGAGAAGTTTTTCCGGGTCAGCGTTCTTCGCGGCAGTTGCCGGGTCTTTTTCATCTTCGGCAGCCTTTTTCGACAGTTCAAACTTTTTCTCACAGCGGTAACTCTGGCCATTGAAGCTCGAAAGACAGGTTACTGTCACCACGTCAGGCATGGCGTCAAGAGCGCAGGTCAGGCTCCACTTCGCGGTTTTGCCGTTCACTTCGAGTTTACCAGGCGTTGCCAGCCAGGTCAGGGTACTGTCAAGGGCTGTATCAGCGGTAAAAGTCTGAGTAAACTCAGCCTGGCGACGGGCGTTCAGGCTGCACGGAATCGGGCTCTGCCCGACGATGTTGATCGAGAAGGAGGCAGGCGGCTGCACAACCATCTTCTGGCTTATGTAAAGACGATGAGTAAAAGTTGCGGTCAGCTTACCGTTGCCGTAAACGTCGACGCCGCATTCAATGCTGTACCAGCCGGCCCGGTCGGCGGTGTTCCAGATTTTTCGCTGCACCGGCAGGGCAGACTCGAGCGCACGTCTGGCGTCAAAACTGCCACCCTCAGCTTTCCAGCTCCAGCTGGCGACTGTGGCCGGGGCGACGACATAATAAACGGTGCCGGCTTGCGTAACGGATACCCGGCGCAGATTTTCGAGCGAAAAGGTAAGCTGTTCACCGGTGTAAACCGGTCGATTCTGATTCTGAGTTTCGAGGCAGACGAGCTGACCGGTAAGCAACTGGCCGGTCTGACCGGTGCCAGAATCGTTGCCGGAGCCGCTATTCGAACCGGTGCTGCCGGCCAGTTTCTTTTCGAGTTCGGCAATTGTCTCAACCAGGCGGTTAATATGCTCATAAAGTCGGCTGACAAGCTGGTTGATCCTGCTTATTGTCGAATTCAGCTGCGACCATACCGATTGAATGCGCTTGAGCAGTGAGCTGCGATTTGCCATTTGACTCTGTTTCAGCTGATAAATCTGCCGGTCGGCATCTTTTTTGGCCTGTTGCATGCGCAACAGAAGGTATGCCTCACGGCTGCGATACGATGCAAGCCGGCTTTTTTTAAGACTTTCAAGTCTGGCTATTTCACGGTTGAAGACAGCGGCGCGGGCGGGTTCGATCTGTTTCTGCATGGTCTGATACTCGATCAGGGCGTCAAACTCGTGACCGACTCTGGCAATCTCAGCAGAATTCGCCTGCAGCTCTTCAAGACATGATTTGTTGGTCGCAGCCAGTTTGCGGTTGACCGCGTTCACATTGTTAACCAGATTGCGCGGCAGTTGGTCAAGCTGGCGCTGGTAACTGCCGGCAAGGGTCTGAGTGTTGCTGATCTGGCGCTGCAGATAGCTCTGGTTAACGCGAACAAAATACTGGTTGAGCTTTACGCCCGCCTCACAGGTGGCAATCTGCTTTTTGATCGCCTGCAGATCGGCACCGGTGGCACCGAAAGACTGAGTCACGAGCACCAGCAGGAAAACACAGATCAGAGCCAGGATCCCCGCGTTAAACCTTTTCATTTTGCCCCTCCTTGCTTGCCGCAACCTTTTCGACGTCTTCAGGAGTTACATTCCGGAAATTTTCTATTTTTTTTCACCGAAACATAACAGTAGCAAAAAGCGTTCCAGCTTTAAGGGGCAAAAAGCAGCATTTTCAAGGAAAATTTCCCGACAATATCAAAGGCATGCAGAAATTTTCCTCCGCATCCGCATGAGCAGAGGGAACACAAAAATCGGTTCTGGTGAGCGGTCAGGGAGTCGGAGTCAGACCCAGAGATGCCAGGCGTTTCAGGTAGGCGAGGCGGCGGGTGACGTAAGCAGCGCGATTTTCGCCGAACGGAACGTATTCTGAGACCAGGTAGCCGGAACTGGCCATCTGGTCTTTGGTGGCGTCAGCGAGCCCCTTGAGAAAGCCAAAGCACACCTGTTCGCGGTTATGAGTACCGAGCCTGGCGGTCATGGCCTTCAACAGCAACGGGTCGTGGGTGCCGACGTCGAATGGCCGGCCGAAGGCAAGCAGTTTTTCGAACAGGGCGAGAAACATCTGCTGAATGCGGGCAAAATCTTCGGTATCGCCTTTGTAGGCGCCTTTAACGAGGCGAACCTTCAGGCCGGCGGCAAGGCTGTCAGCGAGGTCCTGCGGCGTGCGGTCGAGATAAGCCTGCAGCGCCAGAACGGTTTTAAAGCCACGGCAGGCGGCATTCTGCGCCATTTCACAGACCTGCGGCACCGATGGGGTACCCTCGATGTCGATTTCGACAACCAGATCAGCCTGTGCTGCTGTTGTAAGCAGTTGATTCAGATGAAATTCGGCGATTTTCTGATCGAGAGACAGGCCAAGAGCAGAGAGCTTGATAGCCAGCGAGGCCGCGATTCCCTTTTCCCTGATGCGTTCGAGGGCATTAAGATAACTGGCGGCGCTGGCGGTCGCCTGCTCTTCATTTCTGGCATATTCGCCGAGCGGGTCGATAGCAACGCTGATGCCCGAGCGCTGGCGATGCCCGGCCCACTCGATAGCGGCGTCAAGATCGGGCAGAGCCCAGTGGCAATCATCGGTTAAATGGTTCATCGGATGACCTCTCGTTTTTTGTCATGTAAGTTTACCACAGGCGAAATTGCCCATGCAGCCGTTTAAACTGTTTGCCCTGAGATTTGTTTTGGACTTGCGTGGTCTGGGGCGGTCTGATAAGCTGGGGCGAATGAAAAAGCTTTTATTGCTGTTATTGCTGGTAATTGCTGCGGGCAACGGGGCAGCGGCGCTCGAAACCGAAGAAAAGCCTTTTCCACCGCTTTATGTGCGCAAGGTGGTGATTGGCGATGTTTTTACGCCCTTCGAATTTGTCGATCTCGACGGCAAAACCTGGACAAACCGGCCTTATATCAGAAAAGCGATGCTGATTCTTACGGGCAGCTGGGCGCTGCGGCACGACCTGCGCAAATGGGCTGAGCACATCAGCCTGCGCTATCTGTTTGCCGCTGATATTATCTGGGTTTACAACCCAAGTGGCACCGAGTTTGCCGATCATCGTCAGCGTATCGAGGATAAATTCAGGGATTTCAAAACCGCGGTGCCGGTGGTCATTGACGTGCATTCGCTGATCGGGCGCAGTCTGCGCCTCGACTATGATATTCCGACGATTATCGGTATCGACCGGTTCAACCGTCTGGCTTTCTGCCACGAATCGCCCTTCAACCGCATGGGCCAGGATAAACTCTACGCTCTGGTCCGCACCCGCCTGCTCAAATAGCTCAGCAATTTAATTGCAGCGGCAGGGTGCTCAAATTTCAAGGTTCAGAAGGCGCTTTCCCCAGATTCTTATTGCAAACAGCCCGAGAGGAGCGGTAAAAACAATTGCCAGCACGGCTATCGCAAGGATCGTCTCGCCTTCAGAGACGCCGTTATTCAGCGCCACGCTTCCGAGAGCCGCCTGCACTGTTGCTTTCGGCAGGTAAGCGATCACACAGAACAGGCGCTCTTTCATGTTCAGTCTTGAAGCCGATGTGGCAACGAGAACCCCGAGAGAGCGAAAAACCAGACCGGCCGCAATCGCGAGAATGCCTTTCAGACCGGCCTGAGCCGCTACATTCACGTCAACGGAAAAGCCGATAAGCACGAAAAGGATTATTTCGGCAAAGACCCATATTTTTCCAAGTTTTGCCGCGATTTCGTGGGCGACTTTCTCTGATTTCTGAAGCATGATATAGCCTATCGTCATGACGCCAAGCAGGGCGGCGACATGCACCCAATCTCCGACCTCGGCCAGAAATATGGCGCATGAAAGAAGAATCAGCGTCTTTTCGGTCGCTCTTATCGAATGGTATTTCTTTTCGAGCCATACGACCAGGATATAGCCAAGAATAGCGCCCAGAAAGATTCCAGCAATTATCGAAAAGGGAATTGAGACCAGAGAAGCCATGAATTCAGATTGTTTATTCACTATCTGCCCTAGAAATGCTGAAAAAATGGTGATAGCAAAGACATCATCAGCTGAAGCACCGGCGAGAATAATAGTCGGCACTTCATTGGCCCTGCCATAACCCTTTTGCTTCAGATCAAGCATCGTCGGAACAATTACCGCAGGCGAAACCGCCGCCAGCATAAAACCGGTCAACCCGGCCACCGGCAGAGAAAAGTCGAAAAGATACCTGAGAATAAAAATCAAAGCCGTTCCCTCAAAAATACAGGGCACAAAAGTCATAAAGAGAGCGGTTTTACCGGCTTTCTTCAGATTTGCACGGCTGATACCGAGTCCGGCCCGCAAAAGAATGACAATCAGAGCCAGAGATTTCAAAAACGGTGCAATTTCCCATAGAATGTGAGGCGCCCGGTCCTTGATGGTGACACTGCATAGAATTCCGAAAACGACCATACCAAGGACACCAGGCAAGCGAATTTTTTCGAAAACCCTGGCAAAGAACCAGCCTCCAAGAAGAATAATCACAGCAACTGCATTAATCGTCATTTTTCACCTCAATGTAAGCGCTTGAGTAACCACACCTTGAAATAGTTTTCAGGGTGTGGAATTTAAATTCATGTGTTTGGCGCGTAAATCTAGAACGAGCTGTTTATCAATGTTTTGCGGGATGAATGGTATGAAA
>Ga0116194_1000667_pt1 | contig 26281 bp, 18 predicted proteins | sample AD_SCU001_MetaG_FD_89887 | JGI IMG/M metagenome (GOLD analysis project Ga0116194, IMG submission 89887) | Active sludge microbial communities of municipal wastewater-treating anaerobic digesters from China - AD_SCU001_MetaG | ecosystem: Engineered > Bioreactor > Anaerobic > Digestate | place...
AATTAATCTCATTCCAGTATCCATTGGGTACCTTAGAAGGATCACGATAATCTGGAAAACAGAATGGGAATGTCCCTGCAATCTGGTGATACTCATCTGATAGCTTAAAGATTTCTTTTAAAAGATCAGCATGATAATTCTCAGACCACAAATCCCTGCTTTTAGAATAAAAGCCAGGCACTGAATCCGCACCAAATTCTGTAAGAAAAAGAACCAGGTTCTTCCGGCATTCTGAAAGCACTTTGTCAAGCATCTTCCTCATGGGTTCAAGGTCTATGGGCTCTATAGTAACATTACTTTCCTTCTGCCATTCATCACCTTCCGGCTTTAAGCCCTTTCCTCCAAATATCTTGTCATACCATCCCCAGTAAGAGTTAATTCCTAAAACATCCACCATATCTGCAACGGGGCCTACGATCCCATACAATGCAGCATAGGATATCAATCTTGCAGGGTCTTCATTACGAATTAGTTTCGCCAGCTTCTCAAAAAATACTTGAGCTTCAGTATTATATGTATTACACTCATTTCCTATGCCGTAAATGGTTACACTTGGATGGTTCCTCGCAACCCTGATCATTTCTACTGTCATCTGCTGAGCCAAACTCATCCATTCAGAATTTGAAAAGCCTGTGTTGGTTTCATCATCCAGAGGATGGTAACAATATACAGTAGGTTCAATCCATACTAATATCCCACGTCTATCGCAGACTTCATAAAACTGTTTGTCCATTGGATAATGGCACCTTACTGCGTTACAGCCCATCTCCTTCATTAGCTTTACATCAGTTTCCATCTGTTCTAAATTCATCACCAGTCCGGTTACAGTAGAGTCGTAAACATAACAAACACCCCTCAGGTTTAAAGGTTTTCCGTTAAGATGGATTTTACCATCCTGTATTTTCACACTCTTGAAGCCATACTGTACCTCATAAATATCTAACACAGATTCTCTTTCTATAAGTTTAACCGTTACAGTATAAAGATTTGGCTCTTCTGGAGTCCAGGGTTTTGCATCTGGAAGAATAAGTTCACCCTCAATAATACCATCAGTATTTATTTTTGCTTCTGTTTTTTCACTGCCACATGAAATTTCTACATGTAAAATATCCGTAGAAGTAAAATGGGGACAGTTCTCCTTATTTTTGCGGGAGCTGTTACTCTTATTTTGGGGACTGTCCCCGCGATTTTGATCACAATTTTGATTATGAGGACTGTCCCCATTAGTTTTTGGACTGTCTCCATTAGTTTCACCATTAGTTTTATTAGTTTTATTTTTATTAATCCCGGTTACTTTTCCAGTTACTCTTAACCTGCAGGTACTCATATCCATATCATAGCAGCCCTTAAGGCTTATACTATCCAGGCAGACACCTTCCATAATTTCAAGGGTAACCGCTCTGTGAATACCACCATAATTAAAATAACCCAAGCATGGCGGCCATTTTGTTTTCGTCGCCCGGTTATCCACCATAATTGCAATATGATTTAAACCTTCTTTAAGTTGTTTGGTTACATCTAGGACAAACTCGGTATATCCTGTTTCATGCTGCCCAATCTCCTCCCCGTTTAGAAATATCCGACAAAAGTAGTTTACCGCGCCAAATCGCATGCGAGCAGCAGTTCCTTTTTTATACCCATTTAACTTAAATTCCCGGGCAAACCAACAGACTCCTTCATAAATATCATATCTTTCAGCATATTTTTGCCATACACCGGGAACCATTACCTTTATCCAATGCCTCCGGTTTGCATCCGGTTTTGCATAGGGAGGGTCAGGATATATTCTTGTATCTCCATGATATTTAGGATCCAGATCGGCTACAAAATCCCATTGTCCATTTAGACTAACTTTTCTTATCATCTTGTCTACCTCCTTGCCTTTTCACATTCATTTTTGGAATTGCTGGGCGTTATAAGTATGAAGTGATGCCTTTATCCCCACAGCATGCTGATGAGGTTTACGGCTGGATTTACATGCAACTGCTCCTTTAATTTAAAGCTTGATAAATCTTATCCTGTTAAGCGTGCAGAAATACTCCAGTTCCTTTGACATATCACCGTACCCCCCAATCCAGTGATGTCCCACACCTTCATTTGCTATCATCCTGTTTATTTCGTCTACATTCTTTTTAAATTTAACCTTCATTGGGTTTCCGGGAAATTCCATACCACACTCTACAGCTTCTCCAATAATTGCGCTCATCCTTAAGGTTCCTTTTCTTCCAACCAGATTTATAAGGGTAACCTTTCCCGGCTTGGCAGGAAACAACAAACATACACCTGTATCAGCTAGTCGTACTGGTCCGAGATGTATGTCCTTCTCACTGCTCGCTATTGAGAAACCTCCTGAACCGCAGTGTGAAAACAGAATTGTATTAAGGTCAGTGTCAGGATACAACAAATCAGCATTATGTGTAGGTGTATTAGATAGTTCATAAAGTATCTTCATTGATACAGTATTATTGACATCACCTTCACACCCGCACACTACCCCCTCTTCAGAAAGTATTGAATATCCCAGGCATATCTTACCCATCCATTTGGGATAACATTTAACTGCAATGCCTTCCAGGTCATATTCCTCTATAAGTTTCTTCATTGCAAAATAATACCTGATTGATTCTATCCCGTGCTCATCGGTAGAACTGACTTTACTGGCTTTAGTTTTAAGATTATTCCAGTATTCCGCAGCCTGTTTCATGTCAGTTAATTTAAAGGCTTCAACCAACTCATCCTCATCCATATTTACTATCCGAACCCCAGTCCTATCCTTTATCTCCAGTTCATCAAAGGCTATTTCCGTCATACCTTTGATTCTGCCCCCTATATTTCCTATCTTTACATGCCTAAGCTTGTTTTTTAATGCTGCAGCTCTTGCAATCCGTCCTATTTCCTCAATGATTGCCGTATCATCAGCTTCTCCATATACATAAAAATATTCCTTGTCAAGCTCCTTCAAGACACAGCATATCTGCTGGACTCCACAAAGAGAACCTGTGTCTACAGCTGGAAATGCCCATAGTATAACCGGCTTTTTTATGTACTCAAGAAGATCCAGCAAATGATGGTCTTCACTCCAGGTACCCACACATACACAAAGAATATCAATTTCCTTTTCCTTCAAGTCATTTACAACAACTTTCATTGTTTTACTATTATACATTACTGTATCTGACTTTACTATTTTAAAGTCTGCTTTTCTTAGGTTTTCTCCGGCAATTTTCAAGAGCACCGGAGTTTTATAAAACCCTACCTCGAATTCACCTGCAAGTGAAACTAATCCTATTATTGGCTGCAAAGTATATCACCCTTTCAACTCCATCTGCTTTTCATACTTTTCGATAATGTTAGAAAGTCCTTTGCTCAATGACTGCTCTAAAGGACATTTATTACCTTTAGTAAGAATAGCATTTATAATATCACGAGATTTCTCTGAAGAACTCTTTGCACCTTTGCCCTTCCAAACATCATAGTTTGCACCGTTTGAAACATTAAGCTCAACATGTTCTCCGCTTCTCAGATTCGCAATAGTATGATCTTCCATCAGGTAAGTGTTTCTTATACCTACATTTGCAATAGTATCTAAAGCTATGGTTTCTTTATTTACCTCAAATCCTTTAAGGAATCTTTTTACAATCCTGCAAATCTCACTATCCATAACCAGCTGTTCAAGGCTAATGGACATCCCTGTACCAAACATACCAAGATTTACAATCATATCATTGGCGCCTATAATACCTGCTACAGTACTTAGCATCTTTTCCCACGCTCCCTGCTCATCATAAAGGTTTGAGTCATTGTCAGGGGCAGTTGTGTGACTGGGCATGTTATAATAATGAGCCATCTGAGAACCTGCTATTCTTAGAAGTGACGATTCCGGTCTTCCTATTAGTACACTTGTAAGCTTCATTTCATATGTTGTCCACGCTGCACCATATATAAGCGGAGTTCCCGGATTAATCAGCTGCGTTATAACTATACCTGAAAGCACTTCAGTATTATGAATTGTAAGAATACCAGCGAGAGTGTATGGGGCAGTCACTCCTGCAATAGGTTGTGGAAGAAAATCAATAGGGATTCCTTCTTTAGCGCACACATACAGAGCTTCCACAGTACCTCTCTCCCAATACAGAGGACTTGTTGTAGAAAGCTGGCTTATAAGATTTGAACCATCTCTAAGGCTTTCCCTATCTAAAACAACTTTTGCCATCTCTATGGCAGCCTTATTAATTATATCACTTTCACAGGAATAGAAAATTGGCTTTTTAGAATTTTCAAGTATTATTTTTATAGCATACAATAGTGCAGTTTCTGCTGTTACGTCCTGTGGACTGTATGGTATGCCTATTACATCCACATCTTCAAGATAATCTGATACTATAGCAAACTGTTCGACATCTTTTTGTGTTGCCTCACGTCTCTCTCCTGACTCATCCGTCATGGTAAATACGGCATTGTGTCCGCTTGCACAGTACCTTCCACCATCTCCAAGTATGACAGCGGTATTGCCATCCCGATCCAGAAGCTTAACCTTTGCAGGAATTGTTTCCAAGCACTTCTTTACAACACTTCGAGGAAATTTAACTATCTGTGTGTCGTAATCAACGCCGCAACCATTGTTACTTAATATTTCAAGTACTCTTTTGCTTTCAACCTTTAAACCTGTTTCTTCCAATACCTTTAACGAACTCTCGTGGATTAAATCCATATCATTTTTTGACAGCACTTCTAGTGTTGCCAACCTCATAGCAAACACCCCCCATAGTTGTTTTAGTAAACTGCTTTATATAGTGTCAGCTTATCACAAAAATGAAGCTAAAACATTATATACATCAATATATAAAGCAGTATTCAGCTTAATAGTAAGGTATTTCATACATTATAATATCATATGTTGAATTACTCATTAAGTACTAATGATACATTTAATCAAAACCGGTTTAGTTTTATTATAAATTATATGGGTTACCATGTCAATATAATTTCATAGACATATAATTTCATATAATTTTGCAGGATGCTTTTCTGCTATCTCTGATCGATTTATGCAAACTAGTAGTATGTTCTCAAATTACCTCATTGCAGAAAGTATTTAAATTAGCTTCCTTTAAGTATCTCAATTCCTGCTCGAACCTTTCTTCACACATCATATCGCTGTCAAGCAGGGTATCTACCATAAGGTACCCCCCTCTGCAAAAAATCTTTTGACCATTAATATGAACTCTTAGCCCATATTCTCCATTGAGTTCATATAGTTCTTTAGTTATTTCCCGGATACCAAAAATAACTTCATCTTTATCTGAAATATCTCCATCTATCTCAAAATTCAAAGTCATATGGTATAAATTCTGATCGTCGTAGCCTGCAGGCCATCATAATAAAGGTTTGTCAATAATTAGCTGAGTAAATTCCTGTGGTGAAAAAATCACTATTTTTGTTTCTTCAGGTATCTGGCAGATAACTATACTTTAATAGATCGTGCTCCTCGTTAAATTCATCAGAAGCATCAGGTATAAGGTACATATTAAGTCCTATTCTTGGATCAGGGTAAACTCCATTTTTAACAAGGGCATTAAGCACAGTTGTAGGAACCGATGCAGGATACCAATTTGTAGGTGTAAAATACTCTGTTGAGACAATGTCTACATCTTCTTTCACAAGAAATGATGACTTTATATACCAATCTTCTTTAAGTTTTATAGTTTTTATGTCTGCATTTATGTGATAAACCTCCTCAAATCAGGATTTATAATTTCGCCCACCGCATCCACCATTGCTTTGAAGTTTTCCGGCTTAATAGGAGGATTTACTTCACTTGATGTAGCCACGAGCATGCCTCCTGTATTCAGAACATCTGTTTCAGTTATATGCCTTCGGACCTCTTTTTTGACCTCTTCAGGCATGCCCCTTTCCATTAGTTCAACTCCATCTATTCCACCTGCCCATACCATCTCAGGCCAGGTTTTTTTTAATTCAACAATATCCATACCGCAGTTTGGCTCAAGACAGTAAAATCCATCTACACCGCAAGCTATCAAATCAGGTATTGCTTTTTTATAGTTACCATCACTATGATATATCACTTTTATTCCATGGCTTTTCCAAGCTTCAGCAAGTCTCTTGACATAAGGGTAATGGTATTTATATAAGAATTCAGGACTGAAAATAGGTCCCTGCTTTGTTGAAAAATCTTCTGCTATAAGCACTACAGGTGACAGATTAATATCTGCAACAGCATGAACCTTTCTTACTGCATTATCAGTGGATATCTCCATAAATTCAGTCATTACATCAGGATGATCAATATAAAAATATGTGAAAAGTTCCAGACCCATACCAGCAAAAACAGAGCAGAATCCCGTACCGATTGAATAATCAATAATTACTGTCTCACCTACAAGTTTTTGTAATCCAAGCATATATTCTCTGTAATTGTTCCTTGCTCTATCAGCATTAAATATAGCTTTGACTCCATATTCCTTTTTAGTTCTTCTTACCAGATATTCGCGTGCTCCTTCTACATCATTGAAGGGGCGGCTTACATGCCAAGAAGTCCAGTTGTCATTCTGAAATATAAAACCATACTCGTCCGTTACACTGTTTATACCTATTGGAGCACGTGGTGGGAAACATGAATCCACAGTCTTTCTAATAACCTTACCTACATCTTCCACTGTGTAATTGAAACCTTCAAACCGTTTCCCCGTATAAAGCGAAATCACTCCGGGATTATAACTTAACTGCTCATGTAGTGCTGCACGGTCAACTGGTTGATGGTTAAGAATTCGTTCTACTCTTTCTCTTTTTGATAAAACATCATTTTCAAATATCTTTTCAAATTCTATACTCACACATATAAGCCCCCTTAATTAGATTGTCCGTACAAAGTAAATTTAATAATTCTTCTTAACGTAATATACATATCGCAGCGTATAGCTGCAAACAAATAAGCGTACGCTACGATAAATTAAGGTACTATATATTCTCAAAAAGTGCTATATAACGCTTATACTACATGGCTTTGAGCAAAAATGTTTTTTTGTCAACTTTTTGAGAATAATAGTATATCGTATACAACAAAAAAGGGGAGTATCAATCCCCTTTTTTGTTTCTACATATAGCAATGTTCGTTATTTCTGAGCATTAAACTGCTCTGTTATGTCATCAATATATTCCTTACCACCAAGCTCAAGCCATTTTTTTATTACATTATCCCAACTAGAAACCTGTTCTTGACCCATAATAATTTGATATTTTGCTTCATTTAAAAATGTGTTCATTGAATTTAACTTGTCTTTCGACTTCATTTTATTAACATCATAAATTACAAGCAAATCAATAGGATTTTTAGTAGGATATTTATTTTCATCATGTACAAATGCTGTAGCTTCAGAATCTACCATACCTCCAATATTATACTTGTTTACAAATTTATTGAGCCTGGTGCTGCAAAATATTGCATATCCATATCTATCAACATCTACCTTTTTATCTGTATAATCAAGTATATTTTTACTTTTATCAATCCAGTTCCAGTCATAGCCTTCTTCTCCAAATCTACTAAGCAGCCATCCTTCATCTGTTGCCATACTCCAGTTAAGGAATTCAATTGATTTTTCCGGATACTTACTGCTTTTGGTAATCATAATATTACTCGTTATTGGTAGTCCTTTCCTTATAAGTCTTCCAGCAGGTCCTTTTGGTGGAGCTATCACAATTAATTCTCCATCAGGCACAGAATTTTTAAGCGTATCAACATTAAACTTAAATGAACCACTGATCCAGTTGACAAATAATCCTGAGCGTCCTCCAAAGGCTAAATCTGCTGCCTGCTGGTATTGCATAGTAGCAAATTCCTTATGTAAAAAGCCCTTCTTATACCAATCTGCCATTTTAGCCAGAAATTCCTTATAGTTTGGATGCATAAAATTCGGTTTTAGTTTTCCGTCGCTATCCAAAAATTTTTGATCTCCAGTAGGAATGAAGCACCCTGCAAATATATTGTCCTCAAGTCCCTGCCAAAAAGGTACGATTCCTTCATCATTTTCCTTTTCCTTAAATACTTGAAGTACATTTTCATATTCTTCAAATGTTTCAGGTACACTTAAATTATACTTATCAAGCCAGTCTTTTCGCATCATTAAGAAGGTTGTTACTGGATTTTGTTCATCAGGCAGAGCCCATATTTTGCCATCTTCATCAGTGCATGCTTTTAATGCATCTTGATTAACATGTTTTAGCAGATCTACACCAAATTCATTTAGTAGATCGTTAAGTGGAATAATTGTGTCTTCTCTCTTATACTTTCTCCAATCATTAGACCCTCCGAAAGGTGTTTGAAAAATATCAAGAGTTTCACCTGCAGCAATCATCAGATTAGGCTTTTCGGCCTGATCTGGCGGATTCTGCTGCCCTACTACTTCCACATCAATATTGATTTTTTCTTTGATTTTTTGCCTAATTCTCATATTAGGATCAGATGATGGATCAGCATTTTGCCATAAAGGTCTCTCCATTACAATGGTTACAGTTTCTTCCTTGTTTTCTTTCAGTGGGGACGTATCCGAACCATCGGTTTTCTCAGCGTTGGTACCAGATTTTCCGCATGCTGTAAACAATGATGCTATTAATACCAGACATAAAAGCATAGTTAATAACCTTTTCTTTAACATAATCATTCTCTCCTTTTTTATTAATTTATATTAATGTATATTAATAGTTTTTGAATACACACGGGCAGTACCTGCGTTTTTACCCCTTTACAGCTCCTATCATTATACCTTTAATAAAATACTTCTGTATGAAAGGATAAATAATAACTATTGGAACTGTCGTAACAACTATAGTTGCTGTTTGTATTGCACGCGAAGGCGGTTTTATTTCAGTTGCATCAATTCTGCCTGTAATAGTATTTATCCTCATTTCCGCAGATGCAAGGATATTTCTTAATACCAACTGTATCGGCTGCTTCCTGACATCACTTACAAATAAGAAAGCATCCCACCAGCTATTCCAGTGACCTACAGCGTAAAAAAGGCCTATAGTTACAAGAGCTGGTATCGACAATGGCAAAATAATTCTGAATATTATATGTACAGCATTTGCCCCATCAATTTCTGCAGATTCCTCAAGACTTTCCGGAATATTCATAATAAAGTTCCTAATAAGAAGAGTATTCCATACAGATATAATTTGAGGCAAAATATAAACCCAAACATTATTTAACAATCTTACAGACTTTATCACAATATAATAAGGAATCAGACCGCCTCCAAAAAGCATTGTAAAGAAAAAGAAGATAGTAATTACATTTCTGCCAGGTAAATCCTTTTTCGACATTGCATATGCAGTAAAGTAGGAAAAAATCAAATTAATAACCGTACCCACAACTACTCTGAATATAGTTATTTTGTACCCACTAATAATTATGCTTGTTCCTTCAAAAATTATTTTATAAGCTGTAAAATCAACCTTTTGAGGGAAAATAATGAAACGTCTTCTTGACAACTCCTGATTAGAAACTAATGAAGTGGAAACCACGCTAAAAAGTGGTATTATAACAGCAATTACTGCAATAAGCATAATAAGAATATTTATAAAGTTAAATATTTTTTCACCTTTGGACTGTTTGACCAAAAAAGCACCCCCTTTGTTTACATAATATCAAAATCACCATATACCTTGTTTACCAAACCTGTTAGCCAGTTTGTTGGAACCGACAATCAACACAAGTCCGACAACAGATTTAAAAAGACCCACTGCTGTTGAAAAACCATAATTTGAATTTACTAGTCCTTCCCTGTAAACAAAGGTATCTATAATGTCTCCTACACTGTAAACAGGAGGAGAATACAGCAGAAATATTTGCTCAAAACCTGCATTTAATATATCTCCTATTCTCAAAATTAGGAGTAATATTATCAAATCTAACAATGATGGTAGTGTAATGCTCCATATTTGCCGAAACTTTCCTGCACCATCAATCGTTGCTGATTCATATAGCTGTGGATCAATAGATGATATTGCAGCAAGATAAATAACAGCACTCCATCCTGTCCCTTTCCATACATCAATGGCAACAATAATGCTTCTGAAATATCTGCTGTTTGCTAGAAAATGAACAGGTTCCAGGCCCATTGTACCTAGAACAGCATTTACCAGTCCGTAGGATGGAGACAGCATTGCAAGAACCAAACCTGTTACAACAACTGTAGATAAAAAATGCGGGAGATATGTTACGGTTTGCACAAACCTCTTAAAATATGTAATTCTTAGCTCATTCAATAATATAGCGAATATAATAGGAGCGGGAAAACAAAAAATAATCTTATAAAAACTAATTAAAATTGTGTTCCTTAAAATACTGAAAAAGTAATATGATTTAAACAGTCGCTGGAAATGTTCAAACCCTACACTTGGACTTGTAAATATACCCTTGAATCCCCTGCCTACCTGGTAATCTTTAAAAGCCATCAAAACACCTGCCATAGGCAGATAAGCAAAAATTATATAACAAATAACTGAAGGAAGTATCAAAAAATATACCAGCTTATATTTAATTATCTTTTTTAATAGCTTAGGTTGTTTGCTTTTATTCGGATTGGTCTTACATTTTAGTATAGATTCCATTATTATTAACCTTTCGTTCTTCATATTAATATTTTATGGTATGACTCTATATTAAAATTCTATAGTGGAAATTCTATTGTGTAAAGTACACAAATCATTACTTTGACAGTGCACTTTAATTACTTTTATTAATTTTATTTGATGTTCTATATTCTTGAGGCGTTATCCCTTCCACTTTTTTAAATATCCTGATGAAATACTTTTCATTATTATATCCTACCCGTTTGCTTACTGTTTTAACACTAAAGTCAGTATTTTTCAGTAATTCTTTTGCATTCAACATTCTTAGTTCGTTGAGATAGTTGGTAAATGATACCCCTGTACTTTCAGAAAATACCCTGCTTAAATATGATGGATTTATTGAGAAAGTTGATGATACAGTCTTTAAATTTATATCCTTCATGTAGCAATTTCTGGTGTATTTAATTATTTTATCTATGTCATGCTTGTAGCATTCATTATTTTTATTTAACGCATTATCTACACATTCAATTAAAAACCTTGTGATTTCTTTTTGAAGTTCCTCAAATGTTTGTAATTTTGCAAATTCCTCTAATGTAACGCTATCAAGTGCTAGCTCACTGCCATTTTTCTCATGCTCTCTTATCACTTCATATACTGCCGATATAAGCTCGAAAATTATAAGCTCTTTATTATCCAATTTAATATTGAGATGCTTCCTATATAAGTTAAAGTATTCATGCAAATATTCGTTCAATGCCTCCATATTATGGTTTACTATGATAGATTTAAGCTTTTCCTTATCAGTTTTATAAACTATCTTTCTTTTCTTTTCGTCATAAGTCTTTTTTTTGATCTTTTCCATAGTACTAAACAATACATCAGCATCAACAGGTTTTAAAAGATAGTTAGCAGCTTCTAGCTCAATAGCTTGTCTTGCATAATCAAAGTCACCATATGCCGTTAAGAAGATAACATCAATGTATGGATAATTATTCTTTACCCATTTACCAAGTTCCAAACCATTCATTCCTGGCATTTTAATATCAGCTAAAACTACATCAGGCTGATTAAGCTTTATAAATTCAATAGCTTCAATTCCATTGGATGCAGTTCCTGCTGCTTCTACACCTATACTTAACCAATCGAAACCATATAAAAGCCCTTTTCTGACCATCGGTTCGTCATCAACTATTAAAAGTTTCATTATATCCAGATCCTCCTAATGTTTATTCACTTACGGGTACTTCAATTACATGCACTTTAATGTTTACAATTGTACCTTCACCCTCGCTGCTTTCAAGAGATATTCCATAATTATCGCCATAAAAGATCTTTATCCTTTTATTTATATTTTGCAGTGCATAGAATTGATCTAATTGCTGCTCTTCCGAATTTATAATCTTATTCACTTCATCAAGCCTTTGGGGAGATATTCCTACACCATTGTCCTCTACTTTAAATACTAAGACATCACCCTCTTGCCTACCTGTTACTTTTATAATGCCTTCACCTAACTTTTTCTCAACACCGTGATATATGGAATTCTCTACAACTGGCTGTAGCATAAGTTTTAGCATTTTAAACTCAAGTATTGATTCCTCAAAATCCACATCAACTATAAGCCTGTCTGAATACCTTATTTTTTGTATTATAAAATAACTTTCTATCCGTTCTTTTGCTTGCCTTACAGTAATTATTTCGTTACCTTCGCTAAGGGTAATTCTAAAAAACTTAACCAGAGCTTTTACAAGGATTCCTATGTCATCATACTGTTTAAACATAAGCATCCATATGATAGAATCAAGTGAATTATATAAGAAATGTGGATTTATCTGTGAATAAAGCAGCCTGATTTCTGCTTCTTGAAGCAAAATCTTTTGCTCATATATATTCTCTATAAGTACCCTGTTCTCTAATAATATTTCGTAGAAGCTATTAAAAATGAAACCTATTTCATCATCCCTTGAAATCGGTTTTAAGTCAAGGTTTTTTTCTTTGATATGAGCTTTAATATCATCTATTAAATATCTTATTGGTTTATAAAAATAGAAGTTTACTATATAAGAAAGAAGAAATGCTAGTAAAATTGTCCCCAAGCCAATAAAAACAAAAGTATTCCTCAAAACACCAGTATTTTTCTGCATGATTATCTTTATAGGAACTATAGAAAGAAAGCTCCAATCTATATAATTTGATTTTCTGTATGAAACAAGATACTCTTTTCCGTCGATTTTTCTGATATACGAATCATTTCCCTGCCTTTCCACATTTAAATAATCGAAAAAATTTTCGCCAACCAGATTAGGCTCAGAAGATGATATTGCTTTTCCGCTACTGTTCACTAGTATGGCATTTCCTCCAGAAGAAAAGGATATCTCCAGACACATACCGGATATATGTTCTTCTGGGACATATGTCATTACGCTGCCTATGATTTCACCGGTAAAATTGTCCTTTATTGGGATAGCAAAAGTTAAAACATTTTTTTCTACACCATTTAAATTTATAATCCTACTTTCAACCCAATGGTACAGTATTTTATATGCATCACTGTTATCAATAAGCAAACTTTTGACAAGCTTGTATTCTGAATCTTCCAGATTTATTTTCCTTTTTGTACCTCTTGAAGGAATTATTACACCGTTTTTAAAATCATATATGTTAACCAGGTAAACAAATCTGTTTGTATTGTTAAAAGTCGATATCAGGTCATTTATCCTTAGAAGATTATTATAATCCTCATAACTTCCCTGGTTTATTCTTGCCAATATTTTGTTTAAGTCCTTGTTAAATGCAATGGACATGGACGCTCTATGCAGGTTCTCCATAAACAAGTCAAACCTTTTTACCGACTGGTTAAGATAACCTGATATCAACTCCTCAGATTGCATTTTTATAGTATTTTCAGAAGCTTTGTATGAAAATATGGAGATACAAAATGAAGTAAATAGAATTATTGCAAGAAAGATGAATATTAATTTTGTTCGTATAGAAATTCCTTTACGCTTAATCATGAAGGAATCCCCCTTTTACAGTTATATAAACCGGTTTATATAAATTTTACTTCATTTCCAAAATCAAGTCAAGTATTATCTTTCGGAAGGTTGCTTTTAATTTATAGCAGTATGTCTCAAACACTTAATTATCATTCTTTTTGATAATTCTTATGGTTACGATACTATTTTTATCAATGCTTACATTAATAGAGTTTTCTTTTTGACTCGTAATAATACTGCTATTTCTTTCAACCACATCAGCCAGGTACAAACTATCAATCCTTAAACCATTTAGTTTTAGATCTATATTTACTGCTTTATTTTCCATATTCCATAATCGCAGTATATATCCATTGTCATCCTCAGCTTTTTTAAAGGCAAGAATTGCAGCATTTTTGTTGTCATACTCAATAAAGCTGTATTCTACAGGCATCTTTCCAGTTTTAACGTCCTTACTATACCTCTTTGTAAATATTTGCTCAACAGGTGTTACCGCCTGCCAGCCAAAAGCAGATGCTTCACTATCTGAAATGTCATGACTGCATGTCGTTATCACATATCTGAAAAGCATTTCTCCGGTCTGAGATACAGAGAAGTTAGTGCCAAAATTGTTATAGAATATGTTTGAATATATCCACCCCTTTGTAAGTTCTTCCTTTTTCATTGGTGGATGTGCTGCTTTTCCATCAATAAGACATCTGTGAGCTGGGGAAACATATCCGGGATGAAGCCCTGAAAAACCTGCAATAGGAGCATCAAGGCCAGACCATAGCACACTGTAGCTGCCATCTGTAACCTTTACCCAGTTCTGTACAGCAACAGTGTCCAAGTAGGCACCAGGAAAATAATCCTCAATCGGGTTTATTACAGACAATACACCTTCATACCGAAACACAGGATTATCAACCTTAAATGGAAATGCTATGTGTACATCAAGCAATGGAGTTGGATCCTTGATTACTTTTATATTGAAATATATTGCTTTGATCCCCTTATAAAGGACTATCTCCTGTTTTATCACAGGATGCCCACAAGCACCACTTGAAATTTCAATAGCTTTGCAAATATCTTCATCCAACCTTTTACTGACTTTAACATTTTCTATATAGTATTCAGTTCTCTTCTTGTCACCAAAATCCGGTTCACGAACAATAAATGAGTTAAAGCCGTGTGGACACGCATTATCGATTATATCACGTGCTACTTCCTTGTCCAGTATACTCTTTACGTTACCAGTACATTTATCAACTAATATCCTGTAATACTCATTTTCAATTGCTATAAAATCTTCCACTGAGTTACAACAGTTGTACTTCATTATCCTTTCGGATTCACTGTACCTTTCAGATTCACTGTACCTTTCAGATTCACTGTACCTTTTAGATTCACTGTACCTTTTAGATTCACTGTACTCAATTCCTTTGGTATCCTTTTTGGATATCAATCTGTACGTTTTATATCCTAACGGAGGAATATCTTCTGCTATAAAGCAAAGGTCTTTTTTTAAGCCTAATGGTACTTCAAAAAACCCATATCTACTTGTACCTGATCCAATCCCCAGTCTTTCTCCTGCATAAGGTACAGCATCCATGGCTGTTTGAATTTCAATTATCTGAAATGGCACACATTTGCCTGTTGACATGTCCATAAGCTCAAATCTACCATTAACAATATCTAGCGATGGACTTGCATGCCATCTGTCTCCTAAGAGCACTCCTTTAAAATACCCTTCACCTTTCGGATCTTCTTCAGGAGGTACTTCATACATTGTACTACCGCAGTTGTCTATCTCCCTTAAAAGTGTGCGGACAGGTCTTATAGTTTTGTGTGAGGTTGAGTTAAATACCACCAGATAAAAACCATCCTCTTCAAATTTTATATTATCTGCAATTTTTGCCATAGCCTTACTGGTAATATCATGGGCAAAAGCTGAAGCTCTATAGGCACGTATCATTTTTTCATACTGTGATGCTTTCATGGCAGGTCCACACGGAAAATGATGACCCCATGCATGTTCATCGTACCAGAGCATATCCTCATAAGCCTGTGAAATATCTTCTTTCTGATATGTATAGTCGGTCACTATTTCTGCCATAGAGGCAAGCTTCTCTGCTGTAATCATTGCTGAATGATTATTTCTGTTCTGGGCAGTTGAAGCAGCCGTTGAAGTGGAACCTACCGGATAATCCTGTCCAGGTAGCTCTCCTTTAAATACTGGTAGATCTTTAGGCTCTTCTCCTATGAAGTCTTCATAGAATTTTGCATTGGTGCTGCATATTAGGTGTGGATATTCCCATTTTTCATTCCATTCCTTTATTGTATATGCATATCCACCTATATATGGAGAGTTATCTCTTGCCCCACCACTTACCGGCCATCGTATTACATGATATGGATAATCCTGTTCTTCAAGCTGTATCAGTTTTTCCGGTAGTCCCGGAAGTCCTGCATGGTAATCTCCCCCGCACCCTTGGTTATTACACCAGAATAGAAGCTTTTTACCCGAAGGTGATTCCCACCAAAAAGCACCAGGACCGCCGTGTGTGAATATTGCCTTTTCATCCCAGAACGAATTAAGACTTAGTCCATTTGCATCTTTTACGGCCCAGTTGTAGTAAAGAGGAATCCCCGGACAGAATATCTTTATCCCTGCATCAGTAAGCACCCTACATAAACCCCAGCTTATTCCTGTAATGTCATTATGTTCAGCAGATACAATTGGAATATCATATTTTCTTTTTAGCGAAAAAGCATGGTAAAGAGTCCTTATCATTTCTTCGTGACCGCAGATTTCCGTAATCATATTGCCAAAAAGGGCAGTCAGCTCTATCCGTCCTAAACGCATTAAATCAATTATTCTGTTAACTTTCGATTCAGGTGAATTTTTAAGATAATGATCAATAGACCAAGCCTGCTCAATAACCATTCTAAACCTTGCATCCTCCGGGAAATTACCAGTCTCCTCAGCAAATAACAAAGCTTCATCCAACCACCGGATATGTGTTTTCAATACATTTGATGGAAGGTCGGTATAGCCGGGGTCGTGATGTGAAAGCTGGACAACATGTACTCTCCAATGTCTGGGGGGATTCCAGGATTCTGTTCTGCTGTCATAGACTATACCCTGCGATTTTAAAACAAACTTAATATCTGTCTTTTCCTTCATCTCATCAATAAAAATTCTCTGAATGGATACACCGTTTGGAACAATTCCCAAAGATATTTCATTAATTTTTTCTTTGGCTATAACCAGAATCATTGCTTCTCTGGAAATCGAAGAATTTATTTCAAGCTTTATAAGTTGTTTTAACTCATTTTCTTCTCTCTTTAAAAAAACGGTAGGTACAATATCTTTTATTCGAAACTTATCACTCATGGAATCATTCCTCTCGGTTTTATAATGGTTTTCATTTATCTCAAATCTATGTGATGATTCACATACACATCTTTCATACTTTCATATCAATGCTTCTATATTTACTATTTCCCTTTTCACAATAAATCTTTTCAACTGTAACTTTGTATATCACAATTCTCATGATACCTTAATTATATATTTATCATTGCATCAGTTGAAAAGAACAACGCTTTTCAGCTAGTATATTTAGATAAAGTCTATGTAATTCGGTATTATAATCTTATCTCCAGATCGGGTTCTCAGCGCCACATGATAGCATTAATATTAAAACAGTGTAAAACAAAACCGGTTTAGCTTATTGTATACTATTAGCATTATCATGTCAATAAGAAAAAATGCTTTCTCATTCCTTTAAATAATTTTCCTCAGTTGACAAAGTAAATTCGACTTTAACGAATGAAATTAATTGCAATAAGTCTTACAAACACCAGAATGCATTTAGTCATACAATCCCCAATTTCATGCTCATATGGATATTTATTTTGAGTGATATTGGATATTGATATTGGATATTGAGCACAGTTCCTACAATGATTAAGTATACTACTTTCCTTTCTTTTTCAATATTTCAATTTTTCTTTTCCCTATGTGTCAATTTCCAAATTACTGTCATTTATTTTTTCAGATTAAACTATATAATTTACGATTTGAAATAATCAATGAAGAATTAGCAAATTGTAAGTTACATCGATGCATTTAATTTATCTGAAGAAAATATTGGTAAGGGGCATTAGTGAAGGTGCTGTAGCTGGGCAGGGGAACCTCTTCACTCAAGTAAGAGACCTCCCTTTTTTGTTGAAGAGTTTCCCCGTATCTGAGCGAAGGATAAGCAAAATCAGTGTTTGAACAAAATAATTACAACTATTTTGATAAGATTATTTTGTGAGTTTGATTTTGCCCATAGCTGAATTTAAAGGTTCTAAGCACCGTAACGATAGCTCCTGGTAAATATTTCCTCGGATTTGATAAATGCACCTATTAAATATTTACCCTACCATCAAATCCATTGGCTTTCAGTTTCTCAAACCAATTTTTAATGTATTCTTTTTTATACATTGCAAACTTTAAATCCAAGTGATATAAACGCATATCAACCCTTCTTTCTTTTACCAGCACTCAGGCAGTGCCTCTCTTTCCACCTGAAGCAATTCCTTAATAATATTATCAGCATCAACTATAGAACATATTAATGGATCAGTTAGAAATGCCCTCCTTAATTTATCATAATTACATTCATAAATAGCCTCTGCTGTAAGCTCATGGGTATCCAGTACTATCTCCTGCATTCCTCTTATACCCTTTGGCATTTCTCCAACAGAATATGGCTTTATTCCATCCATAGTAACCTGGCAGCATAACTCAAGAAATGCATCATTCTTCATATTGGTAATTGAACCCTTATTGTATGTATTTATATAAAATGGCTTGCCAAGGTTACCTACCATGTTTTCTATTATATCCGTTGCATGATCCGGTTTATAGTTTTCAATAAACTGATGTATGGAAAGCTTGCCTGTTATGTAACTATCCACTTCACTCCACATTTCCTCGTGACGTTTGTATCTTGCTTCAGTCTCCCATATGGAAAGCGGTGGTATTTTACCAGCTGTTTTGCCCCAAGCCTGCCAAAAAGGCACATATTCTTTTGTATGAGCAACACATGTAGGGATGTAACCAAAAGCTTTATATAACTCGTATCCAATTGTGTTATTAAAGACAGCCTTTGCACCAATATCTCCCCCATCTGTTTCTTTAGCAGCTTCTGTTTTTAATGATTCGGCTATTTGCCTTGTTAAATCTTTGCCATCAAATTCTACCTTTATAAGCCAGGTAAAGTGATTTATCCCAGCTATTTTAAGATCAAATTTTTTCGAGATTTCCTCTGTATATTCACTGGGATTTTTAATGATTCCTGCTCTAATAGCGTAGTTTTTCTTTACATGAGGCATGTGATGCCCATCGCATAGTGCAAAACTTTTTAGATTTGGTGCATATTTTCTTAATCCTATTCCGTTTACAGCATTAGGGTTAATGTAATTTATTACCCAGGCATCCGGGCAAATAGCTTCAATATCTCGTGCACATTCCAATATTACAGGAAGCTCCCTCATAGCTCTGAATATGCCACCTGGTCCTATTATATCTCCTGAACACATTCTGACTCCATATTTTTCGGAAATAGCGCAGTCAATTCCCCTATATTTTACTGTATCCTTAGCAAAGCTTAGAACAACAAAATCCGCCCCCTCAAGGACATCCTTCCTTTTTGTAGAACCTTCAATTTTTAACTTTACATTTACATATTCTGCTGCCATTTTTGCCAGTTTAACCATCTTCTCGAGCTTTTCTTCATCAATATCAACCAAAGCCAGGGTACCCTGATTTAGATAAGGTGAAGTCACCATTTGCCATATAGCCTGTCTTCCAAAAAACAAGCTTCCTGCACCAATAACGACTACTTTGGGATGTTGGATCTTTTCGATTTTCATGTTTTTATCACTCCTTGCTTATTAATAATTTTTAATTTCGTTGTTTATTATTAATTTTGATGAATTTTGATGTTTTAAATAGATATTTTTCAAGCATCACGTTTTTTACTTATATACACTGTATTCACTTAATTTTCATTATAAGGCTTAGATATATTTTTAAAATGTCCTATAGTAACCTGATGATGTCTTACAGTACACAGCGTGAATTATATACCTCCGGCGGGATCTATGTGCGTGCGAATTTTTTTTGCTATGCAAAAGGGGAAGGGAATAGTCAAAATGTAAACAATCAAGGGCAAAAATGCATAGCAAAGCTAACAGTCCTTCAGCCAGTTTTTCAGTATGTAGAAAATAATTTGGATAGGCCAATGAAAATTGATGAGCTTTCGGCTATCGTAAATATGTCGGAAAAATATTTCATATCTTATTTTAAAAGCGCTCTGGGTATTACTCCTGGCAATTATATCACCCAGCTTAAAATGAATAAAGCAAGAGATTACCTTTACCAGGAGAAATACTCAATAAAAGAAATTGCCAATCTTCTAGGTTATTCTGATCAATATACTTTTTCAAAAGCGTTTAAGAAGTATTTTAATGTATCGCCATCAAAATTTATCTAGCAATACTTGATATGAATACTTGATCTGCATATACAACACCTTTTTCTACCATAACACCTTCTCATCATCTGTTAACTATCTTCCCAATGTTTTTTATAATGATAGAAATTGTCCCATCAGGGTTATTGATAAATTCAATTTTCTCATTGTCGCTATAGTAGCTTGGAGGAAAGCTTATTTCTATTCCCGTATCTGTTTTTATTTTATGAGTTTTGAACTTTTTTTCTGCAAGCTTTTCGGGTACCGATATAGATTTTTCCAGTAAACCTTCTTTCTGGATTTCAGAAACATACTCGTTTTGAATTTCAATATTATTATCAAAAACTTTCTCAATTATTGTATCAACTTGAATGGAGTTGCTTTCTTCCAAATTTTCTGATACAACTTTCTTCAATTTAGCTACTTTATCGAAATCTTCGTCGAAAAACTTTTTATTTATTTTTTTAGTAACTTTATCTATTATTTTTAACTTCTCATTATCGGAGAGTTCAGGCGAACAACATAAGAAAAGCCTTGAGAAATACAATTCTTTCTCACCATTAATTTCATATGCTTTCTCTATAAGCTTAATGGACAAATCCTGCAGGTTCACGAAAGCACATTCATCAATTTTTTGTGATTCTGAAGGCAATATAGTTCTATGCTTTATGATAGTATTTATATTTCCTTCTTCACATTGTTGGACAAAGTGGGTAAAACTAGTTTTGTAGTTAAGCTTCAATATACCCAAATAAGATTGCCGGCAATAATCAAATAAGCAGCATATTAAATCTGCAGGTGCAATATCAACATTCTTAATTAAAATGTTAAATAAAATATTCGTTATATCAAAACTTGCTTGATAAAAATACTCTGCATCTTTGGCTAAATTTGCGCAAATATCTCTTATATAATTAGTTTCACCCATTTCATTAGCACTACAAAGAAACTCAGCAATTTTCATATTGGGGTCATCTAGCAGCTTCTCAATATGTTTTTCAAGAAAGTCACATATATCACTATCCAGTTCAAGTTCAGTGTTGGAAAGTACAGGAATATCAATATTGGTATCTAAAATATGCAGTATTGCTTTTCTTAATATTATCTTATCACCCATTTTTTTAGCCTTTCATTATTTTGTAAATATTAAAATATTATAAATTATTATAAATTATTTTTAATTTAAATGCAAAATTTATTTAACTGCAAACATGCAAATATGTTCACACCAATGACTCATATTTAAAACCAAATCTTGCAAACCTTTCTATTCAGGTTTATAATTATACAATATAAAAAATATTATTAATACTACTTTGTTATATTGTAAATGGAAAGCACATTTCCAGAGGGTAATTTTTACTGACCCGTAAGGAATGCATCTGAAGGAAGGGCTGCAAGGCCTTCTATAGAGACATTTTCCCCGCGACATCTTCCCGATGCTATCAAATATTATCCCGGAAGACATCGCTTTCCAAATTGGCATATTAGTATTATAATAACATACTAAATAGTTGGAGGGTTATTTATGAAAATATTTGATTACTTAGAGAAATATGACCATGAACAATTAGTTTTTTGTCATGATCGCGAAACTGGACTAAAGGCTATTATTGCTATACATGACACTACTTTAGGACCAGCCTTGGGAGGCACAAGAATTTGGAATTATGAATCAGAAGAAGATGCAATCATTGATGCATTGAGATTATCAAGGGGGATGACGTATAAAAATGCAGCAGCAGGATTAAACCTTGGGGGTGGAAAGACTGTAATTATTGGAGATGCATCGAAAATTAAAAGTGAAGAATTATTCAGAGTATTTGGAAGATATGTAGAAGGTTTAAGTGGTAGGTATATAACTGCAGAGGATATGAATACTACTACCCAAGATATGGCGTATGTAAATGATGAAACTGATTATGTAGTAGGCTTGGAAGGTAAAAGCGGAGATCCATCTCCAGTAACAGCTTTTGGAGTATTTAGGGGAATACAATCTGCAGTTGATGAGGTTTATGGTAGTGATGATTTAACAGGAAAGGCAGTTGCAGTTCAAGGATTAGGTGCAGTAGGATACAATGTATGTAAACATTTACATGAAGCTGGAGCAAAATTGTATGTCACAGATATTAGAAAAGAAAGCATTGAAAGAGTTGTAAATGAAATGGATGCCATAGCAGTTGCTCCAGATGAAATATATAAGGTTGATTGCGACATATTTGTTCCATGTGCAATGGGCGCAGTAATAAATGACTTTACAGTTGACCAATTAAAATGTAAAATTGTTGCCGGCTCTGCAAATAACCAATTGGCAGAGGAAAAACATGGAGATACGTTAATGGAAAAAGGGATCCTCTATATCCCAGACTTTGTAATAAACAGCGGCGGGGTAATTAATGTGTACGAGGAAATGAAAGGCTATAATAAAGAAAGAGCAATGGCTAGAGCCTCTACTATTTATGATAGTATAAAGAAATTAATTGAAATATCCAAGAGAGAGAATATATCTACCAATAAGGCAGCTGAAAGAATGGCTGAGGAAAGAATAGAAAAGATAGGCAGAGCTAAAACAATCTATTTAAAATAATAATCTTTTCTAAGATATTAATCGATATTAATTAAAATGCTAAGACCACCTTTTCCGGCAGGAGTGGCAGTCTTAGCATTTTGTCTGTCTTATTTTCTTGTATCACTATACTTTATACTTTCATCCTTTTGCCATAACCATACAAAATACAATCAAGTATATATGTCACTTCAAGACTTGTACTATCAGGAAAAGATGACCATATGCTGCAATATGGGCAGTTCTTTTTGTAAACAGTACCAGACATAGAAATACTTTTGCTGCAGCATTTTTCAATGCAGGGGAACTGACTCTCCGGCACACCGCAATCATTACCCGAATCGGTACCACCTCCCATATCATCAAGCTGTTCATCACTTAAGGGTGTGCCAAATGCTTTGCAATCTGCCACCTGAATTCCACCTCCACCCAAAAATCGTTAACAAAAATGGATTTTTCTCATATTTTCCCAAAAAGTACCCGTAGTTTATTTTGAAGAGCAACTCATAGGTATCAAATGCTAATTATCTTCAGAAAGTATACCTGGGAACCTGCAACTTCTTGTATCATAACGCAGTCCATGACCGTTCCTCTTGCAGTCCAACCTGTTAACCCAGTATTTTCGAGCAGACTCCTAGAATTCGAATTGCTTCCTCCAACTCTATGTCTTCACCATTCGAAACACGTATAGCGTTCTCAAACGACATAGGTATCGGTATAGACGGGCTTACTCCTCCAATTCCATCCCGGCTATCCAATTGGATATTTTTGTTCTCGTCAAGGGATTGGCCGGATGGCCAACGGACTATGAGCCCACCCGGCATTACGGCTTCAGCACCAGACAAACCGAACGACCCATTTGTTCCAAAGAAACCTAAGGTTTCACCGTTTGGAAGATTCCGAATCCCCATAGCTATTCCTTCTCCGGAGCTGACACATTTTGTGTTTATTAAAGCAATAATCCGGCCGTTAAAGCACTGCTTCGCAGGTTCAATATACAAAGCAAGTGAACCGGTTTTGGGATTGGCCGGCTGGATTTTACGCTCTCCGGTGGCTGGATTATAGACATTCTGGTATTCATAAAATGTTTTTTCAGAATAAAACGAACCCAGAATATCAGCAGCCATATCATCTAATCCGCCTAAATTGTTCCGAAGGTCAAGAATTATCCCTGTGGATTTTTCTTCGATTGATTCTTGTACAGCCAGACGCAATAGTTCCAGGGTTGATTGTGCTTTTCCCGTTTCCTGTAAATCCGCATCAAATTCACCCCATATTTTAATATAACTGATGTTTCCATTTAAAGTTTTCTTCTCTACCATTGCCTCGGGCATGGGATTAGGATCCTCCACACCCACGATCATATTCCTTAGCTTATCTGAAACAACTGAATCAGGATAGTTTTTTGTCAGTGATTTTTTGTTATCATCATAGGCTGTGATTGAAACTAGTTGCAGTTCGGAGTTCTTCTGGTTTAGGAATTTAATACTGATCTGCTTGCTAATCGGGGCACGGACAAGATATTGCAGCCTTTTACTTTCTAAATTCTCTTCTGTAGCCGGAATGCTTGTAAATATAGTTGAAACAGCTACCACTGCATCGGTTACCGGCTGGCCATCCCATTCTATGAGTTCAGCACCTGTACGTATTCCCGCTGCCCATGCAGGACCAGATTCATCGACCCATGTAATGATAATTCTGCCATCATCAAGTTTTGCAGCAGCTAAACCAAATCCTCCGCCAATATATTTATCATCGATTTCCCTGATGTTGTTCATTCCTACATGCCCGTCCGGAACCTCATGCAGATATTTGCGAAGATTCGTATAATACACCTCAAAGTCATTTTTCAATTGAGCAGCCTCTATTTTCTCCAGGTATTCTTCATATAGTTTCTGCCATTCAATTCCCTTCCATTCCGTAAAAGCATATTCTTTAGAAATTCTTCCATGTAATTTACTAAAAGCATCCGTCCACGAAAGCTTACTAAAATCACTTTTCTGTGCATCAGATTTTTTTGAAACAATGAAAAAGATAAATACTGCTGCCGCAATCAGAATTACCGCTGCAATCATCGCAAGTACTGTTTTTTTCTTAATGTTCATTGTGGACATCCTTTCTGTTATGTTCATGTTATTCAGTGAAATCATCTGCTACTCAAAATATGGACAAACATACCCATACTGAGAAATTTCCTTATTCATCGTGTCTGTTCTCGGATATTACTACCCTACTAACATTTGGCTTAACACTCCAAAGGCTTAAATTCCCGACTAGCCATCGGTACATACGCATATTAGCTTTATTATGCTATTTTATACGTTTTTGCATTTGCAAGATTTATCGATGCATTTTTATCTCTATCAATTACGCAGCCACATTCTTTGCATATATATGTTCTATCTGATAGATTGAGAGTCTTATCTATTGCTCCACATTTACTGCACATCTTACTTGATGGGTAAAACCTATCTACAATTCGTAATTCTATCCCGTTTAAAACGCATTTGCTTTGAAGTTTAGTTTTAAATTGATAGAACTTTTGTTGTGCTATTGCTCTTGCCAAATGCTTATTTTTCATCATTCCACTTACATTTAAATCTTCTATAGTTATATAAGATGGTTTGGTTTTTACTATCTCATTAACCACTTGATTGATATAGTTATCTCTTATACTTGTAAGTGCATTATGAAGTTTTTGTACTGTAACTACTTGTTTTTGGATATTTTGCCTAGTAGCATTTCCTCCTTCTTTTTTATTTCTTATTTTTAAACTTTCGTATTTCCTCGAAAGTTTTCTTTGCTCACGTTTTAGTTTCTTTTCCAACTTTTTTACTTTTTTAGTTTTATTAATATTCTTAAAGGGTTTTTCTATATTACTTACAACTGCTAAATCTTTAATTCCTAAATCAATTCCTAATCCATCATTAGTATTATTGTATAATATCTTAATATCTTCTTCCACTAATACTGAAACATAATATCTCCCTGCTTTGTATGAAAATGTACCACTTTTTACTTTGCCATTGGTAGGGATATACCCCTTTTCTTTTAATTGAACAAAGCCTAGTGTTGGAATTTTTATTCTATGTCTTTCTACAGCCCAATCAGTTTTATTATTTTTGGGGAAATAGGCTTTTACATCTTGATTCTTTTTCTTCTTAAAACAGGGGATTTTACTCTGCCCTTTAAAAAATCTTTTAAAAGCCTGTTCAGCATTCATAATGGATTGCTTTACTGCTTTACTTCCAACATCTTTAATCCATTTGTATCCAGGATTATTAGGAATAAAATCATTGTTTAACCATTTAGAAAAATCCATTCCTGAAACAAACCTTTTTTCTTTTTCATAAACTTCCTTATTATGAGTAATGTAAAAATTGTAAACAAATCGACAAACTCCAATAGTTTTATGAATTTTTTGTTTTTGCTGGTTGGTGGGGTTTATCTCGGTTTTGTAGGCTTTTAACAATCTCTTCATCCTCCTTTATCTTAGTTTTATATTTTCTTAAACCATATATTTTACAAGAGAAAACATGAATAATTGAAATTAAATCCTGTATCATTTCTTCTTGTGGCGACAAACTTTCATTATTTACAACTATTAATTCTAC
>Ga0116194_1000680_pt1 | contig 26081 bp, 38 predicted proteins | sample AD_SCU001_MetaG_FD_89887 | JGI IMG/M metagenome (GOLD analysis project Ga0116194, IMG submission 89887) | Active sludge microbial communities of municipal wastewater-treating anaerobic digesters from China - AD_SCU001_MetaG | ecosystem: Engineered > Bioreactor > Anaerobic > Digestate | place...
TAACGGCCTCATACACGATGCCCTCGGCCGCCAGCCTCTCCATCGCCCCGTTGATGACGGTGGTCTTCCCGACACCGGGGACGCCGGTTACAACAACTTTCTTTCCCAACGTTATCACTCCCATCCGGGTATCATTCGCTTCAAGATAAATCCGTGCGCGGAAGAGTAATGCCTTTCGGAACACCACCCGCCCCAGCACACCGCCTACCTGAAAAAATGTCGTTACACGGTTTTGAAGAGATGGTTGGAACAGGTTCGGGTGAGACTCACTCAGGATCTCTCCGGAGGAGAGAGTTTTCCGACCCCGCCCCCTCCCCTGGACAGGGTCATCAAAACTACTCCTTCCCGAAGAACCCGCGCATGAACGGATACATCTCCATGATCTGCTGGCTTGCAATCTCCTCGTACAGACGGTAGGTTATACTCACCGCAAGCAGCAATCCCGTTCCGCCGACCGCCCCGATCACACCCAGGAGGTTTGCAAGGACCGAGAGGAGGCCTATAAAGACACCACCTATAATGGTGATCCGGGGAATATAGCGGTCCAGGTACTTCTCCAGCACCTGGACGTTCCTCCGGTAACCCGGGATCTGCATCCCGCTCATCTGGATCTGCCGGGCCACAGCCTTTGAGTCGAGACCTGCAGTCTTGACCCAGAAGAGCGCGAATATCGCGCCACCGATGACCATCACACCGACATCTATTCCCATCCGAAGCAGGATCTCCCAGGGAGCGTGACCCAGGTCAGAGATCCACCACATCCAGTCCTGGGGCTGGTTTATTGGAGCGATGTACCACATCAGACCGTTCACCGGCACCTGTCCCTGGAACTCACCAAGTATCGTGATCCCGGCGTTAGAAAGGAACATTCCGATCATCTGGATGTTCGCCTGCAGCACCCGGACAAGGATCATGGGGAGAACGCTCGCGTAAATGAGCTTCACAGGGAAACGCGCACGGGCGCCCCGGACAGCGGTGTGCGCCAGCGGGATCTCGATACGGGTCGACTCAACATACACGATGATCATGAAGATGGCGATCGTAGTGATGAGGGCAAGTAGATCCGTCCCGAAATATTCAAGGAAGTTCACCCCGGACGTCGCCACCGCAAACAGACGCGGGAAGAACCCTATCGGGAAGGGATCGGTTCCCGTCTGCCAGTTAAGGAACCCGTTCACGAGACCCTGCGAGACTCCTGCAACGATGAAGAGCCCCACACCCGAACCGATCCCCCACTTGGTGACGACCTCGTCCATGAAGACCACCAGCAATCCCCCAAGGCAGATCTGGAGAAAGATCAGGACCGAGACCATGAACGTGTTCCCGCCAAAGAACTCCGCAGCCACCGTTGGGTCGGGCAGCATCATCCCGCTTACAATCATGGGGAGTGCCTCGATCACGATCATCACGAAGATGAGCATCTTCTGCAGGCCCATGTACATGACCTGCCCGCGGGCTTCACTGGTATCGATCTGCAGGATATTGGCACCCTTGAGCAGCTGCAGCACGATCGACGCAGTGACGATCGGCCCTATACCAAGATGCAGAAGCGAACCGCTCGCACCGGCAAGCAGGGCACGGTACATTCCGAACAGATCCTGTGACTGCGGCGAGAGCCCAAAGATATCAATGTTCGTCAGCGCGAAGTAGAGGAGCAGAATTGCAACCGTCCACATAAGTTTGTTCTTAAAGTGGACATGCCCCTCCGGGTTACGGACTGCAGGCATCGCTGCAAGGATGGGTTCAAATCGGTCCAGCAGATCTCCCATGGTTTCACCTTAAATGAGGATCAGACGGTCGTTGCCTGACCGCCCATCTCCTCGATCTTTGCCCTGGCCCGCTCCGAGAACGCCCTTGCGGAGATGCTCATCCTGTGGGTCACCTGTCCCCCGCCAAGAACCTTCTCGATGCCGATCTTGGTGGCATCGATGGTGATAAGATCACCCTCCCGCGTGGCAAGCCCTTCACAAACCAGTGCCTCAGCCATCTGGTCGATATCACCAACGTCAATGGCGGATACATGCACGGATGTCTTGTTTACAAAACCATGCTTGCCGTTGGATATCTCCCCCCTCAGGTAGAAATGAGAGAAGCGATGATCACGCTGCCCGGCTCTGCCGCGCCCACCCCTGTTACCGGCGCCACGCCGATTTTTGTGCGTACCGCCGCCACATGTCCGTGAACCCCTGTATTTAGATCTCTTGTTTACGGGCATCAGATTCACCTCATCCTGTAGAGGAGATCGTTGATCCTGGGGCCGTAGTAACCAAGAGCCCCACCCTCCTGAAAGGTTCGCTTGACGGTTTTAAAGCCCTTTCGAGGTGGATGCAACCGCAAAACCGGCTTGATCTCCACCAGATCACCAAAACTCGTCTCGCCGTTGCATAAAGCTGCCGCGAACTCGTCGATATCGGCATAGGGCGTGTGCTCACGGATGTAGTCGTCCGTCAGCCTCTCGTTGCCGGTCAGCCTGCCACGGGTGCGCAGCAGCGTGGCAAGGGTCCCCTCATCCACCTCACCGTAGGCCACAAAATCCTTCACCTTACGGATCATGCCCTGATACGCAGGCGTTTCAGGCACGAGAACACAGTGGTTGACGTGATGGAGGCGGAGCATCTTCAGGGTATCCCTGATCTCGCGGTTGGTCTTGACCACACCGCGCACCTGTACTACCGCGTACATCACTCCGCACCCCCAATCCTGACCATGTTCGTTTTCCGGAGCGCATCAAACGTTGCCTTCGCATAGTTGATGGTCGTTCTGGTCTGTCCGCGATTAAACGCCCAGACATCCTTGATCCCGGCAAGCGCCAGCACTTTCTTCGGGATGTCCCCCGTAACCAGCCCGATACCCTGCGGGGCAGGCTTCAACGTAACACGGACGCTGCCCGCCTTCCCGGTAACCTCGAAGGGGATCGAGTGGGCAGTCTCACAACCGCACTCCCAGCTCCCGCAGCCGCGAGAGACTTTTATGAGATTCAGTTTTGCGTCAACAATTGCCTTCTGGATCGCGTTACCAACCTGGACATCCTTACCCTGGCCAAAACCCACGTAACCGTTCCGGTTGCCGACCACCACGATGGTACGGAACTTCACGCGGCGACCCGAGTCCGTCATACGCTGGACCATGTTAATGTCCAGCACCTCGTCCTCAAGATCGGGTAGGAGGATATCGACAATCTGGGGCTCCTTGATCGGCCTGCCACTTGCGAGCACCTCATCGATACTGGTGATCTCGCCAGCGGCGACCCTGCGCCCGAGGCCGGTGAGCGGAATCCATTCTTCCTCTACGTATGCCATTTTCACACCAGCTCCTTCTTGATGGCCAGAGCCACAGCCTCTACGTTCTCCACCAGGTTACCGGCCCGGCCGGGATCATGCTCAGCAATGTGAGCACCCCTGAGTCGTTCGTCGGAGGGGAGGATAGATTCCCCGTAGGGAACGTTAAGACCCACATCAACTGCCCCCTTGAGAGCGGCAAAGACGCGCGCGCCTGGCTTCGCCCGGGCAAGCCCGATATCCAGGATCGCCTCGTCATAGCCGGCGTTCAGCGCCCTGACCCCAAACAACATCCCTGTAAGGTAGGCTGCCGGTGTGTTCGCTCCATATCCCTCATAACCGTAGCCGGCAAGTTCTGTAGAGTAGGCAGCCACAAGGGTGCGGTCACCCTCAACCCCGGGGATGACCAGCTGCACGATGATCTGCCGGTTTGTCTTCCGAACGACCATCCTGGGCAGCCCGGATGAGAGAAGCGCCATCCGCTTGTAGTAATCGGTCTTTCCCTCGTGCCTTCTGCGGAAAGGCACAAAGTAACGTGGACCGCTTGCCATTATTCCATCCCTCCTGCCGTGATATCAACGTGGGATTTCAGGTGCGCTACACTCCGGAACTGTCCTCCAGAGGCACGCCGGTACATCAGGCGGTAGACACTACGGTCGATCCGGCCTTCGTCGCGCATCTCACGCAAAATCCGGCGTTGCGCCCGGATCCTTCGAATCCATGCACGTTTACCGGGATTCCGTGCTCCGGCTGCACCTTTCCGTCGGCCTGGCCCTTTCCGATGACCGTAGGAACGCTTCGCCATACGGGCTCTTGTCCTGCCACGGCTGTTCCCCTTCACCGGGTTTGCCCTGATCGCACCTTCGCCAATGAGCTCCCGCAGATCCTTCCTGGATATCGCCGCCTCAATATCGGCCTGTCGTTCGGGATCGAACCAGACACGGTTGACCCCGCACTTGAGAATGGCGGCCGCCATTCGTCTCTGGTTACCAAGATCACTCATCTTCGCTCACCTCTTCTTCGGCTGCGACGGCTTCCCCGACCTGAGGGGTGAGATCCTTTGCGTTCAGCACCTTTAACCCCATCTCCATGGCCATATCCTGGATCACAGCACGCTTTCTGTTACCCACAGAAGCCGCGATCCTGACAGCCTGGGTCATGGGGTTCAATCCCTCAAGATCTGCAGGTGAAAATACACGAACCTCCTCATAACCACTCGGATGCATCCCACGGACCGCAGTCGGACTCCCATATCCCGGCCCTGGAAGAGCACCTTTTGCCCAGAACTGTCGTCTCTGTTTGTTGTGCAGACCACGTGGGCGCCTCCAGACATCCGCAAGTCTCACCTTACGATGAAGGCCACGCCTCTTGAAGGCTGGCTTATTATGGCTGGTGCGGACGCTGATCAATCTTCTCCTTTCATCCATGATTCTCACGCCCTCTCGGTGATGTATATACCATCCTGGAACACCCTCGGATCACGCTTCGTGATCTTGGTCGCATGCTCGATGTTTGCGGCTGTGTTGCCAACCTTCTCCTTGTCAATACCCGAGATGATCACTTCATCGTTCCCGAGCCTGACTGTGACGCCTTCCAGGATCTTTGCAACCCTTGGTTGTTTCTCACCCAGGAAGTTGTTGATCTCAAGACGGTCGCCCTGTAACTTGAGCTGTATTGGAAAGTGACTGTAGACCACTTTCATCCGGTACTCGTAACCCTCAACAACACCCCGGATCATGTTCTTTGCGTGAGCTTCAAGCGTGCCGCTCATGGCAAGGAACCGCTTCTTGTCAGACGCAGTCGAGATGACAATACAGCCATCCTCGATGCCGAGGTCAATCTGCGGGAAGCGTATATCGCGGATCAGTCTGCCCTTTGGCCCGGAGACAGTGAGCAAACCGCCTTCGAGCGTGACGTTTACGCCAGAAGGGATCCTGACCTTTCGTGTTATTCCCATACTCTCGCCCTCCGTTAGTAGACGTATCCAAGCAGTTCTCCGCCGATACCCTCATTCCGCGCCTGCGTGTGGGAAATTACACCTTTTGAGGTCGAGATGATCAGGATACCAAAGTTCTTCGCCGGAAGATACTGCGACTCCCAGTATTCCATCTCGGCCATCGCCACCGGAAACCTGGGGGTGATCGCACCACATTTATTGATCGTCCCGGAGATCTGGACCCGGAACTGGCCGCCACGGCCATCATCGATAAACTCAAAGCCGTCGATAAAGCCGTTTTCCTGCATGACGCGGAGCATAGCACCTAGTAATTTGCTGGCGGGCTCAACAATGACCTCGCTCTTTCCAGCGTCACTGGCATTTTTAATCGCACACATCGCGTCGGCGATTGGATTCAGTCGTGCCATATTCTCCACCTCTAGTTCAGCTTCTTAAAACCCATCTTCCTTGCATTCTCACGGAAGCACTGACGGCAGAAGTAGATGCCATACTTGCGTACAAGCCCTTGCTTGCGGCCACAGATGCGGCACTCGTTCGCTCCACGACCGAATTTCTTAACGCCCTTGCCTGATGCAGGCGCTCCTGACCCTTCAGCCATACTTTAAACCTCCACCAGGTAGCGCTCACGCATGAACGCGATTGCTTCATCTCTGCTCACTTTCTGCGTCTCTGACAACTTCCTTCGCTCGACCCGCCTGCGTGCAACCCGCACACCCTTGTGTTCGAGCACCACGTTTATGTCCATCCCATAGATGCCGACCATCGGATCGTAGGACATGCCAGGAAAATCGGTATGCTCCTCTATCCCGAATGAGACATTCCCGGTCCGGTCGAACTGGGTGGGTGACAGTCGCCGGTCGATTATCTCAAGGGCGGTAGTGATGAACTTCTCGGCGTTCTCCCGGCGTAGTGTAACTTTGCAACCTATGGGTGCACCTTTACGGATACCAAACGCCGGTTGAGTCCGCTTCGCTATGGTGCGGACAGGTTTCTGGCCGGTGATCTGCTGCATGATCTTCTCTGCCTTGACCAGCCTCTCTCCGCTCTCGCCAACACCCATGTGAACAACGACCTTATCGATGTAGATATCCTGCATAGGATTACTCATGCTGAGGCCACCTCCAGTTCAGGCGCAATCGCAGAGCGGCCAACCATAAAGATGTAGTCCTCGATCGTCTCGAAACGTTCATCGGTTGAATCGTCTACCAGGATGACACGATTGGGAACAGAACTTGCAGTTTTAATTATCTCGACGATCCGGCCCACCTTGCCAGAGTGTTTCCCGCCTATGATCATTGCCACGTTCCCTTCTGCAAATGGGAAATGATCGACGATCCGGAAACGCTCCTCGCCATCTGTTCCGAGTGTTACCACAATGGAGTCTGTTGTCCTGTAAGTGGCGTCGGCCACAATGTTTGCGCCAAAGCCAAGGTTCAACTGCACCCTCCCTCCAGTGAGGGTCGTCTTACCCCGGATCCTGCAGAGACGGGTCTTTGCGGACTCCGCAGAGACCTCAACAGCGGTGTAGTTGCCCCGCTTGTCCAGCTGGATACGATAATGCTTGCCGATCTTCGGGATCGAGACTATGTCAAAGACACCAAGACCCATCTGTGGATCCTTGCAGGCCCGACCGTTGACGATGACATCCCGCTGATGCAGGATCTTCCGTACCTCGCTAGCATTCCGGGCGATACCAAGGTGCTCACGGAGCCAGACACCGACCGGAAGGGCATCGGCGCTGTGGGGGCCTGGAGCAGTCTTCATGACAAATTTTTTCGTTTTAGCCGGAACACGCCATGAAACAGGCGCCACCAACCGCTTGAGATGTCTGGACATTATGCTCGGCCTCCGAGTCTCTCTTCACGCAATCTGTCTTTCAGGTTGAGCTTCGTGATCTGCACGTTTGAGGGATCGATCGGTCTTGGAACCTCGGTCCCATCGGCTTTCGTCACCATCACGCCGTGCACTACCAGCCGACACGCCTTCATATCCACCGCATCGACGATACCCTCATCGCCAGCGAAGTCCCCCCGGAAAACCTTCACAGTGTCTCCGGTGACCACGCGAACCCGACGGGTGTTGTACTTCTCCCGGAGTTCAGGAGAGAGAGATGCGTTGAGGAACCTGCCCCTGGTGTGGTTTGGCGCGTTGTAACGCGCCTTGCGCTGTTTCCTTGGCTGTTTGCTTTTTATACGTACCATCCTTACCACACCTTACACTATCATCGTTGCCATGGAGGCGATCTTGGGGAAACGCTCCGCGATCTCGCGTGGAACCGGGCCCTTGATCTCGGTACCCTTCGGTTCTCCACGCTCGTTGATGAGCACCATGGCGTTGTCCTCGAACGAGAGCCGAATACCGTTTGGACGGCGGATCTCCTTCTTCTGCCTGATGACCACCGCCTTCTCGAGTTTGCGCCGCATATCGGGAGTGCCTTTCTTAACACTCACGGTCGCTATATCGCCAATACCCAGGCAGGGCTGCCGCCGCCGAACACCGTGGTAGCCGTCGACAGAGATAACCTCCACAACCCGCGCACCGGTGTTATCGGAGCAGACCATCCTGGAGCCCGTGGCAAGGGCACGCGGGATCTTCGCCTGCATCGCCTTCATTCTTTCATCACCTCAACCACAACAAAGCTCTTGGTCTTTGATAGTGGACGGCATTCCGCGATCCTGACCACATCGCCAACCCTGGCGTTGAGACAGGGCGTGTTGTGAGCATGGTACCTCGACCTGCGTTTTTCGTAGCGATTGTACTTCTTGACGTAGTGGAGATACTCACGCTCCACAACAACTGTAGCGTTCATACGATCGCTCACGACTTTGCCGGTAATCACCTGGCCGCGTACCGGCAAAGTGCCGTGAAACGGACAATTTGCGTCCTCACACTCCTTTTCCGGAGTGGGGACGCCCAACCCAATGTTTCGTGCCATTATTCATCCTCGATTATTTAATGCGCGTGCTGATCCGCCGTTCAGGCTGCATCTCAATACTCGACCCATCAATATCAACTGTCGTGCCATCGGGAAGCCGCAGGCGGAAGACGCTGAACCGCTTAGGTATACGTTTTTCCCCTCGCCCGGTCTGGATAAGCAGGGTGTTCCTGGTCTCACCAACGATGCGACCGGACAGCCCCACATGAGCCGGGTTGCTCGCACGAGCCACCAGAACATCCAGGCCGATCAACTCATGCCGCAGGACGTTCCGGGGAGAGATCATGCACTCCTCCGTCTTGCGTTCTGCTCGGTCTTGATCCGTGCAATCGTCCTCCTGATCTCACGGATCCTCCCGGGATCCTCGGTGGCTCCGCCTGCACCGACCTTGCCCCGCTCCTGGATCAGTTCCAGGGAGAGTTTCTGCTCCTGTTCGAGGAGTTCGATATCGGAGAGCTGCCTCACTTCTTGCGCACGAAAGATTGCCATTTATATCTCCTCCTCGTAATCGTCCTCAGGTATCTCCTCGAACTCATCTTCATCAGCATCCTCAACTACAGGGGGCTGCACCGGAGTTTCCTTGGACTCGGGCTCGATAATCTCGAAAGTGTCGGGGAGTTTTGCACCCGGCGGGACAATTTTTACCTGAACACCGATTACGCCAAGTTTCTTTATGGCGAGTGCGTAGCCCTTCTCGACGATCGTCTCACTGGGTTCACCGCAGTGCTTGACGTAGCCCTCAATGAACTTCTGGGTTCTTGAGCGAGCGCCGGTCAGTTTCCCGGCGATTACAACCTCGCAACCGAGTGCACCGGAATCCATAACACGCCGGATTGTGCTCTGCCCGGCCTTCCTGAAGTACCATCCGCGCTCAAGAGCGTTTGCCAGCCTTTCCGCCATGATCTGAGCATTAAAGGTGGGATTCTGAACCTGTTGGACCTCAACCTGTGGCGACTCTATTCCATAGACGCCTGCCAGGTCCTGAGTGAGCTGGCGTACCTGTTTGCCGCCCTTCCCGATCACAATACCGGGCTTCTCCGCAAAGATGGTCACCTGGGTGCCAAGCGGTGTCCGGGTTATATCCATGCCACCGTATCCGGCACGCTTGAGTTCCTTCATGAGAAACTTCTCAACCCGAACATTGCGCACGCCATCCGCGATAAATCTCTTCTCGATTGCCATTACGCCACCTCAGTCACAACGATCTCGATGTTCACAGTCTCACGGCGCTTCGGGGTGGCACGGCCCATCGCACGCGGGAAGAAGGCCCTGAAACCGCGGCCCCGGTTGGCCGCTACGTGCTCGATCCGGAGACTTGTGGGATCCAGACCGATATACTCAGCATTCTTCTCGACGGACTCAATCAGCCGGATGTAAGCCTCGGCGGCCTTGACCGGATACCGACCGGCAGGCCATTTTGAAAGACCCCGCTTGTGAGCGACGTTCCTCTTGAATCGCTTGAATGGGATGGGCTTCTTCAGCGCCACAACGTCTGCTAGGTAGGCCTTTGCCTCAGAGGTTGTCATGTTCCGGATGAACCTGGCAATCTCAATCGAGTGCTTTGGAGAGACAGGAACTTCGTTCGCCTTTGCTCTAGCAACGTTCTCGCCCTCAATCTCTGTCGAATAACGTGTTCTTGCCATTTCCATCACTTCAACGGGACGTACTTGCTCGAGCGGGTTGCACCGATACCGGCGCTGCCATGGGAGACCTTCTTACGGGTCAATGCAAACTCCCCAAGATAGTGGAAGACCGCCTCTGGCTGGATCTCAACCTTCTGAAACTCTTTCCCGTTGTGGATCTCGATGGTCTTCCCGACCATCTCAGGCATGATGACCATGTCACGCAGGTGAGTGCGGAGAGGTGCTTCCCCTGACCGAATATCGGTAAGGAGCTTCTCCTGCTCCCTGGAGAGACCCCTGTTAAACTTCCGGCGTGCCCTGGCCGGCATGAGCGGCAGCAACTCAGAGAGAGCCATCTGCTGCAGATCCGCAATGGTGTGGCCGCGATAGGTGAACTCCTCCCGCCGCCGCGGCATCCGCTTCTGTGTCTTCTTTGCCATGCTTCACTCCTCACTTCTTCCACTTACCGGTTCTACGGGCGGCAATATGCCCGACCTTCCTGCCCGGGGGTGTGCCACGGGAGACGGTCTTTGGCCGCCCGCAGTGCTGGTGCCCACCACCACCGAATGGGTGGTCGATAACGTTCATGCAGACACCCTTGACACGGGGCCACTTCTCGGCGGATGACCTGACGTGGAAGTACTTTTTTCCTGCCTTGACAAACGGCTTTTCACCCCGTCCGCCACCAGCAACGATACCGACGGTTGCCATACAGCCACCGTTAAACCACTTGTTCTTGCCACTAGGCATCCGAACACCGACTCTACCGTCATCGGCCTTGCCGATGATAAGCGCCTGAACGCCACTTGAGCGGACAAACTTGCCCCCGTCGTTTGGGCGGGCCTCGATGTTACAGACGTATGCGCCGACCGGAATCTCCCGAAGCGGGAGGGTGTTACCGTTCTTCACAGCGCCCCCGCTGCCCCAGGAGACGGTATCCCCCACGCCCAGTCCTTCTGTAGCGAGCATGTAGATCTTCTCGCCGTCCTCGAGCCGTGCAAGTGCAATCGGGGCGTGACGGGCGGGATCGTGTTCTATATCGACGATATGTCCCGTGATGAAGGAATCATTCTTTCCTGCGTGTCGCAGAGGCGCCTTATACCGGTGCGAGGGTGCACGATATGTTGGACCGCCTCTTCCACGGTTCTGCGTTATAATCCTGTGTGCCATCGTCCACCAACTTAAATGATTCCGAGCCGGCTGAGGATCTCTTCAGCCGCTTTCGCGTCTGCAAACGATACAATGGCCTTCTTCTGGCCTTTTGTGGTCATCATTGTGCGGACACTGCTCACATCCTGTCCAAAGGCTGACTCCAGCGCGCGTCTGATCTCCTGCTTGCTGGCACCCCTCTCCACGATAAACTGAAGCTCTTTCCCACCTTCGACCATCAGCATCGCTTTTTCTGTGACAAACGGGCGTTTCAATACCATGGGAACTCCTCCAGTCTCCTGATCGCAGATTCTGTCCAGACCGTCAGACGTCCGGCCTGCGTGCCCGGCGCCAGCAACTCGGTGTTGAGCTGGTTTACGGCCACGGCGTCGACACCCGCAAGGTTCCTGGCCGCACGGAGAGGTTCAGTACCGGTGACGATGAGAATGCTCTTGCGCTGCTTGTAGCGACGGCCACGCATCGTCCCCCGGCCAGCACGGACCTTCCGGCTGCCCTTCGCCCTCTCAACGTCGGCGTAGACACCAATCGCCGAGAGCGCGCTGATGACATCACTGGTCCGGGTGATCTCCTCAAACTGGTCTTCCAGAACCAGCGGAAGGTCGCCCTCAAAGATGTGCCCGCGCGCCCGGACAAGATCAGGGCTGGTACTGGCGGCGATGGCGGACCTGAGAGCCTTGCGCTTCTCTTTCCGGTTGATCTGCCTGACAAGAACCTTCTCGACCTTCGGCGGGTGCGCCTCGCGACCACCGGTCGCCTGTGGAACCCTGGCGGCCCTGCTACCATTCTTTATGCGCGGGATCTGAGCAACACCACGGCCGCTCCCCCAGGACTCTGCGGATGTGCGTATACCGGCGTATGGGTCCGTCCCGTGCGGCTGGTACCTGGTGCTCTGGAGTGCAATAACCGCCCGCTTTATCAGGTCTGGCCTGTATTCTTCGCCGAATACCTCCGGGAGATCCATCTCATGGGCGATCTCACCTGTCAATGTTCGAACCTGTGCTTTCATCGCTGATCACCCCTGCTGGCTCTGCACGCTGATGTGACCGATCGTCGGCGTGCGAACGACGTGTTCACCCTGTCGTATCGCGGAGCGTATCCTGACGAGTCGCTTGCTCGGTCCCGGAACCGATCCCTTGATCAGAACATATGGGCCGCGCACGACACCATACTGCAGGAACCCGCCTGCTGGTGTGATCTCGTTACTGTCTGTACCGATCTTCAGGATCCGCTTGTTAAACTCGGTACGCTGCTGGTAGCCCATCTGACCCATCTGGGGCACCTGCCACCTGACGTGATGCGGATTCCATGGGCCAAGGTTACCGATGTGACGCTTCTTGCCACCGCGAGAGTGTTTCCGCTTCCTGACCTGAACACCCCAGCGTCGGACGGGGCCTTCCGTACCCTTGCCGGTGGTGACGGCAGTGACATCGACATACTCACCGGCCTCGAAATGGTCAGAGATCGCGATCTCACCACCAAGGATATCAGCTGCATAGGCGATCTGATCTTCAAGACTCCCGCCGGCGATACGCATCTCCATAATATCCGGGACTTTCTTTGGAACGCCTGTGATCTCCGCTGGCCGGGTGTAGGTCAGAGCGTAGAGCTCAACAACCCTGCCTTCGCTGATAGCGGTTTTGATGGCGTCAAGTGCGGCAGCGGTATCGTGGTTCTTCGGGACATTGATCCTGCGGGAGAGGTTCTCATCGAGGTCTGTCGCCCACGCCTCGGTCAGCGCACGCTTACCATAGGAATCCTCGGTGTATGCGCGCACGCCTGCCACCCGCATGGGCGGGACCTCAACCACGGTAACCGGCACCATCACATCCTTGCCTTCGGTGGGGCTGCTCTTGTGGTCATCGACCATGATGAGATGGGTCATTCCCACTTTGTAACCTGCAAATCCCTGCACGGCCGGGGTTCCCGTGTAATCGGGCCATGAACCGTATCGGGGAACCGGACTTTTTGCCCGCTTTCTCGGGCTATACGCGAGGGATCCTCTGCGTGGTCTGTTAATCTTGGGCATGTTTCAATCAACCCTTCGTGGTTATAGCGTGATGCACCACTCTGTTGCAGAGTGATGCCTGCGCCGGGCTTCCCTGCCAGACATTGCCGGCACGGCAACCCTTCCGGCGAACCCGGACAGGGCCGAAAACCCCGCAGAAACTGCGGGGTGGAAGGGAAACAGTTGACGGAAGGTAACGGAGCATGAGGAATCCAATGAGATCGACCTCTGAATATCCCACCGCTCCCTGTTATAGTCCCGGTGTGCACGGGGTCCATTCCAGTCGTCGCTAATAGATCCTGACTCTCTGACGCTCCCGGGAAAGTCCTCCCGGAAACCGGGCGCGCTGCACTGGCGTTGGCCCAGCGTCTCGATCAGATCCAGCTCCTGTCATCCCGTTGTGCAAAGCACAACTCCATATCGACACCGGCCCTCCGTGAGGAGGGTTCAACCATTCACTGTGCCTGATACCTCCCGCACCACACCGCGCGCCCAGAACATGTACAATACAATGTTTTGAGGCGTTCCGGGAATCGGAGACAGATACTTCACCTGCTGCGCCCGGATCTATGTGGTGTTGTGCAGAGCGGTTTCTTAATCTTTCTTTAAAATTAGATATAAATCTTGTTATGGGGTATATTGCAACCCCTTCTGGATGACTGCTTTTCCGCAGGATCTGCACCTGATCGTCAGATTGTGATCGTTTTGAGGGGGAAACAACCTTACCGTGAGCCAGCGCGTTTGATCAGACCTGCAGGTGCCATACAATGCTCTCGCTCAGGGCAGGACACCATCCTTCTCCGCAACTCCGATGAAAATCCACATCAACCGAAGTAAAGATCGCCGTCCTGATTGATATATACCTCAACGTCCTCCCTGACCTGCCGTGCCTTGAAACGCTCAGGGTTTGCATCCCTTAGTTTGTTTATGAGCGTGATCGTGTCATATTTAACCTTCACACCCTGCTTCTCGGCCTCGGCATAGATGATCTCAGGCGCTTTGAGCAGATCAAGTCCTTTCTTGAGGGTACAGAGATGTCTGGCATCAAGAGTGTAGAGGAACTCAAGCGTCTCACGTGCACGTGCAATGTTCTCGAGAGCAGCCTTCTCGATAGTACAAACGTTTGCCTTTGAGGTATGGATGATCTCGGCTATCTGCTGCTGCGTCAGCCCCTGCTTACGGTAACGCAGCACTTCTTTCTGACGATCGGTGAGCAGCCCTTGCTTCATCAAATAAATATAGGGGATCACAATTTAAACACTTTTCCTTAACACACCACCCCCACACTCCGGTGAACAGCGCATTTCAAAACGTTTATATGAGAACTTGGCAATATTATCGTGTTCACAAATATAGAGAGGCGTTAAAATGGTTGTAAAAGTTGGAATTGCAAAACTGGGAAATATCGCCAGTGGTGTGATGGCTGAACTTCTGCTCGATGAGCGTGCCGACCGTGAGGACATCATTACCTTCATGGCAACCTCCGGTACAAAACTGCAGCCTGAGGATATCGACCGTGTAGTCACCAATATGAAGGCATGGGGCCCCGACTTCTGTATTGTTGTATCACCAAACGGTGTACTGCCGGGACCCACCAAGGCTCGTCAGGATCTGGCCGCCGCCGGAATCCCCTGTGTCGTCATCACCGACGATGTCACCACCAAGAAGGAGCAGTTCGAAGAACTCAAGGCAAGCAACTTCGGCTACATCATCATGAAGGCTGATGCCATGATCGGTGCCCGTCGTGAGTTCCTGGACCCGATCGAGATGGCAGACTACAACGGAAACCTGGTCAAGGTGCTCGCCATCACCGGTGCGTTCCGCAAGATGCAGATGGAGCTTGATAAGGTCATAGACCAGGTGAAGGCTGGCAAGAAGGGCGCAGACCTGGTGCTGCCAAAGGTTATCATGACCTCCGACAAGGCGGTCGAGGGCGAGTTCTCCAACCCCTACGCGCTAGCGAAGGCGCGTGCCGCCTACGAGATCGCCCAGCAGGTTGCGGGCGTAAACGTCAAGGGCTGCTTCATGACCAAGGAGTGGGAGAAGTACGTCCCGATCGTCGCAAGCGCCCACGAGATGATGCGCCAGGCCATGATCCTCTGCGAGGAGGCGCGCAACCTGGAGAAGGCTGTGGACGGCGTCATCCGCAAACCGCACAAGAAGACCGGCGAGATCGTCTCAAAGACCGCTCTCATCAGCAAGCCCGAGTAATCCTGACACCACTCATTTTTTTATGATCGGTCCTGGCATCGGCCAATCGTAAGGAAGATCTTGACCGTTTTCCTCATTCCCGTCTGAAAAGTGCTCCGTGGATATCTGAGCCACGATGATATTCAGATCTCTAACCGCCCCAGAGAGGGAAACCATCAAATCCACGATCTGGGCTATAAACTTTCCACCTTTTCCAGGCGGTATCCAGATGGACGATCAAACCGGTTCTACGATGCAATCGAATTATTCGCGTTGAACATCTCTCCTCGACCAACCCCCCCTGCCCATGAGAGTGGGCATTGCGTGATGATTGCCAGGGAGAACCGTTTCCAAGGTGCAGATCTGATCTCTGTGCTTCCACTGCCATGGAGCCGACGAAGAACGATTTAGCCTCTCCCCGGAATAGCGCCTCAGAAGAAACACCGGTCACCGCGAGATCCGGATGGTGTTTGAGGCGGTCGGCGGCGATACAGAATCCCCCGGCGGCTCCGTTCCTGGCAGGGTTCATCAAACCTGAACACAATCTGAGCGGGCTGGTCTAACGGCCTCTGAGAGATCTATCCTGACCAAAACTGAACGAAATCCCGGCCATTATGCCAGTCCTGACGGCATCCGGAGTAAGGAGATGGGGATACCCAGACCGCTCAATCGAACCGCTTGAAGAGACCCATAAAGAGCATAATCACCGGTATAACTTCCAGGCGTCCGATCCACATGACGAAGATGAAGAGGATCTTTGCCGCAGGGTCCATATCCGGCGAGACAAAACCGGTAGAGATACCGTTGTTGCAGATCGCAGAGGTAACATCGAAGATCACGTTGCTGGAGTCAAACAGCGTTGGCTGGAGGTGCATCACGAGTATGGTTGATACAAAGATGAGCAGGAAATAGAGCATGATGATCAGCATATTCCTTGAGATCTCCAGATCCGCGACGTTCTTCGGGATCACCCGCCCCTCGTACTTGAACGGTACAAGCACCTTCCCCGAAACGAACATCCGCCGGAACCACCAGACCAGGCTCTGGAACCCCAGAACCACCCTGGAGAGTTTTATACCTCCGGCGGTGCTACCCGACGACCCGCCGATCGCCACCAGCATCGTCAGGAAAAGGACCGTCACGCTTGCCCACTCGTTCGGGGAGACTATCTGAAACCCGGTACTGGTTGCTGCTGCGGTGGTCATGAAGAGCGCCTGATGTATTGCTGTGGGGAGATCGAGTGCACTGAGGGTGACAAGATCCCAGGTGATTACAACTATTCCGGCGGCGATTAAGACGAAAAGAAGGCGCGCCTGCTGGTCATCGATGAACCGTGCACCTCTCCTCCGGTAGAGGAGGTAGTAGATCTTGAAAGGGAGTGCACCGGCGATCATCACCGGGACGAGAAGGAGCTCAAGCAACTGGTTGTTATAGAACGGGATACCCTCTGCATGGACGGAGAACCCGCCTGTGGCGATCGCAACAAGGGCTATGTTAACGGCGTCCCAGACGGATACCCCGGAGATAAGGATGAGCCCGACCGATGCGGCGGTCAGGACAAGGTATATCTTCCACATCTCCATCCCTGTCGCGACAACGCTTGGCATCAGTGCCTCCGAACGTCCTTCAGAGCGGTAGAGGCGGAACTGGGTCATCCCGCTTCTTGAGGCCATAGCAACTGTGAACGCAACAATTCCGAGTCCACCGAGCCACTGCATCAACGAGCGCCAGAAAAGGAGCGTTCGGGGCATCTCATCGATCGACCGCATCACCGTCAGGCCTGTGTCCGTCCATCCGGACATAGCCTCAAAGACGCCGTCGAGGTAGGGGACACCGATCCCGAGGTAAAATGGAAGGCCGCTCACCATCGCCATGATGAGCCATATCAGGGCGACCGCCATCAGAGCGGCAGAGAGTGGCGCTTCCCGATCCGCGCGGGGGACCCTGACCAGAAGTGTACCCAGGAGAAAGAGGACTACCGGCACGGTGGCCATGGGCAGGATCATATCCCACTCCCGATAGATCACTGCCACAATAAGCGGCGCCGCTGTCGCAACGCTCACGAACCTGAAGATGTTGCCGATGTCCCACGCTATGATCGAGAACCACTCGATCCTGTCCATCGATACAGATTCTCCGGGCGTTCATATCTACTTTCTCCAGGACGACAGTTTTGTCATCTTGACGGAGAAAAATTTTCAAATTCAGTCCCGGGCAGGCCTGCAGGCACCGTTCCCGCTTGCGGCCTCATCCTCAGTTTCTACCGCTTTAAGACCACTTTCGATGAAGATGCGCCGGTTGATGATCCGCCAGGCAAGGATGAGCTGGGCCACCTCCCCGGCCGTCAGGTAACCGCCGGCCTCGACCAGGTCGATTGGCTCCACCTGTGTCTGGATCTCGATATTCCTCTCCAGTTTCCGCACCACAGCGTCGTTTAACTCTCCGTCGAACGTTAGTGCTCCCATCATTCTCCCCCCAATCTCCTCGAGCGTAAACTCGACCATGAAGTTCCGTTCCGAGAGGGAGAGAAGGGGGAAGAGATCTATGGAAAGGTCAACGTCCCCGATGCTTCTCTCTAACTTGCTCTGAGTGATGGTGACACAGTAGATGTTATGCTTCTCGCTTGCTTCACGGCCGTACTTCGAGAAGGCGATCCTTATAACCGCGTCCGCATACTGGCACTGGGGCGCAACGTAGCGCTCAAAGTCCGGTTTACGCTCCTCCATCTCTCTCTCGACCTCTTCGACGGAATAACCTCGCCGCTCCACGTCGCGCTTGATCTTCCAGGCGCGCTTGACAGCAGGGTCAGGGTCGACATAGAGTTTGAAATCGATAAGCGCCCGGAGTCGCGGAGTGAAGAAGGGGTGCAGCCCCTCCACTATCAGGATCTTTGTCGGGCTGAAAGGCACGGGTGAATCGAACTTGCCGGTGTTGTGGTTGTATACCGGTTTCAGGATCGTACTCCCCGCCTTCAATTCGGCAAGGTGCTCCTCCAGCAGGTCAAGCCGGTTCGCCTCCGGCGCAAGCGGCGTGATCCCGAGTTCCCTACGCTGCTGACGGTCATATTTGTGGTAATCATCGGTGGTGATTGTGGAAACCAGATCTTCACCAAAGATCTCCCGGATGGCCTGCGTGAACGTCGTCTTCCCGCTTCCACTGTCCCCAGCAACACCGATGATGAAGACGTATGGAGACTCTGCGATGACTCTCTTGAAATCTGATGGGGGCATAACACAACTCAAAGAGATTGATCGGTATACTGGACTGTTAATATTTCGGTGCGAGGATCATCCAGCACAAAAAGGGTGTGGTTCAGGAGGAGATTATCCCCGCTTCCCTGTGTTTACTCTCGATCTCATCGGCGAGTCGGTCTAGCGCGGCAAAATCGTTCTCATTCGGATAACCCCTGACATAGACCGGATCCAGGATCTCGACCTTGAGCCGGTCAAGCATACCTTTTATGGTATCGACCGTCTTTCCACCCCAACCGTAAGATCCGATCACTGTTGCGTAGCGGGTCTTCGGGCGGAGCAGGTTTGCAAGGTATGTCGCATAGACCACCTGGGGGTGTGGGCCGAATATGACCGTTGGCGCCCCTATCACGACCGTTGCGGCGTCAACAAGCGCTTTTGCGAGATCGCCTATATCGGTCTTTGTGAGGTTGAACGGCTGAACCGGGATACCCCGGTTTATCAGGGCGTCGACAAGATGGTCGACCATGGCCTGGGTACTCCCATGCATGGAGACGTAGGGGAGAACCACGATGTTCTTCACGGCATCGCCAGTCCAGTCACGGTAAGCGTCGATTATGAACGCCGGCCTCCTGTGAACCGGGCCGTGGCTCGGTGCTATGATCTCGATCTCGCGCGTTGCAATTTTCTCAAGGTGTCCCCTGATGCTCGCGCGGAACGGCATCATGATCTCTGCGTAATAACGTTTTGCGGCCTCGTAGACCGCAAACTCGTCTGGGACGTATAGCGAACTCGTCGCGTAGTGTGAACCGAAGAGGTCACAGGGAAAGAGGATGCGATCCTCCGCGAGGTATGTCAGCATCGTCTCCGGCCAGTGGACCCAGGGGGCGATGATGAACTCCAGAGTCTTACCACCCAGGTCGAGGGTGTCGCCGTCGTCGATTACGATGAACCTCTCCTCCGGGAGATGTAGAAGAGCTATCAGGAGGTCGCGACACTTCTGGTTTGTCACAACCTTTGCGTCGCCAAACCTCTCAAGCACTGCCGGTATAGATCCCGAGTGGTCCTGTTCGGCATGGCTGGCGATGAGGTAATCGATCTTATCGACCCCCAGACTCTTCAGGTTCGTGATGAGGTCGTCAATCTTTGTGGGGTCGACTGTATCGATCAGCGCCGTCTTTTCTCTGCCCCGCACCAGGTAACTGTTGTAGGTGGTGCCGTCAGGGAGCGGGATCAGTTCGTCAAAGAGTCGGCGGTCCCAGTCGATGGCGCCTACGGCAAAGACGTCCGGCAGTATCTCACGCGCGGCCATTACCACATCACCTCCGTATCCTCTAACCCATCAGGTATACGGTGTGTCAGGTTATCCGACATGCTTTTATCAACTCCATAGGTTACTGACCGGGCCGGCAAGACGTCGCGCCCCACCGGTCGGCAAACCTTTCTCCGGCGCGAACACTGATAACGGTTTCGCTCTACCCCACATATGGCGAGGGGGTGGCTCCTCTCGACTCCTTCCGGACAGCGTTTGAGAGGAGATGGGCCTGTCTGGTCGGTTCAGGAAGCCTGTGACCACGGGCGGTTGCGAGAACCAGGTCCACCACCGCTTCAAGCGAGATCCGATGACCCACCGATACATAGACCGGTTTTGTCCTATCTTTCGTTCGCACCGCCATCCCGATCGTCTCACCGTCACGGAGTATTGGGGTCATCGAACCCCTCTCGACTCCGGGTTCAGATGCAGAACCTGCAAGCAGACTCTTTGCCACCCCTATCGAGGGGCGATCGAGTAGTAACCCCATGTGGCTTGCGATGCCGATGCCGCGGGGATGCGCGATCCCATGACCGTCAAAGAAGATAACATCTGGCTCGGAACGAAGCCGTCTGAACGCCTCGATCAGAGCCGGGCCCTCCCGGAAGGCCAGGAGACCGGGGATGTAAGGAAACGATGCCACGGCGCTCACGGCGACCCGCTCGAGGATGCCAAGATCCGGGCATCGGAGGACGACAACAACAGCGTGGATTTCATCCGAGCCCTTTGCGTAGGAGACGTCAGCACCGGCAACGAGCGAGACTTCTCCCTGGCCGCTTGAGACGATCAGATGATCCCTGAGGGTCTCCTGGATCTGTATCGCACGAGCTGGCTCCAGGTCAAACGGATGGATCTCTTTTACTTCCATAAAGATCACGAGACTCCAGGACCTGATGCTACGCTGTTAGGAGGGGTGTCTATTTATGCCAATCGAGTGTTTGGGGCCTGCCGTGAACGATCTCGTAATAGGGTAAGCGGAAGGCTGGATTGGAGCAACCATCTCCTTCGAAAAAGAGAGGTTGGAGTCTGTCTCACTCGACTGTTAGATAGTCATATGGTAGCGCCGCAATCACCGCACCCACGATTAGCCCAATGATGTAGATCGGGAAGAAACCCCGAGGCTCTCTCCCCAGAGCAGCCAGTCCCCCGAGGTACGGGCCGAACGTACGGGCAGGGTTTAAGGACGCACCCGTAAGGTTCCCGATCGTCGTGATTATGCCCGCAACCGCGAGACCCACCGTGAGACCGGCAAATCCAGGCGTGGCCCGTTCGTCGACGGCGGCACCCATAATGACAAGCATCAGAAGAAATGTCCCGATAGCCTCGATGACTATGGCCTGCAGATAGCCTATCCCGGGAAACGTCCTGGTGGTCAGAAAGGGCATGAAGGCCGGACGATTGAATGGTGTGAGACCCCGGACATCATCCAGACACACCGCGCAGATGTCTGTGAAGAATGTGGCAGATAAGACTTCCAGGGTAGTTCACATCCGGGAACTTGCTGAGAGGCTCCCCAACCCGGGGATCGTATCGAGGGGAATCACCAGTCGACGGATGGGCTGACGGAGAGTGGGACAGAACGTCCCCATAAGCGTTAAAACCACGAATCAAGTGTTTTCTGGGTTGTCTTAACAGCGAACCTTTCGAGCGCACCTCGGACCCTCTCCTCGGAGAAGTCATAAAGACCGCAGAGCATCTCAACAACGCCCTCGATATCAGGGGCCCTCCACTCAAGGGTGTAGTCGTCTGTGACCGGCGGGTTAAGGAAGAAGTCCATGATTGGAGTGGGGTCAAAATCTGGTTGCTTCTCGGCTATCACAGACTTGAACTCGCCTTTCTGAACGATTCTCAGGGCTTTTTTGGCACCGATGCCCCGGATACCCGGGTTAAAGTCTGTTCCTGCCAGGATACCGATCTCGACAAGTTGCTCCCTGGTGAGACCGAGGTGGTTGAGAAGGGAGGAGAGGATTATCCGCTCGGGGTTAACCGTGATCGTCCGCCCCCTTGCCTTCCGCCTGCCGCTGACCGTGAGGTTACGCACCAGCACCGGGGCGCCAAAGAGGAGCGAGTCGTAATCCTGGGATACCACGTATGCGACGCTCCCCTTCTGCACCATGTAGGCCGCCTGCGCCTCGCCCTCGCTTGGCGCCTCCAGCCAGGGGATGCCGAGCAGGCCGAGTAGTTCGCGGGAAGACTCGAGTATGTGGGTATCGATACGGGCGGAGGCACTTGCCTGACGGTATGCCTCCTCCAGTTCTCCCTCCTGGAGCGCCGCTTTCCAGGCTTCATCGGCCATCGCCCGATGCTTCCGCCGTTCGTTGATCGTCTCCTGTTTGAACTCCGGCGGCGTCCCGTCGAAGACAAAGACCGGTCTGATGCCCTTCTCCAGGAAGTTGGCTGATCTGAATAAGATCCCGGAGAGGTGGGACGTGATCCGACCTTTATCGTTCATCAAAGGCGTCCCATCAGGCTGGCGGATTATAGAGAGGAACTGATAGAGCGCGTTATGAGCATCCACTGCAGCTATGCCGGAGAGGTCGTCCCACGAGACCGGTTCCTTACAATCCACCAGGATGTCACGGATAGCAACGCCCATACTTACCAGATCATGGGAGAGGGAGATGCCATTAAAGTGGCGATCCGTTCAGCGGTACATCCGCCGGGAGAGGTCGCTAACGATCTCCTCGATGTGGCTTATGGTATTGTCATATCTGGCAGTCATAGTCCTGCCAAGTTCCTCCATATTCACACGCATTGTGCGCTCGCGCTGCACGATGCTCTGCTCCAGGTTCACAATCTTGAGACCAAGGGAGATGAGAAGCCCCCCCAGAGAGAGCATCATGAACGTCGCAGCAACCGCTATGACCAGGTCCTGCCAGAACCGCATCACCAGAACAACGGTGGAGACCACCATCACCAGGGTGAGTACGATATCGACGATGAGTTCGCGAATCTCCATGATTTATGGTGATGGGGATGGATTAATTAATCTACCTATAATGAATGGAGTTTTGTGATGCAGATACGCAACTGGCTACCCTTTCTTGGAATGCCCCTGATGCTCCTTTTTGTCCAGATCATCGCTATCATCCTTGTAATGCCCATGCAGGCGGTGGGACTTGTGGCGTTTGAAGACCCGGAATCGGTGGCAAACCCGCTGATCTTTATCGGGTTGCTGCTCGTATTCACGCTAATCCTGCTTATCCTGATCCGCCTGGGCGGGCGGCGGGTGATCGCTGCTTTCATCGGGTTTGCCCTGTTTATGACGTTTATGTACATCTTCGGAGCGCTCTTTACACTCACCCTCGGGGCAACCGCTGCGGCAGTTGTCGCGACGCTAATCGGTGCCGGAGCGGCTACAGCGCTCCTCTATATCTACCCTGAGTGGTACGTGATAGATACACTCGGGGTGCTAATCTCAGCCGGAATCGCGTCAATCTTCGGGATATCCCTGGCAATACTGCCGGTTATTGTGCTGCTCGTGCTGCTCGCGGTATACGATGCCATCTCGGTCTACCGGACAAAACACATGATCACACTCGCAGAAGGCGTCCTCGAGACGAAAGCCCCGATCATGGTCGTGGTGCCGAAGAGAACAGACTACTCTTTCCGAAAAGAGGGGCTGCAGGTCGCCGACGGCAAGGAGCGCGGCGCGTTCGTCATGGGGATGGGTGACCTCATCATGCCATCCATCCTTGTAGTCTCCTCACACGTCTTCGTCGACGCGCGCCCGGTACTCTGGGTCTTATCCGCACCGACGCTCGGAGCGATAATCGGATCGCTCGCCGGACTCGCGGCACTCCTCTACTTTGTCAACCGGGGCAACCCGCAGGCCGGCCTTCCACCCTTAAACGGCGGGGCTATTGCCGGGTTTCTGATTGGAGCGACCCTCGCAGGCTCGTTTGGCTGGCTTTAGTTCTGAGTGCGAGCACGAGATCGAGCACCTCATTCACCCCCTCTCCGGTGAGGGTGGACATCACCGGGTAGCCCTCAATCCCCCTTATGTCCGCCTTGTTTACGACCGGCACGACAGGCACATCGACAGCCCTTCGCACCTCCTCAAGGAGGAGGGTCTGGTCCTCGAGCGAGTAGCCGCAGTGTTCACTTGCGTCAAGTATGAAGAGGACAGCGTCGGCAGTGTTGATTATGGCACTCACCGCCTGCCGCTCGATAGGGTTCCTCTCCTCTGCAGGGCGTTCGAGGACGCCGGGTGTATCGATGAACTGAACCCGTTCGCGGCCTCCAATATCACGATGGCCAACGATGATCCCTTTTGTTGTGAATGGGTAGGCGGCGATCTCCGGTTCCGCCGTCGAGACCAGCCTTATAAACGAAGATTTACCCACATTCGGGAATCCGGCCACCACCACGGTAAACTCATCCTCGTTCACGTGTGGGAGTTTACGCAGGATGTTCCTTGCCTCGTTGAGGAAGAGGAGGTCGTCTCCAACCTGGTGAACTACCGAGGCCATGCGGGCAACAGCCTGCCGGCGTTTCTGATCGGTGTCATCGCACTTTCGCATACTCCGGGCGTAGCCGGAGCTGATAGCCCGAACCTGGTCGGCCGCCCACGTTACGGCACCAAGCGAGTGTTTCAACCGATCGAGTGAGACCAGAATATCGGCCATCTCCTGATAGAAGGGGGGGAGACGTTCAAAACTCGGGAACGATCCGACCACGCTCTTTAATTTGTCGTGTATGGCGCTCCCGACCGCCCGCACAAACTCTTCGTTTGCGGTGTCGACGTTGGTCTTCAGTTTCTTTCTGGCCGCCGCCCTCCGAAGACTCCGGTCGAGAACTTCGTCAGCCGTCGGAACGGTCGGGATGGTTTCAAATTCCACGCTACACACACCCTAATGTATTTAAACAACATATAATGACTGATAACTATGGAGCTCTCCCCGATTCAGAAGGACATTCTGATAACCTTAATTACCCTTTATCATCAGTCTTCCCACTCTATAAAAGGTGAGGAGATCGCGGAGGTACTGAGGCGTAATCCCGGCACCGTCCGCAACCAGATGCAGGCTTTGAAGGCACTCGGACTGGTCGACGGGGTGCCGGGGCCAAAAGGGGGTTACAGTCCAACCGCCAGAGCGTATACGGAACTGAATCTGGGGGATCTCGAGCACCAGTTTGAGGTACCGATCGTGCGCGACGGTGAGAAGGTTAAGGGCGTCCGCGTCACTGAACTCGGGTTCACTACCCTCTGCCACCCCGACCTCTGCCAGGCAGTGGTCAAGATAATCGGAAGCGTGAGACTCTTCAAGATGGGGGATATGGTCACTATAGGCCCGACCCCGGTGAATAAGCTCCTGGTCAGGGGCGAAGTATTCGGGATGGACGAGAACCAGGAGGCGCTCCTGATCAGCGTCTCAGAGATGATATCCCTGCCTAAACGTCCAATATCACATTACATGAGCACGCCGGTTCAAACTCTGCCGATCACCGCAACCTTCCGCGATGCTATTCACCTCTTCAATAAACACCGCATCCATGGTGCACCTGTACTTGATGAAGCAGGAAACCTTGCGGGCATTGTAACATTGAGCGATATCGCCAGGGGACTGGACACTGGAGCGACGCTGGATGCCCCTATCGCCCAGGTCATGACAACCGATGTGGTGATCGCGCCGCCATCAATCCGGCTCTATGAACTCGTGGGTAGGTTCAAGGAACGGGAGATCGGGAGGCTGGTTGTGGTCGAAGACGGCAAACCAATCGGGATCGTTACTCAAAGCGACTTAATTAACGTCTTTCCCTCGTTTTGATCCTATTTTGCGAAAGCAACTGCACCAGCCCCTCCAGTGAGGGACAAGTATTTATAGGCGGCTGTCAATGGTCTTTCTGTTAAGAGATTCCTGAACAGGGGTGCACACCCCAGAACTTACTAAAGAAGGGAGAGAAAAGAAGATGACTGAAATACCTCTTGCACCTGTTGGAAGGCTCATAAAGAAAGCCGGTGCGGAACGGGTGAGTTCTGATGCCAGTGAGGAACTCGCAAGACTGATGGAAGATTACGCTGCGCGGATCGCAAAAGAGGCGATCAAACTGGCGGGTCATGCAGGAAGGAAGACTGTCAAGGCGATCGATATCCGGATGGCTACCGAAACTCTGAAGTGAACCATCCAATTTTTGACTGACGGTCTTTTCCAGGCCAGAGAAAAACGAAAACTGTCTTCAGGCCGGAGAGGAGCAAGTTTAGCGGGGCATCTGTCAAAATAACCAGCGAATGACCTTCCTGAAGTTAGGGATCCGTCTGAAGGTTTTTCCCCGTAAAGCAGGTTTTTATGTGGTTGTGAACTACCCCGCGCTCTCGGGCGGGGCTTCCTGCTTCATGGACAACACTTGCATCACAGAGATGTGATGTAGAGGCATCGTCTCCACAGGCTCAAAGGGCTGTTCCATCCCCACGCGGTGA